>VTLG01004299.1_pt1 | contig 26406 bp, 39 predicted proteins | sample 4694571 | NCBI WGS metagenome assembly VTLG01 (sample SAMN12604809, study PRJNA352737) | marine metagenome | biome: ENVO:00000447; feature: ENVO:00000209|ENVO:00000569|ENVO:01000036; material: ENVO:00002151; isolation source: viral sequences binned using virsorter ...
CAACTTTTAATCCTTTAATAGATACCCATACATTTATGTAAAAAAGTATTTCATCTATTTTTTTTTATTCATTTCAACAATGATAGTAGCACCAATTCCATATATCTCCTCGTTGGAGAATCCGTGTATTTCATCTTCACTATAATTAGTACCACGCTTCATCAGATCAATCCAAAAACTAAAGTTCTTTTTTACTTCAGAATCAAATATTAAATCATTGATTTCTGCTCTCTCTGTTAGATTTAAAGCCTTCAATTCAACGTCAAGAGGCTTAAACCCCTCACCCTTTACTTTTACTTTACTCATTTTGCCCTCTTATTTATTTCTTTTACATAGCTGCTATTGCAGTATCACTAAATAAAGATATTTTTAATGCTTCAGTAGATGAATTTTGAACACACTCAAAAGGTATAGTCCAAAATATTCCATTCTCTGATATGTCTTGTGTTGGATCACCAGTAAATTGAACTTCAGCAAGTATATTCATTTCACTTACAGATGAAACTGTACCATCACCAAATTTAAGTGCCAATGTTCCAGTATTACCATCAATGAAGTTTTGAACAACATTGTCTGCTGCTGATAAACTAATTTCAGTATCATATTTAACTGTAATATCTCCTGTAACTACATATTCAGGAAACGCATACGCTTCAGCATCACCATTAGTATTTGAGCCAACTCTATTAACACCATTTGCAATATTAAGATTAAATGATTTTAATATTATATCTTGGTCAGCACCTTCAACTGATAGTTGTTTGGTGCTTAAAGAACCAACATTAAAAAATACACCAGCATCAGGTTCAACCCAAGTACCATCAAATGTTTGTTCTAAAATACTCCCTGCTGCTAGTGGGTTTGCAAAACCACTAAAATAGTTTCCACTAACACTTAGGTTTCCCCCATTTGCAGTTACATCACCAGTAATTGACATATCCGATACTACACAGCCAGTAACTTTGATTCCTTCTGCTGCCTTTGGATAATATGCTAAATTAACTGTATGAGGTAATCCACTTGATATAGTACCACCAACTTGAGTATTATTATTAGATCCATCAACTTCAACTGTATAAACATCAGAACCATCTGCATTATATGTTTGTGTTACCATAGTTAAATGCTGAAGCAACAACTCAGGAGTTGCCAAAAAATCAAAAGGACAAGTAACTGTTCCACCCTTAGCTGTTATTACAGTATCAGCTGCATTTTTTACAGTACCCCTACCTGATAATAATCTTGATTCTCTAGTAATATTAAATGTTGGTTTAGTTGCTTGAAGAACAGGAAGTTGCCTATAAGCAGTTCCATCTGCTCCTGAACTATCTATACCAGTTCCAAATGTTGTTTCACCTTTTATACCTATTTTAACATCACTAATAGGGATAACTGTTGTACTTATAGCCATTATTTTTCTCCTTTACTTTTTTTCTTTATTGTGTTTGTAACTTTCTTTACAATGTTCCACCCTATTAATTTGTTTGCTAGAACATCATCTATTTCAACAGATTTACCCTTTTCTAAGGCTTTTCTGATTTTTGTAGTAGTAGGTATAGCTTGAGCCTGTATCCTACTAAATTTTTCTATTATTGCTTTAATCTTCATTTATCTCCTAAGCTGTGTTTCCAAAGTGAGTACAAGTTAAATCCCATTGTGCAACCATATAGTCATCATAATCTTCAACTTCTATGTTAAAATCTAAAGTTCCTAGTGTTACATTAACTGCTTTTGTACTATCAGCTAATGTTAATGTTATGTTATCGTGTACCAATGCTTCTAATATACTTACTTGGTTTAGTACATAATCTTGAAATTTATTATCTGCTCTTTTTATAAAAAAATATTGACATTCCATATTAAATTCTCTTACTTCCATATGAGTAGCCTTATCTACTTGTGTAGATCCTGTTGGAACTATCTTAATAAATTGATTGCTTTTTATTTGTTGTTCCCAATCACTATATACAGGACATTTCATTTCTGCTCTAATTTTGCTCTTTAAAGCTGTTAAAATATTCTTCCAATTATTTGTATAGGTTACTGCCATTACCTCACCATTTCAATAGCACCACTACTTGCATTAGTTTGTTTTTGTCCACTTCCATAAACAACTATCTCATAATAATCTGAATCTGAAGCATTAGCACCTTCCCATCTACCATAGACACCTCCGTAAATGTGCTGAAGTCCTCCAGTTATTGTTTCTGCATTAGATGTTTCACCAAACAATTTATCGTTACCAAAATGTTTAACCGTAAATTGTGCAGTACCATAGACACCACCAGTGCTTACAGTTATACCTAAAACGTCATAGACCCCTGAATATTCACCTGTAATCTCAATTAGTTCCATTGTACTATTTACGGTACTTGCTCTAATCTTTCCTGCCTTGCTAGTATTAGTGTATTCATAAGATAGTTTATATAGTCCATCATTAAGTTTATCTACAATTCCTGTTCTTTCAGGATTGGTAACAAGAGCATAATAATAATCAGCTTCTTCTGATGCACCTTCTTTTGCTCTAATTAAATTAGATGCTGCTATATAGCATACTGATTTTATTATAATAGGATCATACTCTGCTGCTATGTTATCTGTTTGAATTGTACTACCTGTATCAATTTGATTATTTTTAGGTAATGGAGTTGAATATCTTCTATCTAAATAATTATGTAATTCAAGTGAAGCATCTACCAATGATTGATCTAAAAATGTACTAAAATCCTGACCTGCTTCAAACATTTGTTCATTAATAGTTGTTGAAGAATAATTACTATTATAATATTCTACTTGATTTGTAGCACTATTATAAAACCATTCTCCATTAGTATCAACAGCACCTGATGTTGATTGTGCTGCTGCAAGTTCCTCACCATTAACAAACAAAGTGTCCACATATCCACTATCTCTAAATAAGTGGAGATTACCTGATGTTAAAGTTGGGAATATTTGAAATTTACTATCAAAATCTGACACACGGTTAAAATACTTAGTAATGTCTGATTGACTTGCATATTTAAAATTAGTAGCCATTTATTTTTTCCTTATCCTAATAATAATACTTCTATTTTACTTTTCTGTTTTGCATTTAAACTTCTTCCTTTTATAGAAGATATACTGTTGTAACCTGTTACTGATCCATAATTAACACCCCCTGCGTGTGCAGATAATGATTTTGCATATAGTTTGAATTCTGCATTAGGTAAATGTTGAAATTCGACGTGGCCTTTGGTATAGTCACACCAACCTACGACTGCACCATTATACATCAGATTACCATTTCCATCATCTGTTATAAAAGCATTAGAATTTTGTATTGTTTTACCTGATACTCTATCTTCTATTTCTTCTAGTTCTAGTGATGAAGCAGGTCCATATACTATTGTATCAGTTGCACCGCCACCGTGTGGTGTACCTTTTAAATTAGGAATATTAGCACCTTTTCCACCATCTAGTATGGGAAATCTACCAACATCAAATGGTGTAGTTCCACTTGATGATTTTGATATACCAACTATTGTTTCTGAATGATTAGAATGTGATCTTACTCTTATATCTCCATTATGTAAACCAATAGTAACTTTCTTGTTTTTTAATCCTGATGATTCATCATAAAAGAAAACATCTATTGCTGCTTGTATCTTGGGAATCACAGCAAGAGAAGATCCATTAAATGTAGTATCTGAAGAATCTGTTGTAAATGATACTATCTGTTCAGTAGATGTAGAATCAATACCACCTGCATTATATTCATCAATAACAAATGTTATAGCATAAGCAGTAGATGCAGTAAGTCCAGTTTCATCTGAAGCCTTTATATTTTGTAAACCCCAATCTAAATATCCACCTCTACTGAAAAAAGGCCCAATCGCAATCGTACCTGCACAAATTCCCTCTGCATTATTATCAGCAGTTCTACCATATCCAAAGAAAGCACCTGATTGTTTAAATTTACCAGTTTGATCTGTTTGGCATTTACCATTATCAAAGGATAGGTATTCATTACCAAAAAAGAATTTTAAATCATCATCGTCTGAATGTGCTGCTTCTATTGATCCAAGTAAACCTCTTTCTACAGTTAAAGTATTAGTAGATTCACTCAAAACACGCATTACCTCTGAGCCAACCATAATTAAATCCCCTGATTTAAACCAATCTCCATCTTGTACATTAATATCTGTTTCACCTATGGCTACATCTTCTGCTATTTGTACATCTGTACCACTAAAATATGTCGAACCTGCAAAATTGTGTATATCAACGTATTCATTACCACTATTAATATCTTTAGGTTCTATTGCAATATCTCCTGCTGCTGCATTAGCTGCTGATTCCAATGTTGCACCTGCTAAAGGTGAATAACCAATTAATCTACTTGTTGGCAGATAAATAAACTCATTTGCTGGTAATATCATAGTCCAAGTTCTAAGTGCTGTTGTTTCGCTACCACCATTTTCTTCATTTAAATCAACAACATTAATAACATCAACTGTTGTACCACCACTATCATTTCTCCAATCATAAGTTGTTATAGCAATCTCTGCTGCTATATTACTTACATTTTTAACTACAATAACTTTTGAATTATATATTGTTAAAGCACCTATTGTTTTAGAAAAGGACGATAAAGTGTGAAACGCATCATTGTTATCTATTTCTTGTACTATACTTGCTTTCTCTGTAAATGGTTTTGTTGTTTGACATAAGTAATCACCTTCAGGAGTAGTAACAGATAGTTGGACATTAGTTGCACCCCCACCTTGTCCTCTTCTAGCTGGTATCTCTTTTATTTCTTTGCGTGACGGATTCCACCACCAACCAACTCTATTATTAGTTTTTGTTATTCCATTATAAGCCATAAAATCTTTCTCCTATTATGTCAAGTGATACTTGACGGTTATTGATACTGATGGATTATCAGTACTACTATCTATTCTGAAAAATGCTAAAATTACTTTGTTAGCTGCAACAGAAGCACTATCTACTGTCCACGTTGATAAGTATGCTTGTTCTGATCCTGCATTTGTAACATCTGAGTTATGTGCTAACAAAGTACCACTTGTTAGTGCTGACGTTGAACCACTTGTAAATGTATATGAGAATAAGTGCATACGAGTTGTTTTAGTACCATTTAACTCCAGTCCTTCTAGTGAATAAACAGCATCTATTGAAATTCCATCAGGAACAAACCACATCAAAGGAACAAGTAAACTTGCATCTGTTGTTGAACCATCTGCTGTTGTAAATGTTGTTGCAGGATCTGTACCTGTTCCAAAAGTTATATTATCTTGTAGTGTTACTGAATTATTATTACCAACAAAAGGCAATGGGTGATGAGTATCCACTACGTAGTTTGCTGCCACTCCTGAACTAATCCCAAAATAAGCATATTGAGTATTAACGTGAGCGCCTAATGCCTTTACCTCATCATTAGTAGTATCTACAAGTAACCTAGATGATCCTGATGAATTTTTAACATTAAATGCTGTTGTATTGTTAGTAGTTGAATTAATTTCTAATGAACGATCTGATAACTTAGCACTAGATAATGAACCACCACCTGAATTTACTTGTTTTAAAGTTGATGAAACACCATTATTATCATTATCTACATACAATAAATCTAAGTATGTTTCTGATGGTGTTTTCCCTGTCAATGCCATTTATTTTTCCTTATTTCTTGGTTATAATATAATATATTAAATATTTTTTTATACATATAAATTATAGCATCTCTTGATACTTGATACAAACTTTTGCTGACATAGCTGCATTATATCCTGCTGTAGGCTCTACTGTACCTATTAAAACTTGTGATGTTGAAACTATCAAATCTGAAGCAGTTGCTGACATTGTTAGAGAGTGCTTTCTAGCCTGTGAATAATCATCACTATTTGGAGTTGCTACACTTCCAACAACAATACCATTACTCCAATCTCCATCAGCATCTATATCATATCTCATTAAATGTAAAGTATGTGCTGTATTAGTAGAACCACCTTGTCCTGTCATAATAGTACAAGCAACAACTCTTATAGTATTTAATGAAAACCATACACAAGTTGTTATATCATCTGCATTAGTACCACAGGTTAAAGATGCGTCAGGGTTTGTTCCTGTACCTAAACCTATGGCTGCTGCATTATACCCTGTTGGTATTGCATAATGTACTCCACTTGCTGTTATTCTACCTAAATTACCACCCCATACTGCTGTTTTATTACTCAATAGTATATCAATACCTGTGTCATCAGTAAACATTAATGTATTAGGAGTGTTATCGTGAACCCATAATTGTCCATCACCTGATACATCTGCTAAAGCATCTGCTTGTTCTGTTAAAAAAAGAGATTCAAGTGTTCTTACAGAATGTGTAAATGTATTTAAATCATTTGCTTCATCTAATTGTAACATTATAGTATTACCTACAACTATTCTTAAAGAATCATCAGATACTTCAGATATATAAGTATGAGTTCCACCATCTAAGTATATTTTACCTGTTGCTGCTATTGACAAATGGTCGCCATCAAAGGTAAGATTAGCTTCTGCATCAAGTTCTGTTGTAGTAGATCCAACTGTAACAAGTTCATTTTCAGTAGCATTATTGAGTGCAGTTACACTTCCTACCTCATCTCCTGTTTGTACAGATGCACCATCTACTGTTATAGCTGAAGCATCTATTGTTCCTCTTACTTTTAATTCGCTTTCAGAAAGTTCTATTAATGATACTTTGCCACCAATTTTTATAGGCTGTAAATTGCTTGTAACTGGTTTATCTTCAGCTAACTGTATAGTATTTTTCTGCTTACGTTGAAAAAGCTTTCTTAACGTAGATACTATATCACTTGTTTTCATTTATTAGTTGTCGCTTTTCAAACCATCTATAAACCCATTAATCGCTGCACCTACTGTGTTTTCCAGTAGATCAATAAAATAAGGCTCTACTGCTTGATTCCATATCTTTTTACTCCAACTCCATTTTGCAAGTCCAAGTGTCATTACTGTACCTGCTGTATAACATACAGTTCTAACTGTATCATAAATCTTTGTATTAGGTATCTTTTTAAGTACCCATAATGCTATTGCTGCTGATCCTCCACCTAGCAATAATGTTAAATTTTCCATCAATTATACCTCCTATGGTATTTGTTTTAATAAATTGTTGTTAAGTCGTACTAAACCTTCAGGTGGATCTGTACCTTCAAATGTAATCTTTAGATTAGCATACTGGTTTCTTTTTGGAAATATAGAAGCACCTAAATCTGCGTTAATAGCACCTGCATCTTCCTTACAGAATATACCACCACCTAATCTTGACTTTCTCTTTCCAAATGATGATAGTTTAACTTTCAGTTCCATTGTTAATTCTTTAATCTTAATAGAACTCTGTGGTGTTAGTGTAACCAATGGTACTTTTACTTTATGATTACCTCCATTTCCATCAGGTATCTTCATATCTAAACATTTGGGATTACCATCTTTATCAAAGAACTTACTAATGGCTTCTATGTGCTGATTCTCTGCTAATGCTTGTGCTTGAACTACTGCATCATATAAACCTTTAGTTAGGTGATCTAAAAAACCACCTTTCTTAAAACTACTTTCCGTCATCACCACCTGAACCTGATGTCTTGCCTTTACCAATAGAACTATTTAGCATATCCATTACTTTCATCAATCCTTCAGGTTTTTCCTGTTTTCCTTTTACTGATATAGTATATTTAGCAGATGTATCTGAACTTCTACTGTTCTCAGAATGATGTGAAACCTTACCATTAAACTTAGCACTCCAACAACCAAATCCACCCTTAACTGTTAATTCTGCTGATGAATCAGTTGATGATTTACTTGCAGATTGAGTAGATACTTCCATATCAAACTCAATGTCTATACTATCTACACATAAACTTGGTACATTAATTATTGACAATAAAGGCACATCTAACACCACCTTTTCTGTTCCATCTTCATAATTGAATGTTACTGACTTAGTGTTACCACTACTATCCATACCAACTTCTGTTATAAACTGAGCAGTAGTTGCAGCTAAAGATTTCTGTCCTTCTGCTGCTGCAAGTAGTGGTGCTGCTATTAAGTTTTCTATTGGTAGTCCTGTAAATTGATTGGCTATATTTGATGCCATTTTGCCCTCCTAGTTAAATTGATAATTTATTCCTGTTGTTACTTCGTATTGTTCCTTAAACATATTTAAATAGTTGCCCTCTATAAATACACCTATTGACCCAATTTTATATCCTAATAATAAACCTACTTCATATTTTAAGTCATCTACAAAAGCATAATCTGTTAAACCTTTACTTACTGGATATATAGATGTCCAGCTGTGGAAATAAAATAAATCTTTGTTCCAATTATAATCCAATCCTATAACTAAAGATGCTGAACCTTGATAACCTAGTTCATCTATTTCATCTTGATTATATACATCTACTACATTAGGTAAGTGATATTGTTCAAACTCATTATCAGAATTTGCTACAAAATTCCCATCAGGATCTAACCAATAATAGTTGTAACCTTCGTGAAAGAACTCCCAATAACCTTCTAGCGTATCAGGATCTGTTTCTATCCATATCCAGTATTCATCTATCTCACCATTACCATTTAAATCGTGCATAGGCACTAAGTAATCAGTATAGCCATAATCTCTTGCTAATATCCACCAGTAATCTTCATACTCTGCAAAAGCATCATAACCATACGCAGAATGTCCTAATAAAGCCACACCAATAGTGAAATCTGCACGTTTTATGTTTTTCCTATACCTAACATCACCTGTAACAAATTCAAGGTTTCTGCTATCTATTTTGTAATACTTAAATTTATAAACAAACTTTTCTTTTGAGTTTCTAATCCAAAACTTAGCATCAGTATATTCTATTCCATTGTTTAACACATCTGATACATTAAGCAAATACTCCCAACCACTTACAGATCCTATAAAAGCATTATCTGTTATTGATACCTCTGTTCCATCATAGAACTTTTCTTTTTTCTGATAATCGTATCTTGCTATTTTTCTAAGTCCTAGTGTCAGGGAGTAATTATCTTCAACTTCAACTTGCGAAAGATGTGTATTTTGTGGCGTTGTAAGATTATACGAGATATAGTATGTTGAGTACTTAAAGAAATCTCCCCCTGACAATAGGCTTCCTACGGCTAAAGAAATCATTATAAATTTAATCAAAACTTTCCTCCTAAACTTTTCTCTACTTTAGAAAGCCTAGATTCAAAGGCTTCTATCTTACTATTTAAATTATCTAATTTTGTTTTACAATCTTCTATACCTGACAAATCTATATCAGGCATTTCTATCTTTTTATTCTTTAATTTATCTAATTCACCTTTTATATAATTAAGATCAGATGCTAAAGGTTGAAGTGTTGTTGATAAAGATTTTAATTCTTTAAATGTATCATCATATTGTGTCAGCTTGTAGTTGATAATCTTAAGATCTCCCATTTCCTTGATTTCATCTAGTTCTTCTACAAGATGATTATGCTCTAATCTATTAGGTGAATTGTTACCTTTTAGTTCTTCTATTTGTCCTGTAATACTAAAGTAACTGGCAGATACTGATACTATCATAGCACCAATAGTTCCAATAAACTTAAGATCAAATGTAAAACGTGAATCCTCTCCTACATAAGTTGGTTTAGCCATATCTTCCTCTACGCTTTGTTCTGTTAGTGCTTCTAGTATTTCTTCTACTGTTAGATAGTTTTTTTCTAGGAGTATTTGTCCTACTTCTATTTCTACTCCTTGTAGCTTTTGTTCTTTTTGCTCTTTTAATACTTCTTCCTTTTGCTTTCGATTGATGTAGCCTTTGTGAAGTAGATAATCACAGGTTTTCATTAACCTCTGCCATTCTTTTTGATAACTCTTTTGCTCTATTAGGTGTCTGTTTGGCCCACAAGGAATCAAGCATTTCTATACTGGCTGCTGTCCATTTACCATTCTCTATATAATGCAATGTTTTTACAAAATTAAACAACCTATTACCTAGTTGATAATACATATTTTGAATGATGTTTTTAACCTCTATTGGTAAATTACTGTAATATGGCATCTTTCTCTGTAATACTACTTCATTCTTTTCTAATCTTCTCTCGAGAATAATATCACATACATCTTCATCTAACTCTAAAGATGATACAAGAAAGCCTATACCGATAGTATCATATCCAAGCGTATCCTTATATACCTTCTTAGAATATCCTTCGTGTGCTTTTATATCAGCTATTAAGGACATTTAAAGATATTTCACACCAATCTTAATAATCAAATCTGATGTTGAAGCTATATTTATAGTTTCATCAGCAATACCTACTATATAAAGGCTTGTGCTAAATGAAGTTCTTGCCCAATTATAACTTGATACAACCGACCCTATACCATCTGTGGCAGAATCTGTTAGCATACAAGTATTAGCATTATCTAAATTGCCTGAAATCCAATCACCATTTGCAATAGGTATAGTTGCCTGTACTTCTTCAATAGTTCCTATTTCTACATCTGCTGTAGCATTAACAGTTCCAAATGATGTAGCAGAATGTGTGAAATACAATGTAAAATCAGAAGTATTGGCTGCTACCTTATCTATTACAAATAAACTTACTATTTGTGCAGAACTATTTTTACCTTGAAAGAAATCAGGTATTTCCGTAGGACTGAACAACACATCTCCATCTGAATAATCAGGTGTTGCCTGAACAGTAGGAGTTACTGTAAATGTTTTATATTTTTCCATTTATACTTCCTCCACTTTGCAGTTTTTTGATTCGTATTGTTTTTTTAAACCTTCATAATAATCTCTAATTATAACATTACCATTAGGCTTAGTAATTCTCACCCTACTACTAGGTTTTGCTTTTTTGACTTCCTTTTTTTTAGCACTTGGCATATAGCCTCCTTGTTATCTTATTATTTTACCATCTTCATCAAAACTTACTCCAGAAAAGAAACCTAAGTTTTCAGCACCTGTTCCTTTTTTATTCCTACTAACTCTATCTGTAACTTCTTGCATATAGTCCATATACTTCATTTCAGAACCTTTGTAATACGCTTGTTGGCCTTTGTCTTTATCCTCTGCTAAACATAAGTTGTTATTAGGATCAAGTTCACAACCAAATTCTTTGTTATTTAAATTCCCAATATCCTTTTTGGGTATAGATTTTTTAATTATATTTTTATTTGACATTTTGTTTATTCAGTATTGGGGTGGTAATTTCCGACTACCACCCCATATACCTTAACTATTCGTAACTGTTTTACGATATTTCAGTGTGTATTTCAACTCCGTGCAAATCAACTAATTCTGAAACTGCCCAGTAGCCATTAGCTACTAAATTAGTTGAAGCACCAAGTTCATTTCTTTCTGATGCTATTTGTATAAAATTACCAGCACCAAAATCAATGTATCCTGCACCTAATGCGGTTTTAGCATAGATAGCACCTTTTTTTCTACCTGTCGACCCATCAATTACTTGGGGAGAAGTATAGAAAGATATACCTGCTATGCTTGTTACAAAACCTGCATTATAAAACTGCTCACCAACTGATATAGCACCACCGTGTGCAAACGCACCAACACTTGAACTTGTAGCTGTTAATGCTAATTCATTTGATAAACCAAATGATCCGTACATTTGTTGTGGGTGTAATACTGCACTATAAGGTCTTGGTGCATCATTAGTTTCTAGTGATGCTACTGCGTCCATTATATCAAGGAATCTTAAAGAATCATCACTCCCTTTAGATGTAGCAAAACCATCATATAATGCACAAATATTTGCATCAAATTCAGTTGCTACAGCATTACCTAGAACTTGTCCTGCATTAACCATTAAAGCATCAGAGTTACCATATGCAGCAAGATCAGTAACCCTTGCGTTAATATGATTTCTTAATACTTCAACATTAGTCGCAGCAGTTGTAATACTTGTTGCTGCTACTTCTGTATCTTCATCACCAGTTGCTTCATTTTCTACAGCACTTGCAGCTAATTTAGCATATATTGGAAACTGAACAGTATTAGAACCACTAACTGCTGGGGCCATTGATATAGTATTAGGTGTTACTGACGCTTTATTAAATTGAACTATTGCTGCTGCTATGGTTTTACCTAATCCACCAGCTGCAATACCGACATCTGTGTTTGCCATTAAATTGTCCTCAAATTAGATGTCTTTCAGCTGTACTATTGTACCTTCATTTTGACATCAACCACTATGTGGTTTTTACATTTATATTATTTAATAAAGTTATCAGTAGAACTTGCTATTGCTTTTCCAGCACCTTTTGGATCTTTCATTGCAAATTCTTCCCAACTATTATATCCACCCATTTCACCTGCTGAACCAGTAGTGGCTCTTGCAGTTGAAGTTGATGGTGCATTGACATTTGTAACTTTATTAACATAAGTTTCTAGTTTGTTTAAATCACTCAAACCTTCTGCAATAGATTTATCTGTATCATCAGTTAGTTTATTCATTAATGATTCACGCTTTTCAGTTTGGTACGATAACCAGTTATCAGATTGTTTTTTATATTCATCTCTTTCTTTATTAGAAATATCAAGAGCTTCTTTCAGCTTTCCATCTTCTACTAACTTAGCTTCTGCTCTTTGTTTAGATGTGTCATTCATTTTATCAATCTGTGCTTGTAATTTCCCAATCTGACCTGCCATATCATTCTTAGATTGTACTACCTCTTGAAATCTATCATATGGTACATTTTTATCAGTAGCTTCTGTGCTAGGATTTGTTTCAGTATTTTCATTACTGGTAGTTTGAGTTTCTACGGTCTTTTCATCTGACATTTTTTACCTCTTTTGTTGAGTTTTTAGTGAAAATTCTTGTACATAATATAATTTGTTTTGTGATATAAAACACATTTATTTCTTGCCTATCTTGTGAATTGTTGTTTTACTTTTACCTAATCTTTTACCAATATATTTGTGTGCTTGTTTGCTTAAATAACTAACTACTCCTGTTGGCAATGCTTTTGTTGGTTTTGTTAATACTCTGTCTTTATCTGCTAAATGTCCAACCCTAGCACCAAATGCACTCCAACCAATCTGAAATCCAGTATCAGATACTTTAATCAAACTGAAATCTCTCAATAGATCACCTGTTAATACTGGTGCTGTACTATTAGCATATTTACTTGCTTGACGTTTAAACTTGTTAGCACGTTTTCTTTCACCATACAACTTAGAAAACTTTGTTTTAGTATAGTTTGGAAACTTTTTATCATCTATATCTTTAGCATCTTCAAATATATGTTTTCTATATCTATCCCTAGTAATAGGGCCTTCTTTTAAAAAGAACTTTCTATTTAGCATTATTTAGTTCCTTTGCTTCTTTAGATTCGTGGAAATTAGATCCACCCTCTGCTGCTATCTCCCACTTATGTCTGCAATTAAAACCACCACCTTTTACTAGAGATTCTTTCCATTTATCTCCTTTACTTTTGATTTCCTTCTCAGTTAATCTTCCTGCGTTTATATACTTTAAACACTCAGGTCTTGTTTTCTCATCAGCAGGGCCTATATATACGTACTTAGTAGAATCAGGTGCTATATCCATCATTTGATTAGTTATTGTTCTTGAATATGAATTAAGTGTTGTATTAACAAGCGTTTGCATTTGTGCATTAGATATACTTGCACTAGATACTTGCTGTGCTATCTGTGAAGCTGACATACCTGCTTGTACACCTTTAATTACTTCTGTTCTTATGTGTCCTGATATAGTGTTGATAATACTTTGATCAAACATCTTTTCATTTAACTGTGCAAATGTTGATAATGTGTTTGAACTAATCTCTGCAAAACCTATTGTTGTTTCTAATACTTGTCTGTGTGCATCTGCATATACTGCTGTTGCTTTTTGTAGCTTTGCTTTAAGTGTACCTTCTATATCTAACTCTAACATAGCAGTAGCAAAAGCATCTATATTATCTACCTCTAATCCTAATCTATGTAAGTCAGTTATTAGTTCTTCTCTTGCTTTATCTACAAGTTCTGCAATTAGTTCTGATGATGTATCTATTTGATTTTGATCTGCCATTATTCAACTGGTTTAGCTAGTGCTGCAAGTAATGTATTCTCAGGTGCTTCTGTTTCTTCAGGTTCACCAAATGTAGTTTTCTTTTCTGCTAGTAGTTCTTCAGCTTCTTCCCTAGTTAGATCAGGATTCTTCTGCATTAGTATATCTGCTAAGTCAATGATCCCTTTACTAAGTTCCCAATCCCACTTATTGCGTTGTTCTTGATCGTTAAGTATTTCTACTGATTCACTAAAGTCCACATCTTCTAAATCACCTGCATCTTGTCCTAACTCTACTGCTATGATTAAACGTTCTAAATCAAACAACTCAAACTCTACATCTCGCCACCGTGCTATATCTGACTTTCTATCGTCAGTTAGTTCAATGTTTCTCATCTTAAGGGCAACCCCTGATTCAGCTTGTGTTGTACCTTCAACAAAGCCAGTAGGGAGATGATAGTTTTGTGCTAACATCTTATAGGAAGATTTTATGGATTCATCAAGAGCAGGTATAGCATTGGGTGGCGATACTATGGAAATACTACCATCTACACCTAGATAGTTAATTTTATCTTGTCCTATTTGCATTGTATCTTTATCTATGCCACTTCCATTTACAAACAGATAACCAAATGATTGAAACATTACGTTTGCGTTCTTGTTTGTTTCAGCTACATTGACAGCAAGATTAGTTGCAATTAAATCCCTTGAAGCATTGGTATCTAAGTAATTAAACTCAGGCTTACCTTCTCTATGACATTCAACAAAAGGTAGCTTACCATAAGGATTAATCATATCAGGATTATCATCTTGTGTGTATTGCTTTCCTGTTTCATCAAACATAAAATGGTTTTCAAAATCCCAATATGCCCACATCTCAGGAGTTGCGTCCATAACAGTTGCTTTCTTTGTTATTGGATATACTATTGCTGATGGGTTCAATGGATCTTCATCAAATATTGGTTCATAATCCCATATAATGTCGTACTCAATACAACCAGTACCATCTTCTTTTGTTCTCCAGCAAGGCTTTAACAATACAGCATCAAGTAGATTAGTTATTCTTTCTAATCTTTGTAGCTTGTGATCTTTGCCTACAAAGAAATCAGTTACATCTTCTCTTGTATATGCTCTAACAGGAGGTGTCATATACACCAAGCTAACTCTATCTATCACTCTCTTAGCTATGTTTATATTACCAGTAACAATCTTACTTAATGTAGAAGAATTGAAATACTTCTCTGTAAACTCTTTAGTATCACCATTGTAGTAGTCAATAGCTGTATAGCGTTCATTCTTCCATTTGTTTTTTGTTTGTTGTGCTGCATCAAATTTACTTATGAGTACGGCAAGTTCGCCTACATTTGGTATCATATTGTTCTCCTGTTATCTATCTACAACGCCAACTACTGGGCGTACTGATGGGTGTTTGTAATCAACGTAATAGCCAAGTGCATCTGATATGTGGCTAAGTTCGCTGTTGCTTGTCTTATCAATTTCTCTTGTATTTTCCTTGTTTACAACTTGTTCCAGATCTCTAATTAAGTTCATACATTTAGGATCTATTATTATATTACCCTTACTCAAATTGTTGTTCATACTATTCACTCTATTAATAACTAATGGATTGATGTGTCTAACGTGAACTATAAAGTTAGATTTCTGTATGATTTGTATATCACTATATCTACTAGATGAATGTCTTGCTGCACCAGTAGCATCAGGATAGGCATTATACTTTCTACTAGGGTATCTTCTTTTTATAGTTTCCATCATACGTGCAGTTAATAGATCACCACTACCATCTTGTGTTAATAGTATCTCATCTATCACCTTGATCTGAGGACTATTTGGTTGTTCTTGTATGATACAACACGCCATTGGGTGTACATTAAAATCAATCCCCACGTGTATGGGTAGATTTGGGTTATATCTACATTCTTTAATGTTTCTTTCTCTTGAGAAGCCATTATAACATTGTCCTTTCTGTAAGTTTACAAATTGTCCTTCCAAGTAAGCCTGTAATAAGTTCTCATCATAGTTCTCTTTCAATGATCTTATATATGACTTTGGAAGGTATGGATTATCTTCTGTCCTACCGTGTATTAAAACTTTGTTTGGTGATGCCTTGTTCACTAGGAAGTCGTGTGTGAACTTGAACCCTTCAGGTGTTGTGGTCATAAACAACTCAGCATCTTCACACCCTCTCAAACGTCCTAATGCTTTATTAACAGCTAACTCTGCATTACGTTTAGATTCAACATCTATCTCATCTATGTAGCAGAATGTGTAGTTAGATCCTACTATCTTACTGGCTTGGTTTGTTACGTATATCTTTATATTACCAAACAATGTCTTAAACTTGTGCTGTGATATGTTGTATTCATACGGTATTCTACACTTTTCTAATAGTGTACAAAACGGTTCAACAAATACTTCCTCTGCAAGTGAGTATGTTGGATATAATACTAATCCATTAGACTTCCCCAGCAAAGGATTCTGAAGGTTTATAAGTGATACTAGACATTTAGTTAATCCTATCTTTGTCTTACCACAACCCATACCCCCAACTAATGCTGATACTCTAGCATTGGGATTGCCTTTCTTACGCAGAAAATCCCATTGATGAGGGAAGTAGTTTTCTTTCTTTAATACTGGGTGATCAGAGATCTTCAAGTTCAATCCTATTAAATGGTTTAATTAGTTCAATTTCTGATTTGTCTTGCTGACCTAATATTTGTTTACCTAACCATATCAACATAGTGTGGCTACCATTTTCTGCTGCCTTCCATTGCAGTTGTCTTAATCTTATTTTTCCTTTATCTCTCCCTTTTGTAAGAAATTCCGAATAACTCTTCTCAAGAAGATCAGGAGAACAACCGAAAAAAGAACCTATTTCAATATTAGTACAACCGAATGAAGCTAACTTTTCAACCTGCTCTGTATCTATATTATATTTCTTTGGTCTAGCCATTGATTAACTCTGCTTTCTTTCCTGTATATTGTTCCCATCTGTTAATGATTACATCGCAATAATGCTCATCTAATTCCATTCCATAACATACTCTATTTGTTTTCTCACAAGCAATTAGTGTGCTACCACTACCAAGAAACGTATCTAAAAGTATGTCATCTTTTTTTGATGAATTTTTTAGTGCATTTATAATCAATTCTAAAGGTTTCATAGTTGGGTGTTCTTTGTTTTTTGAAGGTCTATCTATGTTCCATATAGTATCTTGCTTAAAGTCTCCATACCATTTATGTGCATTTTCTTGATTCCAACCATATAAAATAGGTTCGTGCTTCCAAAAGTAATCTTGCCTTCCAAATGTGCTGTTATTTTTAACCCATATTATAACACTTGATAATTTAAATCCTGAATCTATAAATGCTTTTGTAAAATTAATTCTTTCCATATCTGCGTGACACACATAAACACTTCCACCTTTTTTAATATATGTATTTAATATAGTAAATGAATCTAACAGAAAATCATAAAAATTATTTAACTTGTCATTTTGTATTTTATCTCTTTTTTTTGTTCCACCATCATAATCAACATTGTATGGTGGGTCAGTAAATACCATATCTGCTTTATTACCATCTAATAATAATTCTATATTTTCTTTCTTTGTACTATCTCCACATAATAGCCTGTGATTACCTAATTGCCATAAATCACCTAACTTACATACTGATTCTACATCTTCAGGTATCTCATCATCATCTATTAAACCTTCTTTTTCTTCTTCTGCACTAAACCCTACCAGTTCTTCTTCTTTAAATCCCCAATCCAATAAATCATCAAAATCAAATAGATCTGCAAGTATATCATAATCCCATTCACCTACATTTTTATTCAATCTTATATTAAGTTCTTTTTCTTTATCTAAAGTTAAGTCTAATTCTACGCAGGGTATTTCGTTATATTTTAAATCTTTTGCTACCTTAATTCTTTGATGTCCACCTATAACAATATTTTTTCTATCTTTGTTTTTATTAATTATAACAGGATCAACAAAACCAAATCTTTGTAGTGAATCTTTTATGTTTTGGTATTGTTCTTTTTTTAATTGTCTAGGATTATACTCAGCAGCAATTAAACTGTTTATATCTTTATATGTGATATTTTTAGTGTTTTTTCCCATATTACGATAGTGTAATATAAGTTATTTACACAAAAATAAAATACTAAACTTTTATTACTCTACTATTTTTACATACAAAGGATTCCATTCTACTGTACCTATTTCACCAAATCCTCCACCACTATCTTCATCTGCAAATATATTACTTTCACAAGACAAAAACATAATGCCTAATATAAATCCTATTATTATTCCTTTAGTTATTTCTTTCATTTTACCCCTTTAAGTTATTATATTGATTTCTGTATGTGGATCTTCCTCTTGCTCACAATACACCTTTGATACTGAACATCTATTAACCTGACAATCGTCTTTATATACTATCCCATTACAACAATCCATTATAAATTTTAAAAGATTATCTATGTCAGGCTTTTTAGTGTGCTGCATTGGTGCATCATTCTTTAACATATTACTAAACTTACCTGTCCTATAGTGTGATTTAGGTCTTTTCATATAGAAAGTTATAAACATATTAACAGGATCTGTGTTAATAACCTTATTGTTTTTTAATAACAACTCAAGCCTTACTCTTTTTTTATCAGGTGCTGATGGATCATAACTATATCCTCTGCCCATTCTATGTCTTTTCTGTGGTATCGGATTGCCTTTAATTATGAATATTTGTTTTTTCAAAATAACCTCCCCTGTGTTATTGGTTTATAACTTGCATCATATCTTTTGTTTTTACCTTTAGGATATGGTTGTACTTCATATTTAAGATTGTTTAACATATTCTTTTTTTGTGTTTTGTTTCCTACAAAATATATGTATCTGTTTTTAGGTTTTCTTTTTACTTGATATAAATCATCTCCATACTTTTCTTTTAATTTTTTCACTCTGTTTTTTTCAAAAGCAAACTCGTCCATTAAAGTTCTTGTATGTATATTTTCCTTGCCCTTTAGTTTCCAATCTTTTTGTGTATGTGAATGTCCTGTATATAAAAAGTTTGTTGCTTGATATATATACCCATTATGCCCTTGCTCTATTTCAGAATAACTAACTATAATTTTAGGTTTAGGTAACATTTTTAATGTTTGTGACACAAAATATGATAAACAATTTTTATCTTTGTTATCAACACACAATCTATTTAATTCATAAACTATTTTTTTGTATTTTTTACCACAGATACCTGTTAATATTCCAATAGGCAAAGCATTTCCATAAGTGCAAACACCAACTAATTTATTGTTTTTAAATAAACCAAAAGCATAAGATATTGATGTTAATCTTTTCATATAATGCTTGTATAACAACCATTCATAAGTTTCTTTTGATTTTATTGATTCTACTTGATATATGTCTTTAATGCTTTTAATCAAAATAATTCCTTAAATGCAGAAATAGGAATATGAACTGCTGGGCCTATGTCCTGCCAATCTCTTGTTTTTGTTGTCCTTGCTCCCCATTTTATTTTATGTGGAGTATCATCTGTTAATTTAACATATAAATCTTTATCATAATATCTAACTGCAAGTATTGTAGGAAGTCCAGTACCATCTCTTAATTCTTTAGCTTTCAACCACTTGTTTAGGTTTATCATACTATCTTTATAATCATAGCTATTTAATTTTCTGTTTTTGAGTTCTATCCAACCAACTATATCTTTTCTTCTACAAGCATAATCAAAACCATATACTATTGGTAACTTATCTAACAACATACTCCACTTAGATTCAATACATAATTTAAAACTATCTTCATTTTTTATTGTTTTGGAATCTTTAATGTCTTTTTGTATGGCTGATCTCATTTTTTCTCCCTGTTTGGTTTTATCTTAGCATTACAACATTTACTATCACCACTTAAAGTTTCTTTTTTATAGAACTCAGATACATTACACTTCTCACAATATCCAATATAGTTATAACCAGTTGAATCTAATTTGAAGTCAGACAAATCTGCTTTTGGTGTCAAATTCCAATCTTTTGCATTTTGAATCCACTTTTTTAATCTTCTATTGATGTCAAAAGTTTTCTGCATCTCAAATTTCATTTTATTGCCACTTATATTTGATTCTGTCCAATAATCACAAAATTCTTCTATTATTTTAGGATCAACAATAGGTACTATTTTTACACCTTCTGCTAAAACTAATCTAACAAATTTTTCTTCTCTTTTATCCTTATCTATATCCTTATCTTTATCTTTATCTTTATCCCTTAATGAAGTGTTGATTAACTCTTGATTTTTATCTAATAACTTATATCTTTTTAAAATACCTATAACTGATTTATGTGCATTTACTTTTTCATTTAAAGGGCCATATTGAAATTGTATGAATTTTGGTATAAACCACTTATCATCATCTAAGTTCTTTATGTTGCCATTGAATGATTTTAATATATCAAATTTGGAAAGATCAAAGCCAAGCTGGAACTGTGCTAGTTCTAAATCGACTTCATATATACCTGCGTGATTACATCTTGATAGTAAATATACCCAAAATAGTTTTAATCTAGGATCTAATAATCTAAACCACTTTTTACACCACAAATCAGTATCAATAAATCTTTTAGCCATTGGTTTTTCCCCTTTTTCTTATTACAAGTTCTTCTGTTATGTCCTGTCTTTTTACATCTACTACATTTATAATACAATAATTTCATATATATCTCCCAATCAGGGAAGGAGGGCGAAGGCTCGGAGTAACTTACGCTGTGTTGCGAGGACAAGCCAACACCCCCCTAGTTTTGTTTAAAATGGTATTTTGTCTTGATCTGCTATTGCCTGTTCATTCTTCTTTTCTGCTGCATCTATTTCTGCTTGTGTAAATTCCTCATCATTAAACCTGCTATCAAGTATAGATTGTGCTTTATCTTTATATTTTTCGTTATTATCTACTATCCACTTCAACCAACCTTCATCTACCTCATTCCAGTTTTTACCTTTATGCTTACCAAAGGTTATAATATCTGATGCACCACCTGTAATAGGATTAGTATCTTCTGATATTGGTTTAGGTGCAGGTTTGTTTTCTTGTTTATCTAATGCAACCTCTAACTCGTTAGCACTACAGAACTCTCCCCCACCGTGAAATGATGCACTTGCTAAAGATCTTCCTATTGCAGACGTTTCTGCCACCTCAACAAATGATGTTTTATTAATATGTGATGCACTCATTTCTTCCATAGCAATTCCCGTATATTCATTACCACCAAAAGATAATGTAGCTTTAATTATTACAACACTACCATCAAATTTTAACAAATCTGTTTTAATACTATAATCACCATTTGTTTTTTCATTCATCATTTGTAGCCTTTCAACTACCGTGTAATATTCTTTTCCGTGTATTTCTATTGGCATTATTTCTCCTTTTCTTTAGCTTTTAAATATTCTTTTTGTAACTCTTGATACTTGTGTGATTCATACACCACAGTAATAATCTCACTTGCATCAAAATCTTTTTCTTCTACTAACCAAACCAAAAACCATCTAAATTCTTCACGATTTGGATCTATTTTAAAAAAACTACTCATTTTCGAGGCTTTCTGCAAAAACCACCATACCATATACAGGAATCAATAAAATCGTTAATGGTAGCCAATTTAAGCCTCTAAACCAATGGTTTACGATTAACATTAATAGTAATACTAACATTAAACGTGATGTGTATTTAATTATTTTAAATTCCATTATTTGTTTCTCCCTAGTTGTTTAAAAGTTTCATTAAATCAATACTATTTTTTGTTTTTCTGTATTCTTTCTTTCTTGCTTTATTGAAAAAACAATTATTACAATACACTTTACCATTTAATGAATTATGCTTACCATCACCAAAAACACAATTACAATCTGCCCAAGATACTTTATGTTTGCAATTATGACATTTCATTTTTTTGTTTCTCCCTAGTTAAGTTTGCTTAACAATATAAGCAATGTGTTTGTTTTTAATTTTCTTAATTCTTTTTTTTCTATTTTTTCTACATAATTATTAGCATTTATCTTTTTATAAACTTCATCTACTGCATAATCTTTATCTGTGTAACTTTTATGTTCTAATTTCATTTTTTTGTTTCTCCCTAGCTATTGTTAATAGCATCTGCTATTGCTCTTGCAGTTGCAGCACTAATTGTAATTACATTGTCTGTATCATCTGCATCTACTATATCAATATCATCACTAAAAGCAGATGTTCTAATTGTTACATTTGAAACACCCCAAAAACCTGTTCCAAAATTTCTTACTGTTATATTGTTGTTGTTTCTCATTTGTTACTCCTTTGTTTGTTTTTCCCTGTTGTTCCCTTGACAACACTATAATATAATACTTTTTTTATATAAGTTGTTAGTTTTTTTAAATCTGTTCGGTAAATGAAACCTTTATGTTGTAAAGCTGTGGAGATTTTTGAGTAATTTGATAACCTTTATTTAAACGTACAATGGCGAAGTTATCAGGATTTGTTGAGTTCTTATCTAGTTGAAGCATCATTGGTAGATGATTTGCAAAAGTTTTAGATATAACGGTAGTAAAAAAATCCAACCCATCATTGATATTGTATAAACTATCTTCGCTATCATCTGCTGTATAGTTATCTGTGTCTGTCCAGTTATTTGAGTTTGTCATCATATTTTGGTTCATTACATATTTAGGATCTAAAGAATCAAATGACATAGTCCACGTTCTTCTGCCTGATCTTCTAGTTATTTCTGTTGTTTTACTAGCAGGGCCTAATCCAAAAGGTTCATTACCTAACCAACTTGCTGTTTTAGTCCAGTTAGCTGATGATATAGTTTTACCACCTACTGTTTGTTTTTGTTTTATACCATAATCAAATGATGTTGTTGTGTTTAGTGAACAATTAATTGGAAATTCAAATGATTTACCAAACATAACAGAACCTAAACTAACATCTATGTTGTTAGATGACTTTAAAATTTCCAAACCAAGCATACGTGCAGTTCCATCAGAAGGTTTATCTATATTAACTAAGCTCCACCCATCAAATTCAGGAACGCTGTCTGTTGTATAATTCACTATTGGTGTTGCATTTAGCTGTTCTGTATCACCTTCTTGATTAGCAGCATTAACTTTAAATGAACAATTTTGTGTGTTAAAGTCGTGTCCAAGTATTGCAAAATAATCAAAATTCCATATCTTACTTTCAAACACATCTGTTTCTGTATCTTCTATTGGTAAAATCCTGTAATATATGTTTACAGATCTTTGTTCTTCACCTCCTTGCCCATAAAACACAACACGACTAGAAGGATTTAGTGTTAGCATTTTTATTGCTCTATTGTTCCAATCTTCTACTAATTCAGGATCTGTTATAAAATCTTGTGTTACTTCTTCTAAACCACCACTAGCATATAACCATAGTGGATATGATACATATAATTTTGGTGTCGCTGCTGTTTGATAATATCCTTGTGCCATTATTTTTTCCTAACCTCTCTTGTTATGCTATGTGTACCAGTACCAACATTTTTATTTGTTTTAACGTGAATATATGAATATTTATTGTTATTTCCATCAAATTCTATATCTTCCCAGTTTCTAGTTAAATATGCCCAATCTTGCTTGACATTATTATCAGGATTAGATTCACTATACTTAACAACATAACCTTTCAATCTGTTCCATATTTGTAATATAGATTTATCAACATATATGTTATATTTATTGTAATCTTTATCAATTAAAGTACAACTGTTTATATTAGCAATACCCCTATATTTAAAAATCTTGCTTACAATAGCATAATCATAGTTTAATTTTGCAATTATTATTTTGTTGTACCCCTTTTTTATTATGTAATTTTTTCCTATTAATGGCTGTATATCCATAATTCCATTAAAAGAAATTTCTATTGCTTGATAGTTAATATCAGTTTCAATTTCAACATCATATTGATTTATTTTTATATATCCATTTATAGGTTTTCTGTTAATCATTTTTGTTTATAACATTAATTATTTTAACTATATCTTTTAAATTAACTTTCATTTTAGCAGGTTCATTAAATCTTTGTAGTTGAAATGTGTTCATTTTTTTAACTGGAGATATATAATCTTCTATAACTAAAATTAAATCTTTTATATCTATTTCTCCATCATTATTTAAATCATAATATGGTATTTGAATACCATTATCTTTAGTGGCTTTAGGATTATAATTCCAGTTAGGAACATTATATTTTGTGTTTATTTTATAAGTACAACCTATAATTTCGTATTTTTTTTGATTATTCTTCATAGCCGTGATCCCCATCTGTACCCAAATAATGCAACTGATAAGCCTTAATTTTATTTTGTCGCATACTAATATTGGTTTCTAACACTATCCAAATAGGATATATAGGCTGTGAGTTTAAATATGACACAACACCATAATCTATGCTGTTAGCTTTTTCATTATTAATAAGAGGTATATGTATCAAATCACCTACCTGTATATCTAAATAATTTAAAGGCAATGTAATATCTATAATATTGTGTGAATTGCAATTATTTAATAAATAATAATCCGTGTATAAATTAACTGTATGATCGTTAGAATGATATTTTAAATGTATTTCTTTGTGTCCATCTAAATCATTTATATTATAATAATCATTACCAGTTATTGAATATTCGGGCAGTAAATCGTTTATACTTTTTATGAAATACGCATTGTGTTTATTTGCACCATAATCATAATCATAAAACATCTTAACAGATGTTGTTACTTGCTCACGTTTTGTTTGGCTAAACTTATAATTTACTATATCTGTTGGATCAATATATGTGTCTATATCATCTTTAGTATATGAATTTTTAATAGTTATTAATCCAAATTTTCCATCATTTGTAAATCTTGGATATGACTTACTTTCTTTTAATATATCTTCTATTAGTTTTTTTCCATCTGCTTTCTTATCAAGAGAAAAACCCATAGTCCACTCATTATGTGCTTCTCTTGACAACTCAATAGATTGTAAATCAAATTTATCATAATCAGGTTTTAATATATTTTCGCCTATTGTGTTATTGTCTATATCCCATATCGCATATCCCATTTCTGAAGTCAAAATATTCATTACTACATCAGATGGTTTTCTAATAACACCATCAGTAATTTGTCCAAAATCAGCATCTACCTCTATTTCATCATTAAATTGATATGCACATTGTGTGTTCAACAAATTCCTTATTGCATTAATATCATTATATGTTCCCTCTAATCTACTTAAAGGATTGTGCATAATAGGATAGTATGCTTCCCACTCACCCCAAGATATGTCATCATAATTTTCTATATTAACTTCAGTTAATTCAGTTACATCAATAAGATTAGAGTTTATTAGTGTAGCTTTCATTAAAGATGATAGCATATCGTCCATAAACACATAAAAATTGTTTATATAATCGTCAAAAGTGTTTATTTCAAAACTATCCCAAGTATGTGTGTGTAATGATACAAAATCATCTTTTAAATTTTCTTCATCACTAAAACCATCATCATCAATATCACCTAATTCACATATAAATCGATTAGCCCAACCGCTAGGTGCTTGAGCATTGTAATCATATTGATATATGTAAGAATAGATGTTCCTTAAAAAGGATCTTAAAAAATGATTTGTAAACATAAAACTAGTGCTTATTGCCCTCATAGTTATACAAAACTGTGCGTATATAATCAGGCTTTTAAAAATATATTTTTTGAAAAATTCATAATTACGATACACAACAGAATCATCAGCATAGTAAGCTGAACCAAACGCAGATGATAGATACGAATCCCAAATCTCTGTATTTAAAAAATTATTCCATTCTAAAGTGTCAGTAATTACAAGCCTTCCAAAGTACCAATCTTCTTGATTTATATAATCCCACATATAATTGATTACTGTTGATTCTATTAATTGTTCTATGACGAAATGTGGTAGTTCTTCTTCTGCATAATAACTTTCAGTTACAAGTAAACCATCAGGGCCAAGTATATAATTTTCAAGTGGCATTTCAGGTATTTCAACAGAATCTTCATATATTTCTAAATTTTGATCTAATTGCTCAGTAAAAAAATGGTTTTTTCTTCCTTCAATAGAAGCATATAATTTTTCTTCTAATATGTTTTCTATTTTTACAGAATGTAAAAAAGCAATATTGTTTAATTTTAATCCAAGATTGAAATTGTATGGAAGATTAAATTCATATATTGCCATAGTTTTGTGTATGTTAGATTCTACTT
>VTLG01005292.1_pt1 | contig 26401 bp, 21 predicted proteins | sample 4694571 | NCBI WGS metagenome assembly VTLG01 (sample SAMN12604809, study PRJNA352737) | marine metagenome | biome: ENVO:00000447; feature: ENVO:00000209|ENVO:00000569|ENVO:01000036; material: ENVO:00002151; isolation source: viral sequences binned using virsorter ...
CGTTAGCTGTACCTGAATTACTCCCATGAGTAATATTCGTTGTTTTAATTGTACTCATATTAAGATATCCATGTGCAGTTTACAGTACCACTATCAAATGAGTTAGAACCTGAAAGATAGAATTTAAATCTTTTTATATCTACATCTATAAAACCGTGGTTAAATTGCATATATACTTCGTCAGGTTCAGTGATATGACCTGAATACATCCACTTATTATCAACATGATTTACAAATTGGAAGTATCCAGAAAAATTATTTGAAGCACCTCCCCAACCACTATGTGGTATTCCTATATATGTAGTCTGTTCTTCCATAGATACACTAGCACCATTAGATGCATATCCAACCATATTAGCATATCCACTTGTTGTATAAGCACTAGCAGTACCTAACTGCATTCTTATTTTATCTGTACCATCACAAGAAACATTATCAAATGTAAGATAAATTATTTTAGCTGTATCAGGTATCCCAGGTGTATATTCATAGGTAGTTCCAGTGCCAATACTTTGACCACCTGTTGATTGGTCTCTATCACAAATACTACTAAAAGCCAGCTGACCACTAGCGTTAGTAGTTAGAGATTGTCCTGAAGTACCATCAGCTACAGGTAGTTTAAATGTTACATCAGCACCACCTGTTGTACTAGCAGGAGCATCTATTGATACGCTCCCTGATGAGGAGCCGTTTAGTTTTAATGTCATGCTACAACCTCCATAAGTGTTATCCAGCTAGCTCCTCTTTCATGACTAGAATCAGTATTACTAGCATCACCTACTGTATGATTTAAGTAATAAGTTGCAGCAGGAGTTCCACCATCAACAGCACTCATTACTTGAAAATGATATGTTATTGCATTAGTAGTTGTCGGACTATCTAAAAAGTTAGGTATAGCTACACTTGAAGGAGTACTGTTTTGATCATCATAATAGTGCATTGCAAACCCACCTGTACTAATTGATCTATTACCAGGACTACTATGAGTATTGATACCAATAGGTGTTAGTGAGCCTCCACTAATTGTACGTGCTAATCTCCAAGAAAAATAATGTTCTCTTAAACCAGTTTCTCCAAAGACATGTCCAGACATAAGGATTTTATTTGTATTTGTCGTTGGTGTAATTGTGCAGTTTAAATCAGTTACTGTGTAATAAACATCTGAATCAGTCATGCTAGTTGTAGCATTTGTTGTAAAAGTTGTATTTTGAACTTGAATAATTGCTCCATTACCTAATTCAGCAGTGCTTATAGCTTCTGCTGATGTGTCTAAGGTTCCAGTGGTAATACCTGAACCTGAAATTGTTGATGCCATTATACTATTGTCCAGGTTTCTCCGTCACCTACAGTTACCGTGACTGAATTGTTTATAGTCACAGGACCAAAGGTTCCAGCGTTGTAATTGTTTGTGATGGTATAATTCTGAGTTACTGTTTGACCATTCTCCCAGAATATTTTATCTGAGCCAGCACCTGTAGCACCAGCTGCAGCATCTCCCCATGATATATCAGTACCATCAGATACTAATGTTTGTCCATTAGAACCTACTGCTAAAGCTGTAGGATCCCCAGAAGCATTACCATATATGATTTTACCTCTAGCAAGTCCTGCCATTGCAGCTAGACCTACAGAGTTATCAGCTATATTATCACCGTCTACGCAGTCATCAGATAAGTGAGCATGATCTATACTACCATCAATATAGTGGTGTGAGTTAATAGAATCATTAGCTATAATATCACCATCTACAGAATTATCTGCTAAATCTTCATGTTTTACTTCGGTATTCTTTATACCTAAAGAATTAATTTCTGTTAGTGCCATTAATCAGCTACCTCCACTAATCCGATTGCTTTCTTTTCATCCAGCGTTGTTAACCTTAACCAATTAGCTGGATACTTAATACCTCTTAAAGTAAAAGGCAGGTCAAGTAATAATATGTTGTTGTGATCTGTTTCTTTAAATGCCATTTTACCTCGCGTTAGCGTATTTAAAAGGTGCTTCAGCAAAAGCCATGTATATATTAGTTGATGAAGATATATTACCATCACCAGATCTCATATGTTTAAAGCCATTTGCAAGGAAATCTATTTCTCCCCAACTTGCTGCTGAAGTCTGTTCAGCTCTAGTATCATTAAGTAATAATACAGCAGTTGTGCCGTTATAGTCTTCTCGTTTATTATCATGTATAACCCAGTTCCATCCAGTGTCATCAGTTCTTTTGAATAAGACGAAAGCAGGTTTGAATCCAGTCCATATGAATGGACCTTCTCCTCCAGTTCCACTATATGTACCAAATTTACTATAACCTTCTACTTCACTCCAACAATAAGCTATATGACCTTCACTACTATTATTTGATGAAGCACTTGTTCCAACTGAAAATACTGTTGATGTTGGAGCAGTATCATTCCAAGCACTATTATCATCGTATGATTCATCAGCATTGTTTAGAGATAAATATTCTGTATGACCAGCACCAGTAGCTGCCTTATTAGATGAATGATAAACAAGCCAAATTCTATCGCCTGTTCCTCTGTTTTTTACAATTACTACATTAGGCGCTACACCTAACCCATGCCCAACTGTTGCAGCTGAACCTGTACCTGTATAACTAACAATAGAAAACCCAGCTGTAGCATTAACATTTACTGTTGAAGATATTGTACCATCTGTATTATTTGTATTTGAACCTGATCCTAACCAGTTCCATGAAGCTATACTATCCCCATTGTAACTATAATCAGATAAATCTCCAACACTAAAACCATCAGCATCAAATGAAAGTAAACCATTAGTTTGAGTTGTTTCTGCTCTATCTGAACAAGTTTGCAAACCTTTAGTTGCACCTCTTACAGAATCGTTTACTTGTTGATCTTCGGCATAGTTTCTTGATTTTAAAATCACCAAATTTGGTTGAAAACCTACTCCTGTTACTGCAAAAGACGCACTTCCATCAGGTGCATAGACTTTAGTATTATAATGATCAGTACCATCTTTAATTGTTGGTTCAGGTAAGTTTTGTGAACATACTTTCTTGTAACCTGTCGGTGGTGTATGTGCAAATTGTCTTTGTCCAAAATTAACACTATGAACAACATCAGATCCACTACCAGAGTTACGATCAAATGCAAAGAAATAAGGAGCACTTATAGTAAATGATGTAAATCCCCAAATCTTTGATCCATTCTTATAGATATCACAAGTTTTATTAGTTGCATCTAAAGCTATACCAATTACATCATCAGTAGTCCATGTACCTCCTGTTGTAACAGCAGCAGTTGAGTTAGGAGAATATTGGGCATTAGTATTAACTGCTTCACATACTGTATTAGCACCAGTAGCATCTAATCTATTAGCAACACTATTTTTTATTCCAACAAGAGAGCCTTTACCATCTCCTCCACAAACAAATTCAGCATACCATTTACCACTTGTTAATCCAAAAGTAGAAGAACAATCCTCTGCTGCATCTGTACTATAATCGAGATTACCATTAGTAATAGTAGGTGTATCATGATCTATATAATTTAATACAGCAAAATTATTAGTAGGTGTATCTACCATTGAATCTTCTTCTTTGTAATGACCTGAAGAAACTGATATATTATGAGGAGTCCAATTGTTTCCATTACCAGAGGTATCTTTACCCATTTGAGTAGCACCAGTACCTGAATTATCTGCAAATTCAAGATGGAATCCATTATTACCATAACTTCCTGCATATTTTTTAGGAACCCATTCACCTGTAATTGAATTTGTTTCAGCGAAATCAGTTGGATGACCTCCTCCATCAATGAAATATATATCTGCTAAGTATCCATCAAATCTATAAGCATGTGTTACATCATAAGGGTAAACACCTATAACATGTTCAACATTATTATTGATTGGAGTATCATCATTTTGAGATAATTGCATCGAGTTATTATAGTACAATGTACCATTAACATAAACTCTAAGATGATTTGAAGTTGAGCCAGTTGTAGTATCCATTCTCCAAACACAATGATACCATTTACTAGGATCACGTAATCGTTCACTAGAATAAGCACCTACAACTCCATCATAATCAATACCTATATAACCATTATTTGTAATCCTAAGTGCCATATTATTACCTGTCCCAGAAGGACCACCTGAAAAAATAATACCATTTCCAGGATCATTGGTAGTATTAAGACCTGTTTGTCCTAATTTAACCCAAGCACTAAAAGTCCAAGTTTTACGATTACCTGCTGAAGATGGAGTCCAAGCAAGTCTATGACTACTATCTCTATTAAATCTTAAAGATCGTTCGATCTCATAGGCACCAGCTGCACTGGCACCCAGTCGTATTGCATCAAACATATCACTTCACGTCCAAACTAGCTACACAATGTATATTAGAACCATCCATAACAACATAATCAATACGGTCAACTGCATTTGCTGCTGTACTTAAAGTAGGTGCAGTTCCTCCAACCCATTTAAAAGAACTCTGCCAAGCTGCAGTTCTACTTCCAGTACCATCTTGAACCATAAAGAAGCAGCCACTTTGACCTGTTCTAGCATTTAATGGGCTATAAGTACAGTTAGCAGTTAATGTAAATTTATGGATATCTTGGTTATGCATATCAATATTATGAGTACTTCCAGAGATTGTTGTAGCAGTTACAATCCTTTCATTACCACCAGAGAATTTAGTACCACCAGAAGCGGTTTCAAATTCTAATGCGTTATCATAATATAATTTTACTGCTCCATCTTTATTAGTATGGAGGATATCTTCTGAAGCATCACCACTAATGATACGAATTTGATCTGCCTTTATTTGGAGTTGTCCTGTATCATTTGATATAATAGTATTGCTACCATTATGTTGGATTTGAAAATCATTTCCAGTACCAAATACAGCTTTAGTAGAATCTGCAAATTCTAATGCATCATCTGACATATCCCATGTGATGTCCTTACCAGCATTAGTAGCATTATCAAAGACAACATCTTTATGAAGATTAATTTGAGTACTAGTTAAATAGATGGAATCACCACCAAAACCTAATTCTAATCTGTCATTCGCATCATCTGTATATATAGTTCGTATTCCTGTATCATCGCTGAGAAGCATAAATTCATCAGCTCGCATATGTATTTTACCATCAGGATTCCTTATGGTAAGTGTATCGCCTGTATCAGTAACTTCTTGTCCACTGGAACCTGCATAATAGATATAACCATCGTTATCTGTACCAAATCTTATTTTGACATTATCATTTAAATCTAATCCAGTTGAACCACCTACAGTAGTATCATTATCAGCTCCCCATTCAGGTGCCGTAGCTCCTGAGTTCATCTTAAGGAATTGACCTGCTGTACCTTTAGCTAAACGTGTCCAACTATCAGTACCATTAGAATAGATAATATCACCTTGTACTAACGATATATCTGTCTTACCTGCTGAAACTGAGTTATCAGCTGGTACTGCAATTTCTGTAGCTGAACCTGATTTAATTACAAATAAAGTTGAGTTAGCAGGAGGAGCACTACAGAATCTAATACCATCAGAACCATCTAAATGGAAACCTTCATTACTAGAACTCCAAGAACCATCATTTGGTTTCTGTACAACACCGTTTAGTACTACAGTTAATTGTGCAGCTTGAGTTATATTTGCATCAGATGTACCTTCAAATAAATCAAATTGTGTAGCACTTCCGAATGTAGGAGCAGCAGCATTATGAGCGGCACCATTATCTTTAACACTTAATATCTTAAACTCACCTGTAGATGTAACCTGACCCCATGCAGAGCCATCATAGACGTACATCTTATTAGCACTAGTATCGAAGTAAAGATCACCTTCATCATTATTAGATCCAGGTGCTGAACTTGCTATACGGTATCTACTGTTAAAGTCATTGATATCATCAGATAACTGTTTAACATCAGATTCAGATGATAGTATTTTATGGTAAGTATAATTATTACCTGAGCCAGTAGAGCTGACTTGCATACCTACACCAGCTGCTATAGTCTCACTATATAAGCTAGAAGGTGCTCCGCTAATAGTTACTGTTGCAGGTGTTCCATCTGTGGTTCTACCTGTTGTAGATACACCACTACCATTAAATACTATACCTCCAGCATCAGCAATACTAATTACAACTCCAGAAGCTGGTTGATTAGCAGTAGTTGGAAAAGCTGCATCTGTTGCTACAACTTTTAAACCACCTATATTACTGATTTGTGTAGTAACATAATCTACAACAGCTCCAGAAGTTGGTAGTTTTGTATCATCATCTGTGATAGTTGTTTCTTCACAACCTACCTCAGACATTGTAACTGCGTTATCTTTTAGCTGAGTATTACCTACAGAATCAGAAGCTAATTCAGATGATCCTACAGCACCGTCTGCAATCTGTGCAGAGCCTACAGCATTAGCAGCTATATTAGCAGCTGCAACTGAGTTATCAGCTAACTGAGCATTCTGTACTGCATCTGCTGCTATTTCAGAATTACCTACTGCATCGTCTGCTATCTGAGCTGATCCTACAGCGTTTGCTGCTATCTCTGAAGCTCCAACTGCACCGTCTGATATCTGTGCTGAACCAACAGCATCTGCAGCAATCTCAGAGCTACCTACAGCTCCATCTGATATCTGCGTTGAACCTACTGAATTAGCAGCAAGCTCTGAAGACCCAACTGCCCCATCTGCTATTTGTGCAGAACCTACAGCGTTAGCTGCGATTTCTGAAGCACCTACAGCTCCGTCAGCTATCTGAGCAGAACCGACTGCATTACCTGCAATCTTAGCAGATGTTACAGCATTATCTTTAATCTGTGTTGTACCTACTGAATCAGATGCAAGCTCAGATGATGTAACTGCGTTATCAGCTATCTGTGCGGACCCTACAGCATCAGCTGCTATCTTAGGTGCAGTAACTGAGTTATCTGCTAAATCAATAGTTGCTATAGTACCATCAGCTATTTTAGCACTTGTTACACTTCCATCACTTAGATCTTCAGTAGTGAATCCTTGTTCTGATCTTTCTTGTAATGAGAATAAACTATGTTCATAGATGTCATTCAAAGCATTAGCTTTAATAGCTGATCCAGCTTGAAATACATGTCTTAAATCATCAGGTGTATCTACAGCTGTGTCTCTATAAACTCTTACTTTAACTCCACTTTTAGGAGCACCAGTACTTTCTTGCTTAGTAGTATCAATACTTGTATTATTAAATGTTATACTAGCAGGGCTACTATTAACAGTATATTTAGTTGTAGCCTGGGTTTCACCATCTAGAGATACTTTGACCTCTTCATTAGCTCCCCCAGTAGTTGTTTTAATTGTTTCAAAGGAATAGGTGAAGGTTAAATCACTCCCATCAGGAGCTCCTCCACCATTATCCGTATAAGTTAATGCCATGTTTTGTTTTGTTAATAGTTATGGCGGGTGGTTATCTAGTTGGGATTAAAAGATTTTCTTCTTTAATTTGATCAATTTGTCCATATTCATTTTGTCTTTGTAGTCTTAATTTTTCATATTCACGTTCTCTAATAGCTGTCTTCATTTCTAGTGGTAAAGCAGCTTCAGCCCTACTCTTAGCTCTATTATATGCTGTAGTAATTTCAGCAAAAATTCTTTGATATTGAGCACTATTTAAATAATCAGAAGATACACCTCCTCTACGTTGAGCTTTTAAAATATTCACAAAACCTTTAATCACTTTACCATTAACATCAGTATAAGTTAAATTTTCAGCTTTCTTTTGAATACGTTTTAATTCTCTTTTATAAAAACCTTGTTGACCCATAAGACTTTGGATTACAGAGATTTCATCTGGTTCTAAAGGTGCGCCTTTTCTACTTGAACGCATAGACGGAGAACTATTAAATTCTATATCTATTAAGAATTGCTCTTCTTTACTAGGTTGTGAAGTTATTTTGATAACACGATTTAAATTCCACATTCTAGTAAGCATATCTTCTTCTACTCCAATAGGATTACCTTCTACTGGACTGTACATACCAGCTAATTTGTTATTAGGATCAAAAGTATCTAACCAGGCATTTCTATTCCTCATATGATCATTGAACTCTGATTTAAGTATTCTTAATTGAGGATTTAAAGTTTTACCTATTTCATTTCTTAAGCCACCTAAAGGTAAAGCATTATTAGCAAATGCTGCGCTAAATCTTGTAGCAGCATTACCATTACCTTGGAATATATCATGTAAAGGTTCTAAAGCAGCTAAGTTAGATCTATTAGTAAATGCAGATGAAAAAATCCAAGCAGCTTTAGGTAATAAATCTTCAATAGCACTAGTACTTAAAGTATCAAAATTATCAACAACATCAATTACAAAGGACATCCAATCACCTATTGGACCCATCCATTCATAACTAACTTGTTTATTTGTACCTGGTACTTTACATACTCTTGGTTTCCATCCATTTCTAAATCTAACTCTTTGCCTAGCTTTATCATAATGCCCATTACCTGTACATCTATCAGAAATTGCAGCATTAATTGTCATAGCTGTAGCCCAAAATCCTATAGCAGCTTTACCTTTAACTTCATATCTAAGTCTTCTAAACTCTTCCATAAAGTTACCATCTATAGATCTGCCTTTTTTTTGGAGTATATCTATAATTTCTTCAGGAGAAAATGAAGATTCAGCTCGTCTACCTACACCAAGGAATTGATTACCTCCCATCCAATGTTTACCCCATAACATTTCATAATCACTAGATAAAATTCCAGCAGGACTCCATCTTTTAAATGTATCGATAACATTAGCAGTAGTTCTAGGGAATGAAAGATAGGCTCTAAGTATAGGTGTATCTTTAATTAAATTATTTAAACTATCAACTATAGGTGAATCAGCATTCAAAGCAATTTCACTATTAATTGAATCAACAGTAGCATTTTTTAATAAACCATCTGATCCTCTAAAGCCTTCATATATAGCATTAGAAGCTTCTTGTATATTCTCTTTAGTGAAAGGTAGTCCTGCATCTTCTAATTGTTCTAAAGCTAAATATTTTGCTTGAGAGCTAGCAGTAACTGATTTAGAGAATCCATCAAGTGCTGTCATTGCATTAGGACCAAATCTTAATGCAGGGTCCATTTGCATTGCTTCTAAATCATCAAATATATGTAATAAATGTGTAGCTCCATGTTCACCATTTTCATCTGCAGCATCAGCGTATGCTCTTAAAGCTTCTAAAGATTTTTCTTCTTTAATGACAATATCATTACGAGTAACATATGAAATATCTTTAGGATTAGTAGCAGCTTTTTTCCAAATTAATTTTAAATGTTCATTAGCTTTTAATAGTGTATCATCTAATACAGAATGAGCAATTAGTGCTTTACGTGCTCTAGCTAAATCTCCTGCACTAACTGCACCCCATATATTAGCTAATCCTCTACCAAATAAACCAGTAGTGTTACCTAATGCTGCTCTGGTTGGCGTACCAATAGCAGATAGCATTGAGTTAAAATAATTACCTAGCCATGCTCGGTTAATAATTGAAGGTACTTCTGGATTACCATCTCTAATAGCTTTTTTGAAAATTCCTAATTTATCTTGTACATATTTATGTAATGTATACATAGAGTTAACATTACCATCAGCTAGCTCACTAGCTAAAATCAGTGGTTTTAAGAATTCAGGGTTCTCTCTAGCTACAGCTTTTAATGTTTGTGTATACTCTTTAGCTTTTGGAACTACTTCAAATAATCTAGTATTATTATTATCTACAATAGTTTTAGCAGCTTCTTCCATTATTTCTTTATCACCAGTATCTTTAGCTGCTTTCCAAGCATTCATATTTGTTACTAATGAATTTGCTTCAAAACTAGCTAATTCTTTTTCAACTAATAATACTTCTAATCTATCAATTAAACTATCTGAAGCTCTTTGGAAAGCAACTGGATCATCCATTAAACGTATTCCTTCAGCAAAATCAGATATTTGACCAGCTTCAGAAGTTAATAAATAAGCTCTAGCTTTTTGAGCATCTAGATCTGTTAATTGTTCGAGTAGTTGTTTAATAGAAACATTAATACCTTTTTTACCAACAAGATTTACAGGAGAATCTTTTACTGATTTATTAAATTCATCAAATAATTTTATCAGATCTTCTTTATCTACATTAGGATTTAATATAAATGCTGCTAATTCATCACCAGAGTCTTTAATCATTTTTTCACTAATGACTCTACCTGAATTTAATTTTTTACTAAAACGTCCAGCATCCTTAAGTTCTTGAACTAAATTACCAACGAGAGTTCGTTGATATATATTATCTAATTCTAGTCCTTCTAATCTAGCACGTTCGCTAATTATATTACCAATACGACCATAAGCACTATCTACATTATTAGAAATTTGTGCTTGATCTACAGCAGCTCCAATGATACCATCTTGATCTTTAGTACGAATTAAAGTTTCCTTATCATCCCACATATCATTTAATCCAGGTATCTTATTTTTAGCGACTCCTTTAGTTTCAAAGTATTCAGCTAATTCATTTAAATCCCTTTGTTTTCTAGCTACATTTCTTAATACAACATCTTCTACAGGTTTATCAGAAAACTTGATATCTGCTAAATCGTCTTTAACTAAATTATTTATACTATCAGGTTGAAATTTGCTTACATTTTGAAGACTTCTTTGAGCTTTAGTTAAATAAGCAACCCCTTCAACTACACTAGACATTACTCCAAAGACAGCTCCTTCATTAACATTCTTCTGACGTTTAACATCAGGTGAATCTTTATCTGTTGTAGCATATCTATCAGGTATCCATTGATATGTTTGTGGCCAATATTTTTTTAAAGTACCAGCAAAGTTATCATCTTCTTGATTTTGTTCTGCTACATAATCTACAAGACCACCACTGAATATATCTACACCTAAGTTAGAAAATGCTTGAAATGATTTTCTATCACCAAGTTTTTGTAACCAAGGTGCTGCTGTTTTAGATGCGTGAGCTTTATTAGCTGCATTTAACATCATACCTCTTAAACGTAAAGAAGGTATAATTAAACCTGATATATTACGAATAGCTGTAGAAGTATTGCTTTCATATGAAGGTAATTTAGGTATATCATATTGACCTTGATCTGCAGAAGCAAAGTTAACAAAGTCAATTAATGTATCAGATACACCAACTATAGGAGCAGCTTTATTATATAAACTTTCGCCAGTATCTTTTAAAGCTCCACCAAATCCAGTTCTTGGTAAACGGTTATAACCTAACCATTCAATACCTACATATTTACCATCTTTATTTTTTCGTACAAAATTAGGTACTATTTTATACCCTTTTGAATCTGTTTTAACAAGTCCATGTTTCTCATGAAATTTACTTGTAATTTGCTCATCAACAGAATTTATAGGAATCTCTTCAGTCTCCGTAGATCCTTCAGGTTCAACTACTTCAGGTTGTATTAATTCTGTTGTCTGTGTTTGATTTTCAATATTGTCAGAAGGAGAATTTTCTAAAATATGTTTATTTTTTGAAATATATTCATCTAACTCTTCTTCTGACATAGTATTAAAATCTAACTCTTCATTTTCATCCATGTTGTTTATTCAAATGGTTCGTAATATTTAGAAGGAAGAGATCTTTCTTCTGGTTTTAAATTAAGTTCTTCCTCAATTCTTGCTTGAAGCTGGCTTCTTTCCTGTCCCTCAACCTTTATATTTGATAGATTTCCGTAAGGTTCCTGTAAAATAGGATGTGTACCAGCTTTAAGTTGCTCTACTGCAGCTGCTTTTTCTTCTGGAGTTTTTTCTTGTTGTTGTTCTTCTACAACAGGTTCTTTAGATTTTTTGAGAGCTTCTTGAATCTTACTTGCATTTTTTATTTTCTCATTAACTCTAATTTTAGTATCTTCCATCCTTTTATATTGATTAGGACTTAAGTGAGCTGGTCCACGAGATCTTAAGAGTTCTGTTATATAAGGATCAGGATTTATATTATAATAATCATTTGCTGGTTGATCTAATCCTTGTAAATCAACTTCTAAAAGATTAGCTTGATCTCTAATAAATTTAGTTGGTTCTTCCCTTAATAAATTTGCTATAGTGTTAGCTCTAACTGAAATACGCCCAGATTCTGCCATTTGTAGTAGTTCTTTTTTAGTAAAAAAGTATGTAGCATCTGTTGAACCTTCTGGTACAGTAGTTAAAACTATATCCCTTCCATGGGTGGCTATTAAATTTCTAGTATTGTCACCTATTTGATGAGCTGGAATATTTGTATTTACTCCTAGAAATTCTTTATCCCAATTAGGGAATCTACCAGTTATACTATTATAAGAATATAAATGTTTTGCTTTTTCATCCGAATCAACAATATCACCAATCTGATCTCCTACTGTTCCGCCGCTAGCACCAAATTCAGCTTCTACGGTTTTATGTGCATTACCAATTATAGTTAGAATAGTATTATCATCTAATGCTTCAGGAGGAAGTCTTAGTAATTGTTCAAGAGCAAGTTTATTAGCTTTGTTTTCTAAATGATTAGCTACTATTAATGCTCCTCCTGATAATTGCTTCTCAACGGACCAGCCAGCTCCTACTTTTACATTATTATGTAATCCCTTACCCATATTAGTAAATGCGTCTCTTTTAGTAATATCAAATAAAGGTCTATATTTATTATATAAAGCAGGATTTGTATCTTTTATAGCATTTAAATCTGAAGCAGTTAAATCACCACCAATTAATTTTTCTCTATAAGATTCATCTAAATTACCCTGTCTAAGTATACGAGATGTATTTTTTAATAAATCTTGTGTTGCTGAATCTTGTTTATCAATACCACCTAATCCGGTTACTAACTGATCAAAAGCTTGTATTTTTTCTTTATAAGTTTTTAAGTTATAGATATGTTGTAAACCTTGATGCACTTTAAGAGTATTCTGAACTTTAAGTTCTGCATCCTGTGCTTCATATCTTGCTGTTAGAACTCTATCTAACCTACTAGTTAAATCAGCTAAAACTTGATCATTTAAAATTCCATCTTTAATTTCAACATTTCCATCAGGATTATTTTTAGATACATGACCACGATGCTGCATTATACCAGTAGTAAGTGCAGCTAATTGTCCATGATCAAGCAAACCTTCATCTATTAAATTTTCAATATGTTCTAATTCAGCAGCTACAGCTAATTTATGCCTTAAAGGATATTCAGGGTTTGGTACTTTTTTACCACGAACAGTTATAAATTCTGGAGTACTATCAACTCTATTATTAATATTTTCTGTAAACTTTTTACCAGGAAGACTAGTATCATCATTATTGAAAACATCACTATATGAACCTAATTCCTGTACTTTATTTGCAGTTTCATTTACCTTGATATCTTTAACTGCTATTTTACCAGTTAAATGATCTACAATAGAATCAACCTGTTTATCTAATACTCGTCTATAAATTTTAGGACTATAATCCGCTTTAATATGTTTATTTTGAATATACTCTTTTAATAATTTTCGTTGAGCTTCAGGTGCTAAATGTGATATTGTTTCTAAATACCCTTGGAACTCTGGAGAATTATGTAACTCGCCTGGTAAATGTATAGCTTTTTGTTGAGCTGTATATTGCTTAATTTTTACATTATAAGCACCACCATTCTTCATTAATTTATCAACAACACTTGTATCTAAACCTGTCTCAATCAATTTCTTTCGTACTTCATTATCTTCATCTTGAAGTTCTTTAAAATCAAATTCATCTGCCTTTGCTTGCTCGATAATACCTACTGCTTTATCTGACCAACCTTTGTCTTTAGCTTTCTCAACAGCTCTTTCTTCTAATTTAGCATTAATCATTTGACCTGCTTTTATAGCAGTAGGAGCAAAGTCTACAAGTTTAAATAATAAATCTCTATTTTGAGTGGCAGCTTTTTCCCATTGCTCTCCTTGAATCTTTGCTTGTTCATTAAATCTATCTCGTGAAGCTAGTGCTTCATCATATCTTTTTGATAAATGTTCTGAATAATTAGTTCCACCTTGTAATAAGGTATACGGATTAGCCATTATCTACCTCCTTAAACTGAACATCAATTAGATCATAGCGTACTCCTTCATAACCATTGTCCATTATAACAACAGCTTCAGGGAATAATTTCTTAACATCATCAGACATAGTACCAATGTATTTCTTAACTTTACCTATGTAATTAAAGGTATAGATTCCTAAGCCAGAAATAGATTCACCTATCTTCTTGATGTTTTCTTTTAAACGTCTGTCACTAGCACCTACCATAGTACCGATAGAAGCTCCAATACTTAATGCATCCATAAATGCAGCAGCCCCAACGTTCTGCATAACAGGTTGAGGTGGTGCCATATCAGGCATCTTAACAAACGCTTGTTGTGCAAACATATTCATTTTCTGTGCTTGTGCTTGTGCAGCAGCTTTTTGTCCTTCTTTGGTTAATTCTTTAGCTGAAGCAGTTAATTCTTTAGCTCTATCTGAACTACCTTTAAAATAATCAGCAAGGTCTAATGAACTGATTCTATCAATAGATTTACCAGTTCTTCCACTAGCTTGTAATTTACTAGATGTACTTTCTGTTAAAAATTTCTTCCAACTTTCTTGATCTTCACTCATAGCTTGATCTATAAGATCTCCATGTTTATCTTGGATATCACCATAGATATTAGCTACTCCTAAATCAAGTGCATTGATTCCTTGTTCGTATTGTATACGTTCAACACCAGTTAAAGAAAGAGTTTGCATCCAGTCTTGCTCTCTTCTTTCTAATTGATATTGATATTGGCGACGAGCATTTTCATTTGCTGCTCTCGCTTGGGCTCCTAAACACACGGCAAAACTCTATAAAGGTTACTTGGTTAGGTCCATGTTTTAATTCCCGTAAAAATTTGAACCCTAGGAATTTCAGTAGTTTAAGATGGACTATATTACGTTTATCCGCAATGTTCCATAATAACTTCTCTTGTCTGCTTTCAACATAACGCTTTGCTTCTCTAGCAAAGGTCATTGGATATTTAAAAATAGCTGGTGTACAGAGCATCCAGATTTGCCCTTCACCATGTACTCCTGCTATTCCTGCTAACTCACCGTTAGGCACTCTGAAATACACAGAGTCGCCTATATCGTAGGCTAAAGGTAGTATTACTTTAGGATCATGTCCATGACCCTCTTCGACCTCTCTGTGGTCTTCTGGGAGGAGATTAGAGGCAACCTCATAAGCTGCCTCTTTTGTTAGTGGGTAGATATATTTAGACACTTCTATAATAAGCGTTGGTGAAATCCCCTTCCCACGTCATTGAATATAATGTAGCGGGAGCTGGGTGTGATGATTTAAGTGTTAATGTTAGGTTTTTATTCCTTTCATAAATTGGTACAGTTTGGGTTATTTGATCATGTATACCAACTTTGTTAGCTTTATAAGAGTCAGCTAAAGGTGGTTCCCATGTTTCACTATATTGTGGTTTACCTATTCTATCTAAAATAGTAGTATACATACCATTTGCACCGAAGTTAAATTTAACTCTATGAAGAATTAAAGATCCATTAAGAGTTGTTTTGACATTATCACCTGCTACTTGCAAAGGATATATAGTAGGGAATTCTACTTCCATATCAAAGAGATATCCAAGTATTAAATCATGACCAGTCCAGTCACCATCCCAAGCTACCATATATTTTCCGTCACTATCTGGTCCTTGATATATAGTCTCAGTATAACTACCTATTAGATCTGAATCTTGTACAGCTTGAGTATCACTTGAAGTACTATCAGCTTGATGACAATAAATAACTAATTTTTTATACTTATCATCAGTAGATATACGAGGTATATTAAAACCATCAGGTAAGAATATCTTAGATCTACCATCACTAGCGTACATTACATCAGCAGCTGGTATAATCTTACTATTATCTAAGTTAATTCTATATGTAATATCATCTGTTGTATCAGTTGTATCCATATCATCTGTTATAGATAAAGTATTAGTATCCATTTTAATAGGCATACGTTGCATAGTATCCTTACCAGAGTCCCTGATCACAAGATATAATGCATCATCTAAGACACAATGATGTTGTATTAATCCACTAAATGTCCATTTAAACCAAGCTTGTTGTAAACGTTTTTCACTAGAATTGAAATAAGTAAATCCATATAATGTTTGTGTATTTTTTTCACTAAAGAAGATGATAGCATTTTCTCTAGAGTTAGATATTTTATTTAGATTTTTATTAAATAATTTACTTACAACTTTAGTTTGGTCAATAACTTGTGGTTCCCCTTCTCTAACAATATTAGCCATTTCCCAGAAACGTGAGTATTTACCAGCGTTATCTAAGAAAGCTATAGTTGTACCTAATGATATAGGATTAGTATTTGTATTAAAATTATAAGCTGATATAGCATTTAACTTAGCTGTTTGAGGACTTAATACATCACTATCTGTAGTTAATAGGAATTGTTTTGTTTTAGTAAATAATACTAAACCAGAGTTTGTTTGTATACCATCATATACATCTGCTGGAAATTCTGAACTACATGATATATCTATAACATCATTAGCGGTATATGTGATCGAAGATTTTGGCCAAAAATTAAAGAACTCTCCTGGTTGAGATAAGATTACATCTTCTTCACTTAAGAATACTAATCTATTTCTCCAGAATATCATCTTATTAATATACCTATTAGCAGTTACATCATCATCATCTGTACCAGATACTGTTGAAATAAAACTAGGTTTAGGTACTGTTACAGTATTACCTACTAAACATTTTTCCCAAGTAATTTGACTTAGTTTAAATGTACCATTTGCTTGCCTAACTAATTGTACAGGCATCTTAGCAGGATCAAAAGCTATTAATCTTCCAGGTGCTGCACACTCAGTCCAACTACCTCTACCATCACGATTATTATCACCATCAAATCTTAAATAATAATCATCTTCATTAGCATCACTATTCTTTACTTTAACAACATATCCATGTTTACATTGTCCAGGTAAATCATCTAGACTTTGAACTTCAGAAGTCATTACTGTCATAAGTTCATCATCAACTGCTGTAACATTAAAGCTAGCAGCATCAGTTAGATAGATACCATTACCAATTATTTGAACATCTGAATATGCATTATTCCAAACACTATTAGAACCGTCAGCTTTTGTTGCTGTAACTATTGCTTCTTGTATATCACCTAATACTGCTTCTGCTGTAGTAGTTGTTTCAGTATTAAATGGAGTAGGTTGTGGTCTAATTAAACCTAAATTAGCTTGTACTTTAGCAGTACTTGCTTCATCAATTTGAATTAGATATAAACCATCTTTCATCCATAGATAGAAATAATCATTCTGTTGCCAACCTTGACCACCATATAGTAAATCATGTGTAGCAGTATATCTAGCATTATATACAATATTACCAGCTGAACCGGATGGTATAGCTTGAGATATAGTAGTTATTTGGAAGTATAAAGATTTTCTTTTAGCTCCTTCAGTGGATGATAATGCTGGAGATATATTTACAGTACCAGTATTAGTACCTGAAGTATAATAATGATCTGTTACAGTATATGTATTAGCATTAGTTACAGTAATTTGATATTGACCATCTGTAGTACTACCAGAGAAATTAGCATCTATCCAATCATTAGTTGAATAACCATGATTAGCATGGGTGATTGTTGTTGTACCACTTGATCTACTATAATTAAGATTTAAAACATTATTACCTGAGTTAAAAATTTTTGGAGTATAGACATAATTATCATCTACACCTTCATCAGTAAGTTCTGTTTCACCATTAATAGAAAAAATTTTTGTCGCAGTATTTGGGGCTAATGAGTCTTCACTAAGACCTGCATTAGAATCACACCTAGTACTCATCCCTTCTCTAGCAGCTCTAACTACCATTGCTCCATCAGATTTACAATAGTTATTACTAGAAGCTACTAAATCTACTAGAATCCTGGTAGCAGTTGTAACATCTTGAGTTGAAGTATCATTAAAAAGATTTAAAGAATACTGTCTAGAATATGCAACTTTATTTATAGCTATATAAGCTTCATTTGGTCTGGCTGGTTCAGTTTCTGCAGTCATACCAGTGGCTATAGTACGATTAGTTATATATGTAAAATCGTTTAGCGTTAAGGTTTGAAGATCAGCATCATTTGTATGTGTTAGATATGTAGCTATTGCAGACTCTTGTCCTGATTCGGTAGACACAGCAATTGATGCACCATCACTACATCTCCACATATTAACATCGCCTGCTCTATTTATCTGTCCTATATATTGCTCAGTTTCATCTCTATAATAATGAAACCATCTTCCATTAGTGTTGGAGTTAAGTGCAGCTGTACCGTTATCACTTAAAGAAGCTACTAATTCAGCTCCTGGTCTCTTCTGGAGTCCTTGTGTTACGTCTGGTAGAACGTTTATTGCATCAACAACTTGACCTGGTAATTTCTTTTCATCAGGTTGTTGTGATATACCACCAGTATAACTTTGTATTGTTTGTGTAATACTTGCCATTAGCGTCTCAGTGAAAGATAAGGTCTAAAGGATCTATATCTAGTACCATGCTCATGTCCTAAGAATGAATGATCACCCATATCACATTCGTATTCCAAGCATGCAGCTCTTGATTTAGCTTCATCAGATTGTAATAATTGAGCTAGTTGTGGATTAGATACAAGTTGAGTAGCAGCCCTTACTGCAGATTTATAAGTTATATATCTTTGGAAACAATTCGGTAGATCTTTAAATTCATATAAGGTTACAGCATCTACATAGATATCATTATCAAATTCATCTGTATGATCTGCTAAATCATATAACCTACCATTTCTTACTACAACATCCATACTTCTATCTGTTAAACCATCATGGATATCATAACGTAATGTGTTATTAGGTAAGGTTATATATTTTGTTGTATCTTCTGGTGTTAATTTTATATGGTATTCTGTATTAAAATGCCAGCCTTCATTCTGTACATCTTTATTAACTTCGTTTAATATATTATATATAAATGAGACTTCTGGGTTTTCATAATTTAATTCTGATACTGGAGACTGACCGATAGCACCCAGGATTGAATTAACTGCGGATAGTTCGGTATCGAGATCAATTGTAGTGGTTGCCATAGGTATAAATATTTGTGAATAAAAAAAAGGAGGGCGTGAGAACCCTCCCTTATAAGTATAATTAACCGAATGCAGCAGGAGCTGTAGCTGTACCAGCGTACAGTTCAACAGCAGCAGCAGGGTTAAGATAGTCTGCGCCCATTGCTAGACGTCCGAGTATCACATCACCTTGATAGATAACTGATACGTCCCCAGAAGTTGTTTGAACTTGAGGACCAATAGCTTCAACAACACCTGCAGCTTCTCTTTGGAAGATAAGACCACATGAGTTTTCAAAGTCAGAAGTACCGTTACCGTAGTTGTTAACAGTTTTAACAGCTCCAGTTCCAGCAGTTTCATCAACCATTGCAACTTCTACGAAGTCACCCTTATTACCTGGATCGGTAACACCTGGGTTGGTTGCTGAACCAGTTCCAAACTTAGTACCATAACGTCCGAAGAATGGGATGTTCATTGATTTGTAGATCTTAATGCCTGCAATCTCAACGATTCCTTGTCCTTTCTGACGTGCTGTACCTTGCTCGTCCCTGTTTACAAGTCCGTTCTCACCGACCTGTTGGATAAGTTCATAATATTGTCTTGGGTTTAATACACCAACACGTCCTTCAGAACTTACTCCCTTCTCATCTAGAGCTGCAGCAGCATCATAGAATGCATTTACCAAACCTGTAGCAGAGTAAGCATCAGATCCGTTTGTAGTTGTTCCTACACGTACCTGAGTTCCACCTGGTTCGACGTAATTAGTCTTAGTAATAGGTGAAGCTTTTCTTGCAGCTTTAGTGACAGCTTGGAAGATCTTTCTGTCATACTTCTCAGCGAGAGCATAACCGATCTTACGAGAAATTTCGCCACGTAGGTCATAATGCGCAAGTGTCTCATCGAGCTCATAAACGAATGCACTGGAGATGAGTAGATCATCAACCGTGATTGTCTTCTCAGCTACTGGAGGTGCACTGTCACCATTACCTAGTATTGAGTTCCCTGGTGTGTGATATTCAGCAGTTGTGCGTCCCGTGTAGATGAACTGTAAAGACTTACCGTTCTTGAGGGTACGCTTCATAACTAGATCTCTAGCAATTGTATTATGCTGGAAACCTTTGAATAACTCACCAGAAAATAATTTAAGATAGAGGGCTCTTCGCTGCGTAGTATTAGCGATAGCGCCATTATCAGCACCTGGTCCTGTTAAAGCAGCAGCCAGGGTACTATTTTGATGTGCCATTAAATTGGATAAAGATTAAATATATACGTTCTCAGCTGAAATTTTTTTGATCATTTGTTGTGGTCTATTCCCACCGTCATGACGGCTTAAGGTATCCTGCGTACAGGGCTAAAGCCAAAGCGAGATATCGGAATCGAACCGATGACAATAGCTTGGAAGGCTACAGTTTTACCGCTAAACTAATCTCGCTTGCACAATGAGGGGCGGCTTTCCTATGGTAATTGACGTGCAATATCTCTACCATGATGAAGAAGGCTAGGAGCCCGAAGACTCCTAACCATAATTCATTAACCTGTGAGAGCTTCTTCAAGTGACTGAGGTTCATCATCTACACCAGGGGGTTGCTGATCACTAGGATTAGTATCAGGATGCTCCTCTGGTTTATTGTGATGAGATTCGGGTTCAGGTGAATAGCTTGTTACGGACGCCCTATTAATTGAAGATTGATGTCCCATTAGAATTTAAACTTAGCGCCTATTTTTGTACCATATGCTGTATCAGCAGTTTCATCTGTTAAGAAAGATACTTCTCCATAGACATCTAGTTTCTCTGAAGCAGCTACGGAAGCTCCGAGCTTACCTGAGAAATCAGTTGTACCGTCTGCTCCATCTGCTCCAGTGAGAGCTGGACCACCTTGAACATAGTATCCAAGTTGTCCTACTTCACCTTCATAACCTATGTGTAGATCAGTAGTTCTAGAAGTATAGTCGTTACCAGTATAAGATGCGTTTGACTCAGCGTTTATATAGACGCCAGCCATTGCAGGAGTCGAAGCGAGAGCTGCCGCTAGGGCTAGTGCAATTTTTTTCATTGTTAATTAAATGTTTTTTGTGTAAGTTACACCACGATACTTTAGTTTTACAGACATTGTAAATCTCCAGTACCACAACCCCGTTCCATGCTGTGGTTTCATGCGACCTTGTGAAAGGTTGAACGGACGTGGTGTGTTTATTTTTTAGGGGGTCTCCCCTTTTTTGTACCGTAAGTACCTTTGCCTTTAGGCATATTCTTTCTCAGTTGTTGCCGCTAAATCTAGCGGGAAATTGTGTGCATTCCTTTCATGCATCACTTCCATACCAAGGTTAGCACGGTTAAGTACGTCTGCCCAGGTAGGGATAACCTTACCATTGGTGTCAACTATGGATTGATTGAAATTAAATCCATTAAGATTGAACGCCATAGTGGAGACTCCCATGGCAGTGAGCCATATGCAAGTGACTGGCCAAACACCAAGAAAGAAATGTAGAGCACGAGAATTATTAAAGCTCGCATATTGGAAAATCAACCTACCGAAGTAGCCATGAGCTGCAACGATGTTATACGTCTCTTCTTCTTGACCAAATTTATAACCATAATTCTGCGATTCAAGTTCAGTTGTTTCTTGAATAAGTGAGGAAGTAACAAGACTTCCATGCATAGCAGCGAATAAAGCTCCACCGAATACCCCTGCAACACCGAGCATGTGGAAAGGATGCATGAGAATATTATGTTCTGCTTGAAACACAAACATAAAATTGAAAGTGCCTGAAATACCAAGAGGCATGCCATCGCTAAAACTCCCTTGCCCAAACGGGTATACTAGGAAGACTGCAAAAGCTGCAGACACAGGTGCTGAATAAGCTACACATATCCACGGTCGCATTCCTAATCTATAACTAAGTTCCCATTGGCGTCCCAAGTATGCTGAGATACCGATGAGAAAGTGGAATATAATAAGTTGATATGGTCCTCCGTTATATAACCACTCGTCGATGGTTGCAGCTTCCCAGATTGGGTAGAAGTGAAGACCGATTGCGTTAGATGACGGGCCGATTGCCCCTGAGATGATGTTGTTTCCATAGAGTAAAGACCCGGCTACGGGTTCGCGTATACCATCTATGTCAACTGGAGGAGCTGCAATGAAAGCTATGATAAATGCTGTCGTTGCTGTTAATAGTGCAGGGATCATTAGGACACCGAACCAGCCAACGTAAAGTCGGTTGTCGGTACTAGTAACCCAGTCACAAAAACTCTGCCAGTTATCAGATGGTTTTGTTAATGTTACTGTAGTTGCCATTGTTTGAATTAAATAAGATGGCTGATTACGATAGATTCGGGTCAGCCGCTATAAATTTTATAAAGTTGTTTGCGATATAGCTGCCGAAGAACTTCTACCATATTTTTTTTTAAAAGCCTCTTCACCCATACCTACACCGCTTTTAATCATCAGTGCATTCTTACGCATGGTGGCTTCTCTAACCGAGAGTTTAGTTTTCTTTTTATCAGACATTCAATCCTCCGGTTCCAGGAGACATTCCAGCGTCAGGTACTTGTAACCCTCCGCCTCCAGTTGTTGGTGGTTTCTTCTTCTTCTGCGTAGGTTTTGTCTTAGTCTGAAGATTTGATTTTATATTAGGATCTTGTTGTTGAGTAGCTCCTCCGCCTCCTCCTGGTCCTTGCCAAGTACTCCAGTCACCACTAAGTTGAGCGTCAGTAGCAGATTTTTTAAACTCTTTCCAAGCGTTTTCACGTGCTACATAAGCATCACTACCTTGTTGTTGATCAGCTGGTACACCAAACATATTCAAGTACGTGTTAGTGTTACCTTCACCTTTTATAAGAGATAGTCCTGTTTTACCCATACCTGGACCTCTATATCCACCAGTAGCTTGCATAGCATCTGGACTACACATAATATCAGTCCTCCTTAAAACTGTAAATCAGAACGATCTAATTTCTCTATAATATCTTGCCTATATGCAGGATCTGAATCATATCTAGGATCAGACATAGCTTCAACTAATTCTGGTTGACTACGGAACACATCACGAGATGTATTAGGTGCTTTTCCTGTTAACATTCTACCCTCATATCCATTGGCATTTTCATATTGAGATTTTAAACCACTAACTGCTAATTTAATAGCTCCAACATTACCTGAACCAATAAGAGTATCAAATGATTGGATATCTTCTTGATTTAAATTTCGACTAGCCCAAGTAACAATTTTATCATATTCCTCTTGACCTCCTACAGACTCACGTACAGAATCAATTTGTCTAGCTGTTAAATCTTCATTAGCATAACCTTCTGAAGACCTTAAACCATCTAGGTATGAATCAATAGTTTGTCTAGCTAAGCCAGCACCTTCTAATTGATCATACATATCTTCTGTAATAGTACCATTATTATCATGGAAATGTTTATTCATACTCCATGGATCTATATCAGAATTCTTAAATACATCCCCAAGTTGTTTACCATAAGTTTCGCTAACTTGATCGTAATTAACATTACCATCTTCTAAGTAAAATTCTTGAGAATCTTCTGAAGCTTCTTTCTTTTCTTGTGATACTTCGTCGGATTCTGAAACCTTAGTTTGGTCATTTGTTTCGCTATCTTTATTACCTTGCTCTCCGAGTTTTCTTTCAAGTTCTCCATAAGCTCTTTCAAGTTCTTCTGCTGTTTTATATTTACCTGCTAGGAGACCCTCTTGTTGTGCTTGTAATTCTTCACCAACCTTCAGAGACTCTTGCTCATCAGGTGTTAAATTATCACCCATGGTAACTGAGTCAGTACCAGGATCATAAGTCATTGTTTCTGCCATTATTCTTCAGGTTCAGGTGGTTGATTTAATGCAGCAACTGCTTCATTCTTAGAAGGATCTATCATAGGTGACCCTGCTAACTGTCCAGCTTGATCTACAAGTGATGCTTGCATCTGTGCTTGCTGTTGCTGTTGCATTTCTTGAGCCATTTGCTCTTCAGTCTTAACTAGATTCAATACATCAATACCTTGTGCAGCTGCTAAACGTTTGATAGCTTCTGAAGGGTTGATAAATTTCATCAATGCTTCTGGTCCTAATGTCTGAGCAATAGTACCTATAAATGCTGTAAGACTTTCTCGGTCTTGTCCTCTACCAAGTGCATTCACACCTGCTACGATAGATGGACGTACCAAATCTTTAGGTATAGTAGGTATTTCCTTATTACGTTGTAAAACTAAGAGGGTTCTATTCAAGTAAGGTATTAAAAATTCAACCGTGAGTAAACTGAATAGTCCTCCCAGCTGTTGTTCTAATTCCATTTGAGTGAGGCGTACCTCTTCCGCAGTAGTACGTTCTGATTGACGAACGTTTAACTGCATGAATGCTTCTCCTATTCTACGTTCTAATTGCTGTGCTAGTTGTGAGGCAGTAGCAAAGTCAGCAGTTTTACCTACTTGGATGACTGCTACATCTTCAGGGCGTCCCTGAACTATTGCACCATTACCAGCATCGGCTATAGTCTTTGGTTTAGTGGTTGATGATGGTGATACAAGGAACACTACCTTAGCAGCCGCTGCAGAGCCTTCTACGAGTGCCTGAGAGAGTCCTTCAAGGGATCTCAAGTCACCAATAAACTCTTCAACTCGTCCTCTACCATAATCTTCACCGTCTACTGTATTGAATCGGAGGGGTAACCATGGACTAGCTTTCTTTGGTGCTGTGCTACGACTATCAGGGATGATTAAATCATCTACTTCTTGATGCCAGACCCAGCGTCCGCTCTTGCTATCCAACATGACACGGGTGTATACCTCTACGTCATCTCCGTTTGATCCTTGTCCTTTATCAACAACCGAATTAGGCTGTTGCGGTTTAGGCAGATCAAGACCTAACACCTGTCTACTAATCAGCTCCTTTGTAACTATTTCTAGGACGTTACCGTTTCCATCTCTACGAACTACAAAACGATTCAATGGGAAATTCTTTAACCCATCTTTACCCATAAATAAAAGTGCATTACCACCTACAATGAGGTGCTTTAATGCTTGGTGAACAACAACTCTGTCACTAGAAGCTGCGATGTAGTCCATGATCATACGCTCCATCTTGGAGAATGATAAGTCTAATTCGCTTCTAATTTCAGGTGTTAATTCTTCACCTAATTTATCATCTCTAATTTGCAGCTTAAAGAATGTAGTTTGAGGAGGTAGTAACGCTAACATAAGTTTAGCTGCTAACGTTACTACTGCCTTTGCTCCTACACTCTGCCAAGGCTGAGTTAGTCTTCGATGATTATATTTAGAAGTTAAATCGTCTGATATTAAGTACGGTAACGTGAGTTCAGAACATGTTACTGCAGTGTCCAGAAACTGAGAACGGTCTGCAGCTAATTTGTTGTAACACTCACGTGCGTTCATTTATTTAAGCCTCCAGTGGCTCCACCAGATGCACCTGCTGTATTAACATCAGGGTTAAGTGGTATTTTTAATGCTTGAGTACCCTTTGCTTGAGGGTTTTGAGCTTTCTTGCTCTGCGCTTTCTTAACCTTTGGATTTATATCTGTTTCTACTGGTGTAGGTTCAGGTAAAGGTTTCTTAGGTGGCAATGGTGGTGGTGGCGCAGGTGGTAAAGGTGGTGGTGGTGGGGGTGCGGGTGCTCCGCCTCCAAAACACATTAGATTTCTTCCTCCGATATAGATTTAATATAGTCAATGACGCTCGCCTGACCCGCACGATACATAATAGATTCGATTGGTTCTTTAGGATGAACTGGTTTCCAACCGAAGTTAGAGTCAAGCTTGCTGATTAGTTCATCCAGTCTGTCGTTGTGTAACTTAAGAGTATTGAGGGAGATTGGTGTTTGCATGTTCAAAGAACGCTGGCATACGGGCTCTCTTGGTCTCAGAAAATTCTGGGGCTTTGCCCTCATACATTAACCGATCGCTCGCATCCAGCCAAAATTTTTTGTCTAAATATCTATCGTAGGTATTTATACCTAAAGGTTGTAGAACCCAGTTAATGGTGGCTTTCCTAAGTTTATCCAAAGAAGGAGAAGGACGTAAACCCAACTCAGTACATACAAGGCTATTCGTTCCGACATGGATCTGCTCGTCCCTGGAGATATCGGCAGATACAGTGCGAAGAGCAGCATCCCCATTAAACCTAAAGAAAGGGAGTAAAACGAAGAAGATAGCCCGTTCTGCGACCAAAGCTTTGGTAATTGTATGGTCAGGGTGTTCAATCCAAGCATCTCGTAATTTTAAAGCCTCCGCTTCTGAC
>VTLG01014066.1_pt1 | contig 26388 bp, 42 predicted proteins | sample 4694571 | NCBI WGS metagenome assembly VTLG01 (sample SAMN12604809, study PRJNA352737) | marine metagenome | biome: ENVO:00000447; feature: ENVO:00000209|ENVO:00000569|ENVO:01000036; material: ENVO:00002151; isolation source: viral sequences binned using virsorter ...
CCTTTAATTCTTTATATAACGCATTAGCTTTGCTTATATCGTCTTCTGTGATCGTTATAATATAATTATCTTGTTTATCTTCTTCTATCTTATCTATATTTAATCCTAAGTCTATTTCTTTAAAACCCCAATCTTTCAGTTCTTCTATTTCAAATTCATTTGCTAATATGTCTAAATCAAATTCACCACCAGATTTATTAAGTCTGATGTTTAATTCTCTTTCTTCTTCTTTTGTTAAGTCTAATATAACACAATCTACTTTGTCATATTTTAATTCCTTACATATCTTTAATCTTTGATGCCCACCAATAACTGTCATGTCTTTATTGATAATAATAGGATCACATAAAGTAAACTTTTTAATTGATTCTTTTAAATCCTTATATTGCTTAGTGCTTATTTGTCTTGGATTATAACTAGCAGGTTGTAATTTGTTTATATCAATCTTTTTTACTTTCATATTGTTTATTTATTGGTTTTTTATTTCTTTCTTTATATAGTATAGTATAAATTGGTTCTTCTGTTTTTTTATCTGCAAAGAATATATTTTTAGTTCCTTCGCAATATAATAGCATAACCTCTTTTTTGTAGTGTTCACTCGCTTTATTTTCTATAAATTCCCAATCATTCAAAATCCACCATTTAGCTTCATTGTATGTCATTCTTTCTATTTTCATATTCTTTTAGTCTTTTTTCTAATTCTATTAAGCTCCATATTTGTATGCAGGTGTTCTCTAAATGCTTTATTCTGCAATACATATTGAAGCATCTGTCTGACTCAGCTTTTATGTGACACGATCTACAAACAGCAATGAGATTTTCCACAAAGTCGTTCTTGGTTTTATTTCTACGTTCGAGGTGATGGATGTCAACTGCAACCGAGCCACATTGCATTTCGCATAATATGGTCGAACCTTCGTCATAACCAAAAAAGTTCATATATACCTTAGTGTGATGTTGCAACTTCTTTTTTCTTTTTAAGTTTTAAATCATCTTTTAATGATGCTACTACAAATTTACCACCGCAGAAATGACAACCCTTGTGTGGATCAATTAAACTCATTCTAACGCATCTGCAGCAAAATCTAAACATCTGTTCCATTGTCCTCTATTTTACAGCTATTAACATATACCTTTGCTAATTGTGCTAGTGTTTGCTGAACACAGCTACCGCAACTACTTGTTTTCTTATTAGAATTAAATACCTTATTATATAGCTTAACTAATGTTGCTTGATCCTGTCCACTCACTGTTCCCTTTATTCTAGGCAATACTGATTCATAGATAGACATTTCATCTTCTGTAAATTGCCTGACATTTGCATAAGGAAACATTTTATTTAGCTTTTCTTTTCTTTCTTCACAACCACAATCATCACCAAGAACTTTTTTAGCTACCTTATCTATTCCTGTTGCTTTAGTTATTTTAGCGATAGTATCACCTAATCCTTTACTTTTCGTCATTATTTAATCCTTTTAAAATTTTCTTTTTTAGTTTAACGTCATCTAAGATGTTGAAGGTTCTATTTAACATTACATTTATTGCATTGGTTATTATGTTCATATAATGTGGTTGTTCAGCTAAAAAATACTCTTTTCCCTTTTCATCTTTAAATGATAAAACGCTATCGGTTTTAAAGTCTGTGTTTTTACAGTTTTTTAATGCTCGTATTATTCGGGTTTTTTTCATAAGATCGCAATTACTAATAAGGTTAATACTGTTAGTGTTACTATTCCCACTATTACGTTGGCTACTATTTCTTCTTCTCTATCGTTAAACATTTTCTTTTTCTTTAATTAAATACTTCTTTACATTATTGATCGCTTTAAATAGCGTATTTCTATTAATCTTGGTTGCCTTAGCCATACTATTCAAACTGTGTTCTTCTAAATAGTAAACTTTAAACACTTCCGAATCAAACCAATAACAATCTTTTAGCTTTTCTTCTACCCAATCTAAGCGTTCTTCTATTTCCTTTTTGTCTTTTATTGTGTATTCTGTATTGTCAGCGGTGATGCTTTCGATCGTGGTGGTGGTATGGTATTCGTAATACTTATTGTATTTGTAATAATAGCGACTTGTTTTTGAGTGGTATTGATTAAGCATTACTCTGGCGATGTAGAATGTTAATTGATTCTTTTCTATTATTTCGTTGATCCTGTCTTGGTCGCATTTATATAGTTCTTCAATAACAAAACTTAATAAATCATCTTTTCCCTTTCTACCTGCTATATTGAAAGCCATGTCTTTTAGTTTGTCATAGTTCTCAATAAGGTATTTGTTTAACATATCTTTGTTATAGAGGGTATATTTGCCTGTTTCATTAAGTTATATTCTACATTAGATATTCTGCTTCTTTCAACTTCAATTATGTTATCAAATCTATTATGTAGTTTTTTATAAATATAAGTTACTACATTATTATTTTTTTTTAAATCTCGTAAAATAAAACTAAGTTCAGCTCCACTATCAAATAAAATTATCCACAAGTAGTTGTTCATATCAATATAATCATCATATAATCTGTCCTTGCGTGAATTAAAAAATGTTCTTTTAGCTTTCAATTTTACCTTCTAAATAACGATTAATAACTTCTAACGCTTCATCTATTCCTGTGCATATCTCAGCAACATATCCACGTTTATTTAGTTCATTACGCCAATATAATTGATCTTTTGTTGCTCTATTGTAGCCAACCTTTAATTCAATAGCTAATCCATGAAATTCGCCACGTGGTTCGTAAATAAATAAATCTGGAAATCCTTTTTTATATCCACTCTTTTTTGCTTTTATACGCTGACTCATGTGAACTTGATATTGACCACCCATTGATCCACAGTATAAAACATTCTGCAAGTCTAAGTATTTACATACTGCTTTTTGTAATTGGTATTCTTTCATATCATGTTGCTTTACAGAAACAATCAGTTTCCATATCCATATCTAAATTGTCAAATAATGATGTTTGTTTTTTTGAAGATTCGTGTTTATCTTCTATTGTTCTAAATGGTTTTTTTGATAAGTCAACAATTTCACTTACTGTTTTATTAGTTCTCAAATCGAATCGTGGGTATTGATCGTTACCATATTTGTTTTCCATATCTGACCACCATTTAGCTGATTCAGGTTTTTCTTTTATTATAGTTAATCTTTTTCTTAAAGACTTTTTAAAACACAAATCACAATTACCTTCGTAATCTTTTAATTGTAGATCAAAGCATTGTTTGTCCCACCAATTCCTTATGAATTTATTATCTACTTTTATATCATCGCATAAAGGGTATACAAAACCCTGCTCTTTTGCTTTTATTGATTTTCTATGTCTTTCATCGTATCGTATACCAATAGCCGTTAAAACCTCTTTATATCCTAACGATTTAATATATTTGCTCATTGGTGTTTGCTTTAATTCTCTTGTGCAATTAGAAACAAAAGGATTCGGCATAGGGTATACTTTTAACATTTCTTCAAATGGTTCGCCATTTCTACTTGCGGTTTTGAAATTAACTATTTTATAGTCAGTTCCTTTTCCTTTTTCTTTGTTTATTTTTGCTTCTAACCACACAACATTTAGATTCCATTGCTTGTCGCATTGATCGATAAATTTTAGTGTTTCTTCTTTTTCTTTTCCTGTGTTAGCAAATAAAAAAACTTTATCATATTCCTTATATTTTTCATAACTATTTAGAAACTGACCCATAAATGCAGAAGTTCTACCGCCTGAAAATGTGCATACTAATAGCTTGTTCATTTTTTGATCCATTTTTGACCTGCGTTTGGATTGTATTCTGTAACATATCCTAAATTTTTAAGATGCTTTTCATATTCTTTTTTGGATGAATCATCCATTCTTTTCATAAGTAGAGAATCAAAGTAATCTGGGAATCTTGATTTTTGTTTATTAAAATTGTTACTTGACCATCGTTTAAGTCGTAATGGAATTGAGAATGTGCGTTCCATTTCAGCACGGAATTTACTGCCTGACTTATTTTTCTCTGTCCAATACAAGAAGAAGTTTTCTTTATCTTCATCACTTACACCACTTATTGATTGGATTGATTTGTTAAAATCAATTATTCTTTCTTCTATACTTTTACTCTTATTTACTATACTCTTATTTACTTTACTAGCATTGCGGTCGCTATGCGGTTGCATTGCAGTCGCATTATTCCAACGCTTAGATGCGTTCTCTTTAGCTTTGTTTGACTTGTTATTTATTTCTTCAATATGATTATTTAAACGCCTAGAATAAAAGCATCCGTCTTCTAATACAAACAAATCAAAATCTTCAATAACTTGTTTTAAAACTTTAGGATCACATTGTAAACCAAAAGCAAGTGAATCATAATCTTCAATACACAATTTATTTTCTTCTGTAAACAATAATTCTAATACCGCCCAGAATAAACCATAACCTTCATATCCGAGCTTAGACCTTAACTTTATAACTCTAATGTCTAATCGTGCTACTGAATCGTGATTGAAGTATGTTTTTTTCATGTATATAAATATAGAAGATAATGCCTAAACTAAAAACTAACTAAACTAAATATAAAAAAAAACAAGTATCTAGTCTAGGCACTATCAGAATTAATTAAAATGGTGTATTATCACTTGTAATACTTTCAATGGTTTGTCGATCCTCAATTCTAATCTCTTTCACCATTAATGTATTATAGAACTTGGTTTTGTATTCTCTGCTCTTAATATAAAAATCTATATTAACAACTTGACCTTGAGCTAATTTTTTGCCGTGTTCAATTACATTAATTTTTTCTTGACCAAATATCTCAAATTGTTGAATGTGATTAAATCCTGTGTCCAGATCTTCAATAGTTACTAATTTTTTTACAAAATCACCTTTGTCAGTATTGATTTCTTGCTCTTGAACTTCTGTTATTTTACCTCTTATTTTATACATATCTATTTATTTATTAATTATTACTTCTTTTAAATGCGTCTGCTTCATCTTCTCCAAAGACTTGATGTTCGTATAGCGAACAAAGTTTAAGGACGCACCTGCTCATACTACGCTTCTCAGCGATTGCGACTCCATAACTATTTTGATTATTATTAGGCGATGCTTCACCAAATGTTTCAATTACCTTATCACCCATTGTTCCTGTTGCTTTTATTATAATACACTTATTGTCTGGTGAATTATATAATAACTCATAACAAATTCGAATATCCATATTATTCATGATCTTCTCGATTCCAGATCTCGTTAGGATTGTGTAGAATTTGTGTTTAAAATAGTCTTCATCTGTTAAATTATTTTCCACAAATAATCTATTTAAAATGTCTTGTTTCGTTTCCATATTTATATATTTAAAAATTCAACTCTTAATTCCATATTAAGAATGTTACATAACTTGTCTGCCTCACTAAATTTCATTAGATCAGGATTCTTTAATCTTGATAGCATTGTTGGATATGAAACATTCATTAATTCAGAAAGTTCTAATTTTGAAACTTTATGTTTGAACATTGCATATTCAATCGCTTCTTTTAATTTCTCATTCATAATTATTTATTTAAAATTATAGCACAATAATAATCAATCTTTTTTAATATGCAAGTAAATTAATTTGATACTTATTAACATTCCGATTGTTAATAACTAAAAACATTTATTTCTTTCGTATTAAAATTATTTAATATATATTTGTGGAAACAAAATAATTAAAACTATGAATAAATCAATCATACAATTAGCACTAGATGCTCTAGAACTTAAACTAATAAAACAAAGGCAGGAATCAAAAAGGGAAGGAATGTTCTATGACGTAGAATCCATTAATGTATTATTAGAAAAAACTAGAGAATATCAAAAAGAATTAGCAACAGAAGGTTCAACTAAAATTACTTTACAATGAGAACAATAGAAGTTAAAGAAATAAACGTATCAACTAAGCAAGGTCGTTTAGATTGGTTAGAGTATAAAGCTAAAGATGATTGGACATATCTTGCTGAAACAGGCGTGACAGTGTTGTTTCAAAAGATCACAGAAGAAGTGTCAAATTGTTGTAATGCAAAAGTAATAGAAGAATCAGATGTTTGTTCAAAATGTTACGAACATTGTGAAATAATTAATATATGAAAAATTGGATAATAACAGGAAAAGGATATATCAATTGTGGCGTTGACAATCCTTATAAACTTGGTCTTGAAATAACAGATTTAAAATATAAGTATAATCAAATAGAATTATACGCCACAGAAAATGATCTTGAAAAATTTGTTTCTGAACTTATAAAAGATGAATCGTCATTTAAAATGATTGACTATTTTGAAAAGGATTCAGAAGAACATCAAGACTATATGTATGGATCAAACAGAATGTTTAAAAGAAACTAATATGAAAACACTACAATTCGTTAAGACAAGTAAAAGCTATAATTCAAATCATGGCGGTCAAATCTTTTATATCTTTTTTAAAGGAATAGACAAAAGTTTTAGAACGGTATTATTTGACAATATGCGTAACTTTAAAAATTGGACTGAGGTTTTAAATAATGCTCAACGAGGTGACTATATTACCAATCTAAGAATGAAGTTATATAAAGGCAAAGAGATAGTTGACGCTGATAGTATGCCTTTGCTTATTTCTCAGCGTGAAATGTATGAGAAAGAATGCGAGAGGTTCGAAGACTATTACGGTATTCCACCTCATTAATTCTATTTCAATTTTTCCATTAACCTCTTAAAGTCTTTTCTTATACTTTTAAGATCATAAACTTTTTTATTGTTTTTATCGTAAGTATAATAAGCACCTAATTGAAGTTTCTCTTTATATAGGTTTTTATCTTTCATAATTCCATTAGTAAATTTAAGGGCAATTTTCCGTTATTCAAAACGACTGCACACCCAATAGCAGGTTTTTTTCCGTATTTAGCATACGCCATAGCATAAGATTCGTGGTCAATTCCGCAACCAACTTGCATACCAAATACTCTAAAGTTTTGACCTACATAGTGTTCACAATATGCTTGAGTATGTAAATGGCCTTGCACAGTATTCATCATGTCTGCTCTACACTTTGTTCTCGCAGTTCCACCCTCTCCGTGAATATATTGAACACCATTCTTTTCGTATCTTTCAACAAAATTCCAATCAGGAACATTTAAGACTTCTTTGTAGGATTTAATCCATTTACTCGGTATTGCTGATGTTTGTGCTTTACGCATAACCATACGATCGTGGTTACCTATAATAACAGTAGCAACAGGAAAAGCGTCACGCCAACGTGCTATTCTTTTTACAGCCAAATCTAATTCGTCAGCACCTGTCATTAATTCAGTTCCCCCATATGTCTCGTGATATGAGGCAAAATGGTTATCCAAACAGTCACCAATCATCACCACTTCATTGCAACCAAATTCTGTGTATTTTTCAACACAAAAATCCAGATATTTGTCTAAGCAAAATGGTTCGTGTAAATCGCCAATAACCAGAATGTTATTGTTTTCGGTGTTGTCGTTGTCTCTATATTCTTTTATTAAGTCCCATTCTGTGCGTGATATTCTAGGTCTGTAATAATTCAAATTATTTTTTCTTTATCTTTTCAAATCCACGACTTCCAAAATAAGCACCTACTGTTGTAAGTAGAGTTATTTCTAAGAGGGACACCCACCTTTCTGCTACGTTAAAATTGATTGTTCCACTATCTATAAACACCAATAATACTGTTGATATTATTAAAAATGCTAATGTTAGTGGTCTTATGTTTGCAGGCAACCAACCTGCCTTATTATCTGATTCCCATCTTCTCGTTATCTGTTCTTGTGCTGAACTTTCAGCATTTAATATAACCTGTTTTAGTTTTATTTTTAAAGACTTTCTTTCTTCATCAGTAGTTACAACATCGTCAATTAAAGAATTTACGTCTAAATTCAGATTACCAAATAGTTTATTTAAAAATCTCATATTGAATTATAGTTAATTAAAGGTCTGTATTTGGTTTTGTTATTTATGTCTTTATAAGCTACAAGCGTTTGTTTTCTGTTGTCGCTTATTTTCCAACTAAGGTGAATCCACGCAGGTTCTCCGTCAACATATTCTGTGTTTTTTCCGAACTCTAAAATACATTGATCATAGTCTAAGTCTAAATCAATAAGTGCGTTGTAGATTGCGAGGTTATCCATTTTCCCGCGTTTGACATATTGAAGATCAACGGCTTCATATCTACAATGTTGTGAATTAGAACTTGATCCTATAGCTTCTGACAGTTGTGGTGACCGATAGCCACTCGTAATCCTCAAAGCTCCAATGCGGTCACGCAGTAACTGGAGAACGGAAGTGGCTAATAGGGTCAGTTTTAGTATTCCCTCTTTTGAGGGTTCATTATCTATTCCAAGACGTAATGCGGTCGCAGAATATGTTAGCTCTTTTAACGTAAAGTTTTTTGATAATCTCATTCAAATTTAGCTAAGTATATCTTTTTAATTTCGTCTTGAATATCCTTTTTTGTTGCTTCCAATTGCATCATTATATTTGCTTCAAATCTAACAACTTCTTGCTCTTCATCAAATATGATGATTGTTGGGACGGATTTGATCTTGTGCTTTTCCTGTAATTCTGGATCATGACAAATAACAACATCTGATTTTTTGCAGTCTTTCAAAACTGAAATATCAAAATTGTTTGTTGCGTTCCATTCACTATTGAAGTGTATTACAGATACTTGAGCATAACACGCACCATAAAAAAAGAATAATAATCCTAATGTAATGTAGTGTAGATAATTCATTTATTAAGGTTGTAAAGGCGGTTATCAATAGTGTTTAATTTGTTTTCTATTGCATCTAATTTTTTACTATTAGACATTATCGTTGTTCTAACCAATTCGTCTTTCAGTTCATACTCGGTGGCTGAAACCCAATTACCTTTTTCTAATGCTTTCTTGTTAGCATCAATATCAGCTTTCAAAGTAAAGTATGTTCCCGAAACAGAAACGACCATTCCAACTATTAATCCAATAGTTTTTAAATCTAATGTAAATTCCGACCCTTGATTTAGTTTCATCTGTTACAAGTTCTGTCTGCAAAACCTTGACTAACAAGTAAAGCTATTGCGATTAATACTACGTTGTTTATTTCTTGGTCATTGATTCCTATTGAATCACTAAAAAACAATATGAATAAAGTTCCTATTGCATAAAAAAACTTCTTTGATCCAAATGCTTCTTTTAATGTGCTTATGATTGTGTTTAAAATTTCCATAGTTTATATTATTAAAATGTTAATTCCTAAGTTAATTGTGTAATTCTCACGATCAAAATAATTTAAGTATTCTAATTGTGAATATAACGATAATGCGTTGGTCAGCTTCAAATTGCCTATCAATCCAAAATCATAGTCGTTAGTTTCTGAACCGTATTCGGTCAGTTTATTGTTTACGAAAAAATAGTTACCATAAGCTAATAAAAAGAATGTGTCTTTATGTAGATAATAAGAGACACCAATAACACCAGAAAGTGTATATTGATTGCCCTGTTCGTTTATCCAATCTCTATTATAATCAGTAACCAAATGTCCATATATATTTTCCATTTGTTGCGTAGAACTTGCGATAGTATCACCATCAGCATTTAGCCACAATGTTTGTGCCTGTTCCCACCTATCCATATTGCCGTTATTATTAGCATCTATAAATGAAGATTCAGAATAATAACCTAATTCATTAATTGTTAAACCAAAATTGTTATAATTAGGAAAATCAATTTTAAAGGCATTTACACTATAAATGGGGTGATACCTTAGAACAGAACCTAAAGATGCTCTAAAGTGCTTAAAATCGTGCTTATAGCGTATGTCTAGTGATTTGTAGCTAAGATCAATATAACCATTGCTAGATGATTCTATTTTTGTGCTTGTATTTTCGCCCAAGTATCTGAACCAAATTTTGTGATTATCAAATTCTAAACCCCTGTCTTTGATCTTTTCATATTCAAGTAGATATTCAAAGCCATTTAATGACGATCGAAATATGGTTGCGTTCTGCTCATTGCCGTCATAATAGAATTTAGGTTTCTTTTCAAACTTATATCTTGATAGTTTTTTAATACCTATTTGAAAACGATAGTTCGCACCATCATTATCAGTTGTATTTATTAGTCCACCATTATATTCAAATGTTTCTATTGGTGTCATTGTAGCATTTAATGAACCACCACCATACACAGTTGCGTATTTGTAGAACTGTCCGAAAGACAATAATGGCAATAATAGAAATAAAAGCCGTATCATTATAATACTTTTGTATAACAATAAGTAACATAAACATCACAAGACCACCCACCATTAAAAGCCGCGTTTGACCACATCTTAAATGGTTTATTTAATATGCTTGTGCTACACGAACCGCCACTAGGGGGTGTTGAAGCTAACATATAAGTTATATCAGTTGTCTTGCTGTTCATCATATCTCTCACCTGTTTCCATTGTTCGGTGTTAGAAGAAGAATCAAAACCAAAATATAAATCATTACTAGAAGTTTCTGTTGAAGAAGCATAGGTGCATAACACAGTCACACTAAAAACTGTCGGCATATATCCACTCAATGCACCCACTAATGTTTTTGGTGTGCTGTTTAATGCTTGAACTTCTGCGTTACTTAATGAGAATTTGTCTGTTTGAATAACATATTTGAAGTCCGTTTTTTTGCTTGTTCCTGCACTACTGCCTGTGGTGTCAGATACATCTACAACCATAAGCAAATCACCACTACCCGCTTGTTCTTCGAGTGCCGTCTTGTCGGTTAATCTTTGTCCAGCCATAATTTAATTTTTTAATATAGTTTTTAAGTTTCTTAAAATTCTCCTTGCTTGGAGTATATTCTTTTCTTTTAACAGCCATATATCGTTATTCCTGCACCTTGTAAATAGTTTTTCAATCTATTGCTTTGCGGTGTTGTTGGTTCTAAATTAATTCCTGCAAAATAATTGTTTGTTGTTGGATCAAGGTCTGAACCTGTATTGCTTGAATACTCAGGAAATGAGCTTGTATTGTTTCTTAAATAGTCAATCATTCTTTGTCTATAAAATTCTGCTGCGTCAGTAGCCGTATCCATGACAGGTTTTAAATCGTCATAGGTTGCACTAGAAGATTGATCGGTAGCACCCATGACCACAACTGCGTTATTCACAAATCTAAGTCTTAAATAAGGAATTAATTGTGTGAATGAAAATTGAACTAATGCGGGTTGCAAATATGTTTCAACAAGTGTCTTGTAAGCACCCGTTAAACTGCTTCCTTGAATATCTGATTTTAATTTAGCATCAAGGTCAGTTCCTAATATCGGAAGTATGTGCATATCTTGAGCTAATAGGATATAAGGCATGATTAGATTGTCATCTACTGAACCGCCAATAGCTGAATCTTTTTTTAATCGTGTTGAACTTATATATAATGTATGTTGTATCGCCATAGTTTTATTTTATTTATACAGGTGTTGACCTGCTTCTTTCTGTTTCTCGTCTTGGTTTTAAAAAGCCGTGGTTTTTCATTTTCCACGTTGTTTTTCGCATTTCTGAATCGTCAGGCATTTTGATTTTGTTATTTGCAAATTGTTGTGATACTTCTCTAAAATTATTTAGTGTTCCATTAGGCAAAAATTCGCCACCTTGATATTCTTTACCATCTACATCAACAAATACTCGACCTTTTGGAACTTGTCTTCTAAAATAGAATACCCGAATCCATTTATGTTTGCAATTAGCACCGCCTTTGTATAATGCGATATTATAAGTGTTTGTTCCATTTGCTCCAAATCCTTTGTTGACTGCTTTTTTAGATGCTTTCTTTAAATCTTCCATTCTGTAAAGTGTGCCCTGCTTAGATTTAGCAACCATTTTTTCACAAAATTTTCTGCTTGTTACTTGACCTGTTTTTTTGCTTATAGATAATGTTTGAGAATATCTGTATAAAATTCTAAACATTCCGTCATCACTTGAACTATCAGCTACATTTGGTGTTCCTGCGGGTGCATAAGCAAACTCGTGATATCTGGTATCAATAGCGTGATCGTCTAATTCCTCTTCGTATGCTTCAAACCATTCGTCATCATCTAATGTGATTCCAATATCATCAAAATAGTCTAAGCAATCATCATCATCTTCTACATCAATAGACATTTCAACAAAATCATCAGAATCAATATCTTCTTTACTAACACCTTCTTTTTCTTGATCTTCTTCTGATTGTGTTTTCGTAACTTCTAAATCAATGAAATCAGCTGGTTTAAGCGTTTTAAAGTAAAGATCAAGGTTTATATCATTCACTCTAAATATCTTGTCTAAACCCTTTAAAAGTGTTGTTTGGAATGGTATTACAACCGTATTGTTAAATAAGCTATAAGCGTCTCTAAGTTCATCTGCATTTGAACCAAGACCACCACCTGTCTCTGTTCTTATTCCAAATAATAAAGGCGACACGCATCTGTGACCTGCGAGAATTTGAGTTACCGCTTGTTTTGACATACCTTCCCAAGCACTCTGTGCATCATTCATTTGGATTGGTTCTATTGTTGGAACACCAGCATCTCCCTCAGAAAACGAAAGCAATATTTTGCCTGCATTGCCCGTTCCTGCGAATTTAGAATTAATTTGTCGTTCTATTGTTCTTCTCTCTTCTTCTGTCGGAACACCATTCTTAAAACCAACGTGCATAGATGGTGTCATTCCTGACGTTATATTAGATAAGTGGAACTGAGCTATCTCTAATTCCATTTGAATCCAATCTGTCGCCGCCACATAGTCTGGTGCAAAGCCATAAAACAAAGCAGGATTTTTATCTCTTATCATTAAGATTTGACTTGCTTGACTTCTATCTTCTGTGTCAAATGCTTTATAAGCACGTGGTTTGTATTCTGATTTTTTGCATTTAGACCAATCAGCAGAATAATAATAGTGTTCAACTTCTCCATCAATCATTTTACCAGAACGTATATATTGTGCAGGTATGTGTTTCATTTTAGCTATACGACTTCTATCTCTTGACCATATCACGTTGACATAACACCCACCAAATAGCTTTAAATCTAATGCTAAGTCTTTTAAGACATCATCATCTGAATTGTGTAGTAATTCCGTTAATCGCAAATAAGATTCTTTTGTTGATTCTGATTCGTCAACATTTGTTGCGGCAATTCCTTCACCATAGATCATTGCACCTATTGACTTAACTAATGCGCCATTGATAGCACTACCTAAGAATAGGTCTAACAGATAATTAGGGTATAGATTATCTTCACCGAAACTGATCCAATCTTGGTTAGCATTTTCCACTAAATGTGGAATGTTGTAATGTGATAATTTTACTAAGTTTAAATTCATAATTAAGGTTTTACATAAGTTAAGTAAACATTGTCAGTATCACTGTCAGTTGTTGTGTATTCAGAGTAATCAACCTCCGTTGAATTGCCTGTGCCATTTACGTTTAAAAGACCTGAATACAATAGTTTAAGAGTGTTGTCTAAATTTAGATTTGTATAGCCAGGTTCATTCTGCCATATTTGCAAGTCATAAAAGCCAAATGGATAATCTTTGTCATTTAAAGCTATCCACCCCGTGCCAGGATAAAAAATAGGTGCAGTTTCAGTTTTTATATATTTAACTTGAAACTTATAATATCTATTATAATTAGTGGTGTCCACAGCATAAGGATAGAATAACTTTTGTTTTCCTGTTTGTTGGCTGGTGATAGCAAATATAGGTTTCTGTGTTAATTCATAACCATCTTTAACTGCTTCATCATATAAATTAATATAAAAATAGTTGTCAGAATTTGCACCCGACACATTAAATTGAAACATCTTTTTTCTTTTTAGGTTTGTCTTCTACAAACAGACTGTTTCTAACACTTTCGTTAAGTGCTTCTATTTGGTTTTGCGTTAGATCATTCAAAGGTATTTTTAATGAATCAATACTTTTACCTTCATATTCTTTTTTTAATTTCCAAGCCATAGCGTTTTACTATAAATATAAATATACGTTATTTGTTTTTTTTAAATAAAAAAAGGGGTATAAAACCCCTCTTTTTTTTTGTATTGAGTAACGATTATGACGGTTTGTTGATTGTTAGATTTGCAACGTCAGTCAATTGATCGAATGGTGCTTTTGCAACGGCTATTCCGTTAGATGGAATAACTTGAATTAAAGCATCTTTTTCGTCAGCACCCCATTCAATAGTGTAACCATTTAAGTCGCCCATAGCTGTTCCTGTAATAACTGTTCCACCTGTTACATGACACCCGTTTTGAACGCCTAATAAAAAGCAATTATTGTTAGAATCTTCTACAAAAATTTGACTTCTTGAATACGCCATTAATCTCAGTTCATTAGTTGAATCGTGGTCTATCTTTTGCAATGTTACCGACAATGTTTGGTTAAAAAATGCCGTTCCATTAGCATTGTCAGAATTGATATTTACAGTCATAGAACTTAGATTCGGAATTAAATTATATTGATGCACAGTAACTATATTAGTTTCAGCACTTGACCAATTTGCAAAACCACCTGCTAACATTTCTGTTTCAGTGATATTTGCGTTTTCCAAAATGTTGTTTGCATACGCTTTAACCAAAAAGATTCTGCGTAAACCACCGATGGTATCTTTACAGTCAATTCCTCTCGCTCTTGTTAAATTACAAGCCATAATTATTATTGTATTAAAAAGTTAATAAAAGGGGGTGTATTGCAACCCCCTATTTAAAGTATCTATTAAGTCCAAACAGTTGAACCGTAAACACCATCTGTTGATACAGCAGTTTGAACACCTACAGCGAAGTTCATCACAACTCTTACGTTGTCTGATCCATCATATTCGTATGTTGGAATTAAACGTGCTTCTGTCCAATCAGTAGCAAGGTTAGTTCCGAATACTAAATTCTCAGGATAAGTGAAAAGAATAGTGTCGTTGAACATACCTGGACATCTGTATATTGGGTATCCAAAGTAAGTAGCAGTATCAGATTTTGCATCAAATCCTAATCCAGAAATTTGTCCTTGATTAGAACCTGCAGAAGCTAATGCTTGAATGTAGAAACCATAAGTCTTGTTGTTCATGTAGAAACCAACGCCAGGCTTAGTAAGTATTCCTGAGATGTCAGATGCAGCAGCATTATATACTGAAGCCATGTCAGTTAAGATGTCTGAAGCTGCTAGAGCATCAGCAAAATCAACCTCTGTAAAGTCTTTACACGCAGAAGCGTCAGCACCTGTTTCATCTTGTGTTCCATCGTCAGATAAGAATCCTGTTCCGAAAGGAGCAGCACCTTGCCATATTCCGATTTCTAATTGAGCAGCAGCTTTACCCGCAACAACTTGTAATAAGAAGTCAGAGAACGCTTGCGGTAAGTTACCATTTCTGTCCATTCCTTGACCCATCCAAGTTGGGAAAATTGTTCCTCTACAAATTTCTTCATTTACTTTAAGATCAGTTAATGAAAGAACTTGCTCAGAAGTTGATGTATCGTTTCCACTAGAGAAAGAACAAGCAGCAGCTACAATTGGATTAGCACAAGCTATATTGTTGATTACTGCACTTTTTGTTAAACCATCTAAGATTCTAACATAACCTTTAGCAACTGTGTCAGGACTTCTCAAGGCAGCAGTCACATAAGGCATTGCGTGAACACCTGCATACGTATCACCGTTTACAGTAATATCAAATTCACGTCTTTTTGATAATTGAATTTTATTCGCCATTTTTAAATTTATTTATTGTTAATGTAATATGCTGTCCTCTCCATTGGTGACAGTTTTGCTAAGTCAACAGTTGTATTAACATTTGATCCTTCTGGTGAATACGTAATTCCTTCATCAGCAGGTTGTCCACTTAATTCAACTATTTTTCCTTTTAATTCTTCGATTTGTGTCATAAGTTCCCCCATAACCTCTTTTGACATTTCTGTCTTTTCTTCTTCTTCAACTTCTTCTGACAATTCAGCAGATGCTTCTACTTTGTCAGCTTTCAAATCAGCTACGGCATCTTCAAGATTTTTAATTCTCTTTTCCATTCCTGCCCAATCTTCAACGTCAGCTTCATCATCTTCTGCTAATTCTTCTTTTACTTCCGTTTCTTCTGACATTTCTTCTGACGCTTCTACGTCCTCAGCTTCTTTTTCTTCACCAAGATCAAGGATTTCAGAATTTTCTCCGATTGTTAATTTGTTTCCGTTTTCCATTGTATACGATCCAGCTTCTAACGCTTCTGCATTTCCATCATCTGAAACAGCAAATACTTTTGAGCCGATCATAAATTGTTCGTCTTCAGTTGCAACGACACGTCCGTCATCCAACTTCATTTCTGCATACATTTTCACAGAATAAGATTTAGGTTCATTTTTCATTTTTAAGATATTTAAAATTTTTTCGATAGTTCCCATAACATTAATATATATAAAAGGATTAGTATTGTTTATTTCTCTAGCGTCTGACAGTCTTATTTTTGATAGCCGCACAGACCTTTGCAGCCGTTTCTTTATTGCCGTATTGTTTCATTTGATCTCGCATACAATCGTCCCAAGAATACTTTAACATTGCTTTACGTTTTGCATAAGCAACATATTCTAACATCTTGTATTTTTTTTTGTATTTACGTTTTCCTGTTTCAGAATGTTCTTGTTTCATTGTAGCTGAACTATGATCTACGCAAGGCATATATAACTTAACGCCATCAACACTATGAGCATGAGAACCAGAACAACCCTTGAACATTTCCGCATATATCTCTGCTTCTTCTTTGTTTCTGAATAATGGTTCACCATCTAAACTACCAACAGGGTTTAATTCATTAGCTAAAATAATATCTTTGATTTTGCCTAACATTACTTCGTCAGGGCAATCTTCACAAACTTCGTCTAGTATATCCATTTCTTTTGATGCTTCAATTAATTTATCAGTAAAATAGCCCTCTATTGAAAAGCCACGAACTTCTTTGTTTTTTATTTTTTCCCAAATATCTGGATTGTTTTCTGCTGATACTTGAACAAACCAAGTTCCGACAGGCATATTTTTAAAGCCATACATATTTGATTTGTCATATTTCTTATTTTCCTTAATCCACGATTCTACAACAGTTAAACCCTGCACAGGTTCTTTGTGTTCTAAGGTATGGTTATTGTTTCTTAGATTTAACATAAATAGCTTCTGTGCCTGTCTTATCGTTTCCTTAGTAAAGAACACTTCGTATTCTTCGTTAGTTTCTTTGTTTAATCTAGGTATACGTTTTTCTGGAATTAAAACCGCACCGATTAATTGCTTTTGTTCTTCATCTATTTTTGCAAGACTTAGAAAGTCATTATTAAAAAAAACGAAGTTCGCTTCCACCGCTGGAAATTTTACGACGCTGATTGCGTCTACTCCAAAGTGTTCTGCTGTTTCGTCTATTATTAATTCTATAAGTTTTTTCTTTTTAGCCATATCATCTATAAATATAAAGTTCTTAATTTTGTTTATAATGTTGCTTGTATATTCAATTCTTCTTGTAACGCTTGTGCATTACTAATATCGTTTTCTACCACATACGCTTGAACAGGTGCTTGGTCTCCTAATGTTGGGGGTGCAATCGCTTCCATATTAGGCAACATATCACCAACCGCTGCGGGACTTGACGCTTCTGGTATACCACCACTAGACGTATCACTTACAGAACCACCCCCTTCGTCTCCTGTTGCTATTATTTTTTTAACATTAGCTAAACCCATTGCAATGATTCCACCTGCTGATAATGCACCAAATATACCACCCTGTGCTAACGCTTTTGTTGCACCTAAATAAGTGTCCCTAATAGCCATACCAACTTGAATAGCTTTCGCTGCCTTGCTTTCTTCACCTAGAATAGCAATAACATCAGACACCGCTTTTCGTGTCAGCATTTCTTTATTCTTAGCGGCTAATTCTGCATCAGCATTTTCTTTATCTAATTTTGCCTTTTTAGCTGCTGCTAATTTTAAATCTGCTTTTTCTTGGTCAGATATTGCTTTTAGTCTTGCGTCTTCTATCTCTTTTAACGCGGCTAATTCTGCATCTGTCTTTTCCTTTTCTAATGACTTTAGATTAGTTAATTGTTCTGATCTTTGACCTGTAATTCTTTCGTCTAAGTCAGCCATTTCAGTTTTAGCATTTATTAATGCAACTTGTAAGTCTATATTATCTTTATTTTGATCTAGTTCCATTTGAGCTAAATCAATTTTTTTCTGTGCTAATGCTTGTTCTTCTGCAAATTGTTCATCTAAGATTTTGCCTAATTTTTCATTCGCTGCAATACGTTCTTCAAATGTCAAACTAATATCGTCACGTATTTGTCTTTGTAATTCTGCGTCCTTTTGGTATGTTAATTGCAATCCTCTTTGTTCTGCTTCGGCTAACTTTACCTCGTTTCTCATTTTGGTTATTGCCTTACCATACGCAGTTGCCTCTTTAGTTGCTTTTTTTGTTTCCTTCCATATCTTGGTCATTTTGTCAGCTACCTCACTTTGTTGAACCTCATCTAATCCTGTGCTAAGTTGAATAAACGCTTCCCCTGCTTCACTTGCACCCTCTTTAAGTAAATCCATATCCGCCGTGAACGCACCCTTTATAACCTTGCCTAATGAACCAAAAAGATCAATTAATCCTTCGATTCTATTTACAATGTTTTGCTTAAGTGAAGTCCATAAATCTTTAACAGCTTGTTTTGGATCACTAAATGCTTCGGTTACTTTTTCGCTAAACCTAACTGCAACGTCCACAATTTTCTGAAAAATAAAACCTAATGCTTCACCTGCAGCCGATAGCTTGTCCATCACCACTTGGTTCTGTCCTAACATATCTTTTAGTTTTACAAATGCACTAACAATAAGACCAATACCCATAGCTTTAAATGCAACTCCTACTGCACCAACACCTGTTTTCATTTTTTGAAAACTAGACTTAGAATTACTCGCCGCAGTATTCGTTTCCTGAACGCCCTTTTTTAATTCTTCAACTTTTTTGATGCCGTCTCCCGCATCTACATTTAATTTAACTGTATGTTCTACCGCCATATTATTCTTATTATTTCTTTAAACATTCTTCTAAAACTTGTGTGGTATTCTTGCATACCATAGGCAAAGTCTAATTCTTTGTCCTTATACTCAACTAACTGCAAGTGGTCTATGCTTGGAGTTATTAAGGTTGCTACGCTTTCTATGTATCTTTTTAATTCCATATTAATCTGTTTGAATTTTCAAATAGTATATAGTCTCCGTTTTGATAGATCGCAAAATCTTCATCATAAGCTAAATTAAAATAAGGTATTCTATTTATATCTAATTCTACGCTTAGTTCCCAAATTCTCTTAGTATCTGTTTGGCTATCATCTAACCCAAAACGTAAAACGCTATTGTTCATGTCTATATGTAGCGAACAACTACTAGGTATCGATCCTTCACGGATTGCAAATTCATTAACACCACCTGCCGTTCCGAGCTGTATTGCACCACTTACTACATTTTTAAATGCAGTGTGATATGCAAACGCTTCGGTTATTCCTAATACATAGGTTGCACTTGTTCCACCAATTACAGTAGCAACACCTTTTACTCTAATAACGCAATTTGTGTTCGTGGGTATTAATAGAGCTTTACTATTTTCCGATCCTTCTGGATAAGCATACCCTCTTGTGTTGCCCTCTGTAAATCCTGAGACAACAAACTTGTGCGATTCTCCTTGTAGTTGTGGTTTGTTTTTTCTTTTACTTTTGTATTTAATCATCATATCATCACCAAAAGAAGGCAAGATATTCCTACTGTATTTGTTGTTGTCAATACCTTTTATTAGTGGTTTATTCAAACCCCCTAACGTGTCGGACATTACACTTCTTAATGTTCCAAGTCCTAAGATACTTGTTAGATTAATTTGATCTTGGACAACCAACGGCAAACTTCCTGCTAAGTAACAAATGCCTAATGCGTTTCCTTGTTCGTTACCCACTAAACTATATGTTCCACCTTGACACTCGCAACACTCTTGACTTGTATATAAGCTCTCTGGAATTAATGGGGTGCAATTTGGCGTTCCTTCAGAACACCACAAAAACACATCTTCATTATATATATTTGATCCATTAAGATAGCCAAGCACTTGATTGCAGTCTGCGCAATTATTAAGAGAATCAATGACTTTTAACAACGTAACTTTTGTTGATGCTTTTGCACCGACTTGATAATTCGATATATCCAAGATTCTCCAATAAGTTTCTTTTATAAAAATTTCATCATTGAATTTAAAGTTAAATATATCCACTTCGTTTAGGTTCAAATGACATTCCATTATCCTAGCATCTGTGCTATATATATTATCTAAATACGGTTTCCAATAAAGACCATATAATGTGTTAGCAGTCCAAGTTCCATTATTTGCTGAATAGTTAAATATATCTGATTGCGTGATTGGGGGGTGTGACCACCAATAAAGACTTTTGTTGGTTGGTGATAATGTGTATGCGTCAGAAGATGGTTTTATATCATAAGGGGTGCATACAGGATATGTGGTGAAAGTATATGCAATAATAGATTGACCTGCTACAGGTTGGCGATGTAGATTGTATGTTAGTGTATCATCATTAGAATTTTTGACTGTTGTGGCTGTTCCATTGTAATAAAATAATTTAGGTTTTGTTTCAGCACTTGTAACAGGAATTTTATCACCATCTTCATTTCTATTGTAACTATATTCATATTGAACCACCATATTTTGCGGATATGGCTCTAACCATTCTTCGTCACTTACATATACCCGTTGATTTATATAGGGACTGAATATCGGATTGTTTGTTAATTCGCCTGTTGCAAAGTCATTATTTGTAACCTCAACATTGGCGTGACCATACACATTTATATTTGGATATTTTTCTTTGAAGGATTTATTAACTATGTCAACATCTTCTAAGTCAGTAAATTTAATACTCTTTTTTTGTATTGATGTTGTGTCTTTAATAACCACCTCTTTTGATGTGTCTAATTTTTTTGTCCAATCTTTAATACTGCTATCTGCTAAGTAATCATTATAAGGTTCAATTAATAGATTAGAGGAATCATCTGGATCAGATAATATGACCAAATTGAAACGCTGAATAATATCTTTTAAAAAATCTTTTTGCGTTATATCTGGATCAATACACATAGGCATATTAATTACTGCATCATAAATTCCTGTAGAATAGTTGTCCCACGTGCATAGAACTTGACTATATCTATCATTACCATTACACTGAAACGCTGACGGATCTTGTGCACCCCATTTTACATACGATGTTCCGCCTCCACCCATTCTTGCTAACGCATACCCTTTTAACATAATTCTAACCGAAGTATTCAAAGGAACATTAGTTAGGTCGAATGAATGAAAGTATTGCGATCCTGGATTTCCTATTTCCAGTCCAATTATTTCGTCCCAAACTTCACCAACAATAGGTTCATTTGTTGTGGAGTTCCACCCTTCTAAATAAGCATCAAATAGCATTGGCTGACCACTAGAACACCCATTTATGTTTTGATGGTAGATTCTGTGTCGTGCTATTAATTGCGTTTGTGTTGGATGTGTTTTTGTGAAAACATCATAAGTTGTGTCCCACTGATCTTGATTATCTACACAGTCAGAATTTGCTTCTAATTTTACCGCAGGTAATTCTACACATTCACCGACATCATAATCGTTTAAACTCACAGTTCCCCAAGCGATTGTATTCCCTGCTTCAAGATTCCCTGCAAAATCAATAGAATCTGTATTGACTGTCGGCAGTGTGCTTTCGCCTAAATGGTTTCCTGTTGTCATAAAGATTTTCCCAAAATAAGCACTATCAATAAATGAAGACGTGTAAGAAAATCCTGCCTTTGCAATAATTAGTTTGAATAATTCTTTTATTTGAATAGCAGGTCTAAATTGTAAAAGTGACACCATATATGGAAATGAGTCTATAACACCTAATGATGTGATGTCCGCTTGTGTCATATCTAAGAATTGGTTAGAATCTTGTTCCCAATAAAACTCAGGTTGTGTTACTTGCATTGGATACATAACTTTCTGAACACTTGAGACAGCATCTTTTAATGATGTTCCTGCTGCATTTACAAATGCACTACTACCACCATTCCAAGAATTGACCATTTGTGTTTCATTAAAAGTATGATTAAGTTCTGCGCTATAAGTTCCATCATCATTTCGTAAAGTATCACGCAATTTGTTTTCTCCAATTACGCTAAATAGATCAGCAGTATTAGACATTAAAACAACTTCATAAACTTTTGCTTTTTGATATACCGCTTTTAATTGCAATGAACCTTCAAATTGAGGCACAGTCCCCACATATAATGTTGCATTGAATTTTGTCCGTGTATCATAGACTAGAGTATCAATGTTTACATTATACCAATTTTGAAAGAAGTTGTGATTATTGTCTGTAAAGGGTAGTTTGAAAGTTTGCGAATAACTAGACTTTCTCGTGTCAGGTTCTTTAATGTCTGAGAACTGAAAGTTTAATGCTATATTCGGTTCTTCTTGCAAGTCTAACTGATATGTGCTATCTGCGGTGTCTGATGTTGTTGCAGGTCTATATGCTACTAAACGAACTTTCATTAGCTATTGGTATTTACATTATTAGCGTATTCTATTTGAATTGTGTATTGTATTAGCTTATCATTAGCAACTGTCTTTTTAATAATAGACGAATCAGTAATCATAACACCCTGCGTAAATTCTGTGTCTGCATTTTCAACAATGTAAACGTCTGTTGACATGATTAGCTTTTCTAACAAATATGCTTGATCTTCTGTGATCCAATCTGTGTTCAATGTTTCTTTTAATACGGCGGTTACCTCTCTGGTTTTCTTGCCACGCATAGTATTATTATAATACCATTTTGATCCATTAAAACGTCCCATAATAGTATTATAGTTGTTTCTAGTGACTTCTATCGTTTGTGTTGATTTCTTTGTGAAATTGAAGTAATCATAACAACCTAAACTATTTCGCCATGCTAATCTTCTAACTTTAAAACCTTTGCAACTTCCGTCTTGTTTTATAAAGTAATATAGCTTAGTTCTCGCAGCATAAGAAGCTGAAACACTCGCCACGCCTTGTATTGTATAATACGCCCAATTAGCAAAGTTAGATGGTCTAGCATTTGTGTTGGATGATTGTGCTTCTAAATTTCCTGCACCACAACCGAAATATAACAATCTATGCTTGTCCTCCATTCCTGACGATGTGCTTGGTGTCCACCCACCCGAAGAAGTGGTTTGTTGGATAATTTGAAGTGATCCAATTATGCTATTTGAACTATCATAATACTTAACAACAATGTTGTCTATATCGCTTTGAAAATTTCCAAAATCATTTAAAAACGCAACCGTGTGATAATCTGTGTCTTGAATATAATTAACCCTGCCTGAAATGTTATAATCTCCAGATCCATCTTTTACGTCACTTAAAAATAAGTCCGTAGCCGCACCTGCTTGATATGCTTGAAACGCCGTTCCCTGTATATAGTCAGCATCGTCATCACGTGCGGTCAACAAAGGCAATGATGCTGCCATATAATATAAAGTATCATTAACAGTTGGTGAAGTTTCTTCTGATGGTATGGCTGTAGCAGAATCACTATATTGCTGATATGCTTTTACGTATATTTTTTGGATTTGTGTTTCATCTGTCCTATTGTCACCATTTACACTAAATGGTTTAGCAGCATCATTAACACCGATTTTATGTATTGTTTGAAATGGTATTCCTGACTGATTTTGGTCGAATACTGTGTCAACTAATTGGGAATTGACAAGCTGCCTTAAGTCAAAAAATGCTCTTGCTCTTTGCGTTGCACCATTATTGTCTTCTGAATAACCGTTTCTTCTTTGCTTTATTTTAGCGATTAATGTTCCCGCAGCATCATCAAGTCTAACCTCTAAAATTAGTCTAAAATAAAAAAGAGCCGATATATTATCTTGATATACCATATAGCCAATCATAGGATTCCAATTCGTGATAACAGGCACTTTGTCTGCTGTATTAACGGGTTCTTGCTCAAATGATATTATTCCTATTCCCATAGCTTTTTATTTTATTATTGTTTCTAATGCTAATTCTAAATCATCAGCAAATGCTTCTGTTATACTTCCTATTTGATTGTCTAATTCTTGTGTAAATGGTTTACTAAAAAATTGTGTTCTGGTTAAACCTCTTTGGTATATTGCTCTTTGAATTAAGAATCCTAAACTTTCATTGCTTATAAATCTTCCCTTTTTATCTCTACCTTTTATGGGTTTGTTTTTAATCCAATTTATTAGTGGTCTTCTTGGAGGCATTTTAGAACCAAATTTAAAAGGACTTCCTTGCCCTCTCATTTTACCACTTCCTTTGTAACCACCTGCACCACGCACACCTTCATCAACAAACGCCCAATAATCTTCTGCACCCCCAAATTCAAACTCTAATGTAACCGAAGAATCTGATGCCGTTACTAAATAATCATAGTCATTATATAATGTATTTTGTTTGGTTTGTTTCTTCTTCTTTTTTAGAATAGACCTTCCCTCCTTAACGACATCGCCACCAAGTTTCTGCATTGCTTGTATAGTGTTTTTAAACTGCATTAGCTATTTGGTGTTATTGGAACAATACATAGATTGTTTTGATTAGGAACTTGAACGCTTAGGTTTGCTGACCATCCTGTTAATGTGTTATCAAATCTCGCCGTAAATGGTTCAGCATTAATAGGCAAACTTAAAACAACATCATTGTTAACCCAAGACGTAGAATATAGGTTTTGATGAAATTCGTTAATAACGTCTTGCATAATGTTTAGCGTTTCTGAATATGTGTCTACACGTCCAACGCGTTGTCTGTTAGGATCATCACCAACTTCTTCATTAATCATATCCATAACATATATTGAAAAGTTATAAGTCAAAACACCCCTGTCAACAACTACTGTGCCCGGTTCTGCATATAGTATAATATAGTCAGTAGCGCCAAGTTTATTTAAGTCAACTTCATCTAATTGCCCAGAATGAAAGCTATTAATCTCGTAATGCTTTTCTGCAATGGTTTCTAAATATCCGACTACGTTTCTAAAACTTATCATAATTGTTTCTTTGTTTGTTGTTGTGATCTTGTGTAAATGCTAAATATGTTAGCGTTTCCAAAATCGGTATTCTGGTTATTTTTTCAATGTCTAAGATGTTATTAGCTAAGGAATACAATATGTTATACCACCCCCATTTGCTCTGCATACTTACACCTTTTGTTGTTTCATTTCCTGTTTGACTAAAAAGTTGCGCGAAGTCTTCGCCAATCTTTCTCCTAAAGTCAAAAAAAAACCTAAGCTACTTAACGCTATATCCATTGGACAATCCTTAAATAGTTCTTCTTTAAACTCATCTGGATTGTATTCTTCAATAGCGTATCTTTCATTCCTTTCAAATGTTATTTTCCTATATAATATAGACATTATAATATGCAGGTTTTCTATTGGATTCTTGCAATATGTTTCAAGATCAATATATTCGCCTGTTGTTATTCTAGACAGATTAGGACAAAAACCATATTTTTCTTTCTTAAACATAAACGTCTTTCTAAATTCTTCTTTGTTTGGTTCTGTGTCTATCATTGTTTTAAGTATAGCCATTATTTCTAATAAGTCCTTATACGCCATCTTTTTAACTACAAAAGGTGTTACATTACATAACAACGCTAAACTCTTTATAACCTTGTTTTTCTCGCTTCCTTTGCCTTCTTGTATTTCTACATATTTTTGATAGGTTTCTATTGTTATGTCAGACCACCTATCTGGTATTATTAATTTAACCTCTTTCATTACTAATAAATATAAATTGTTATTATTTGTCTTTACGAAATATAATACTTCCCAGAATAAGACACCATCAGCTTATTTAATGCAACGTATCTAACTGCATCTACTGCGTGATTGAAAGCATCTATTGGCTTGTTTGTGATTTCGTTATTCTTGTTTTTAATCCACTTATAGTTTCTAAATTCTTTTATTGCATTGATACTTCTTTTAGTGATATTTAGCTTATGTCTTTTTAAAACATCAATTCCAATACGAATAGAATCAGCACCTTTTTTTGCAGGTTTGATATTAATACCACCCATTCTAAATATCTCTTCGATACTCTTTGGCTCTGCACTATCTGCATAAATCTCTATGCTTCTGTCTATTCCTAAGTCTTTAATTTTGTGTGCAATATCTTGATTAGTCAAACCCTTTTCATAAATCAGTTCGTCAACATACAAATCTAAATCATGCTTATATACTTTCACTAAACTCGTAGGATCAGCAGAGAATCCAAAATCTAATCCTAATGCTATTTCCGAAGCATTTTCTGGAATACTATCAATTATATTAA
>VTLG01016528.1_pt1 | contig 26386 bp, 39 predicted proteins | sample 4694571 | NCBI WGS metagenome assembly VTLG01 (sample SAMN12604809, study PRJNA352737) | marine metagenome | biome: ENVO:00000447; feature: ENVO:00000209|ENVO:00000569|ENVO:01000036; material: ENVO:00002151; isolation source: viral sequences binned using virsorter ...
CGTTAGAATTTATTATGAGAGAACATAGCGGTGTGTATGAACAATGGGGGGCGAGATTAAATCTTGTATTTCCAAATGGGAAAGAAGTTAGAGTAAATGCTAGGCATATGTTTAAAGGCAATTCAATGTGGAATACTGCTCACGGTGTTGCTAAAGCAGCACAAATGGGCTGGAAGGACCATATACTAACCTGTGGTCACACTCACGTATCAGGCTATCAGGTTTTAAAAGACGCTGCTAGTGGATTAATCAGTCACGCTATACAGGTAGCATCTTTTAAGATAATGGACAGCTATGCTGATAAGTTAGGTTTGGATGACAAAAATATATTTAATGCTCCCGTCACTATAATAGACCCGTATTATGAAGATGATGATAATAGGCTTATTACTACAATATTTAATCCGTATGAGGGAGCAGAATTCTTAAAGTATAAACGTCAAGAGTGGAAAAAAAAGAAAAAGCTCCCTGTTAAAGGAGCTTAATTCTTATTCTTCTTCGTCTCTTGCGTGATGTTCGTCACCGGGATCGTGAGGAGATATAAAGTTATATTCTATATCGTCTCCCTTATTTATTAATCCCTGATAATTATAGTTATTCTCTCTATTTATTACCTTAATGACACTAGCCCATATTTCTGTAGCTAGTTTTTCACGTTCTAACGCTTTACCAAGGTCTATACTATTACCGTACCTTGCTAATACTATTTCTATATTATTTACCGCTTCTGGTTTTAGCATGTGGATTCTCCAGTATTTTAGTTAATGACTCTTGAGCCATTTTTCTGTACTTAGCACTATTTGCTTGAGTAGTAATAATGTTATCTAGGCAATCTATGGCTGTATTCAGCATATCTTCAAGTTCTTTTATGTACTTATCTTGTTTCATAGATCTTCTCTACTTTTTCTAGAGCGTCTTCCAATCCTGTTACATATCCATGCCAAGCACCATCGTGAAATACTACTTTATCTGTATCTTGGTTATTGTACTGATATTCTATCATCCCTTTTAAGGTGTCTACAATGCTCTTAATCAAGGGATCTCCTATATTGCTATGTCTGGTTAGCTTACTGATAGGAATGATGCGTAAAGACACACTTCCTATAGTTTTGATTGGATACTTCTTTGCCTCAGATTGTTTAATTATATATTTATCTGGGTAAACAAGGTTTCCAAATTTGTCTTTATAGGAGATATTTACAATGCATGGCAGCCTAAATTCTGCTATACCGATGCATCTTTCATTAAATCCTCCATCCCAGATGGGTTTACTTATAGTATATTTATTCATGTTGATTCTCCAATTCATCTAAATATGGCTCTACTTCGTTTGCAAGCCAATTGGGTATATCATCTAAATATTCTACTGTCTCATCTTCCCAAGTTATTTTAATTGTCCAATGAACGATAGTTCTACTCATTTTCTTCCTCCTCACATACATCGCAATGTTCTTTGCAATGACTACATATATCTGTTAATATTATTGGGTAATAGCAACAATTGCTGTATTCCATATATCCTCCAAATATAAGGGTGCCTAACGCCAACCAAGCACCCTTATCATTTATCAACCTCTAACATTAATCAAACCACAAACTAAATAGCCTTTCTATGAGTTTAATTTGTTAAAGTTTACCCTGCTATTCTCTTAAAGAGCATTAGCAAGTCTTTGTATCGTATTGTAACAAGTGGCTCTTTACGATCTTCTTTTAATATCTGTCCGTATACATCATCACAAGGTTTGTACAGGTCTCCAATCTTTTTACGACCTTTTACTTGAAACTTGAATAAGTTAAATTGTCTTTGATTTCCATTTTCATTATTTGGTAATTCATCTTCTCCAATTTTAATTGTCATATCTACTTCTTCATGCCAACCAAGTGATCTACCATCAGAACCCCACGCTCGTTTAGATTCAAAGCCAAATCCTTTAGCTAAGTTCACACACTCACGTTCTATTCTGTTGCCTTTTTGTTTAGGTGCTTTGCCGCTCATTCTTCTTCTTCTTTCATTCTGATAGCCTCATCATATGTTGGCATACCTAAAGTTTTCCAGACTTCATCTAAATAATGTTTGCCGTCTGATGACATACGTTGTCTATCTACTGCTTCTAAGTTTGCTAGGCTTTTAATTAACTTTTGCATTCTTTCAGATTCTAATTTTGCATATATTTGTTTTTCACTCATGGTAACATCCTATCTTTTAGTGTAAAACCAAAGAATACTTCAGTATTTAGTATACCAAATGACATATGGTGGTGATATCCTTCTTGATATCCTATACCAAATGTAAGTAGTAATATACCAAAGAATACTGTTTTGATACCTCTGTAATCCCTTGTTTTTATAATTACATATCTAAATATGGGGATTCCGAATAATGTTATGTTCATTAAGTTGCTGCCAATCCCCAAAATACAAATGCTTTGATATTTCTTTTGCCTTTATATCCCCAATGTTCTTTTAATTGTTTTAAAAACGAACCTTTTATTTCTATGCAGTTCCAATTGGAGAACTTTGTTCCATCTAATGTTTCTTCGTAGAAATCATCCCATTTCTTTGTTCCATATCTTGGATGGTCTTTTCTCATAAAGAATCCTGCTGATGTAGATATTGTACCATTATAACCATCATGTCCATGTTCGTATATTTCTTCTTTAACAAGTTGATCGTATGCTTCTGATGCATCTTTATATCTACCTACTTCTATGTATAATTTATCCCATGCTCCCATGTTTCCTCCATAATTATTAGGGAAATAAGGGGTATCACAATAGTCCAGTCAGTTTGGGTACGGAGTCCATGTGATGTGACATTTAAGCGACACCCCTTAGTTTATATTTGTTCAAACGAAAATGTTTCGTAGTTGAAACTCATTCTTACTTCAAAAGGGCTTTCATCCCTAGTTCCAAGAGTAGAGATAATCCTTATCTTTTCATTATCGCTTTGTTGCTCAAAGCCGATTACTTTATCAGCTTTCTGTTCAATAACAGAATTGCCTTTAAAGCTATGAATACCAAGTCTTTCACCATTTTCAAGCTGTTGTGCAGCAAACTTTGAAATATGCGATATACCAAAAATGATAATCTTATATTTGTTTGCTAAAGACTTTAGCTCTTTAATGATAAAGTTCTGTCTTTCATATTCTTCTTGGTAGTATTTAGCTGGAATAGTATCTATTGTATCTATTACCAGCATTTTAGGATTATATGTTTCTATTATCTTATGATAATCTCTTATGTCGGGAGAATCATCTGTTACACTTATATGATTCATCCCTGTTTTTAAGTATTGATCATATTCTTCGTTCCATTCTTTGAAGTTGTCTTTGTTTAACCCAATAATACATTGAAAGAATCTTCTGTTTATTAAGTTTTCTCCAACCTCTAAAGACATAAATGCTGTTTTTACATCTGGAACTTGAGATACAATCCATTGAACAAATGCTGTTTTACCAATTTTAGTGTTTCCACCTAGAATAACAAGGTCACCAGCATTAAAGATATAATCTTCATCTATTTCAATTAAATCTTTAAAGTTGAATGTATTGTTATACTTTGCGTCTTCTATGTATTGTTTGTAAGTCTCAATAATTTCGTCTACGTTCTTTAACTTAATACTGGACCCGTAATCTTTAGATTTAAAGTATTTACATTTTGGGTCACAATGAGCCTCAAGAACTTCGTCTTGACAGTTAAATTCGTAGGGTCTACTAAATGTGTCTACTACAATACGTTTTATTTCTGATTCATCAAAGTTATCAGGATATGTGTCAATCCATTGTTTTCCAAGTATCATACATTGATCTTGGGTGAATCCTTTTCTACGCCATATTGATACTAATCTTAATAATGTAATGTGTCTATTTTCAACTGCAGCACCCCTATTAAAGATATGCTGACCGCAGGTTACATCTGAATTAGTTTGATAATTGCCGTTTTCAAGGACCGTTCGTTCCTCACTTACTTTCTTTCTAGTGTATTCCATTGGTTCCCAGATAGGTTCCACTCCGTTTACTATGGGAGGGCTATCTAATCTAACTTCATTACAATAGTCTTGAATATTTTCATAAGACATTGCTATGAATTGCGTATGTGTTAAATACGATTTATATAGATTAGTTTTCTTATTTAGTGAGTAAGGTAAGCGAATTAATCTCTTAGAATCATAGATTAAATCTGCCATTTTACCAAAGTCTCTTGCAATAGTAGCTTTTACTTCTCTGGCAATATTAGCAGATGGTTTAAATCCATATAAGTCGGGTATTGTTAAATGAAATCCTCTACCGCTAAACCATATGCTTATATAATCTTTGTTGCATCCAAGGTCTACAAGTTTCTTTATTAATAGACTTGTTTGACGTTTTATATCGACATTATCGTCTGTGCTTTTATCTACGTCAAATACGATTCTATCGATTGCTTGTACGCCTTTATATTCTTTGATACTTCCTGTTTTTTCAATATGATCTTTTACATCTTTCTTATAAAGGAACATACTTCGATAAAATTCTTTACCGATATTAGCATCAATTATCTTAGGTACTTGATTATATGGTATTATTTGATTCCTAGATGATACATCTCCTATTGCTACTTCGACATAGTAGTCTTCATAATTCATTATGACTCCGTACTTTAATGATTAGTGAGAAAAGGGAGCCAGAATTAACTAGCTCCCTTTCGGGTCAGAGCGTGCTAAAGCTGGAAATTGCTACCAGCTTGCGATTCTTCAGATGAAGTGCTTTGCTCTTGAGGTCTATAATCTCTAACCCAGTTGTTCTTAACTGCCTCAAGAAACTTATCTTTTAGTTTTTGGTCTTCACCAACTTTGGCAACCTCTGTCCAATCATTCCATCTTGATTTGCCATCGTCTTTGACTCCCCAAACATAGGAAAGTTTACAGAACTCTTTACCTGCCAATTCTTCTAAACAAGAATCGGTAAGTTCAAAGTTTTCTTTAACAAAAGAATTGTCCCAGTTTACTCCTACGCTATCAAATAATATTTTGATCTTTGTAGCAGTACCATTATTCTTCCAAGAACCATCTTCGTTTTTATTGAAAAATCCACGAAGTATTAGTTCTGGTTGAAAGTCTGCTCCAACATCTAGCGTTAGAGTAAGGACTATATCATCTTGTCTTTTTTGCCAACTTTCTTTTGGCGGTGTGTATTGTACACTAGCGTCAACTATCTTGACGTTTTTAGTGAATATACCTTTACTATTTTGTTCGGTCATTACTTGCCCTCTTTTATCATTGTGTTTAGTTTGAGAATCTTTTCATCTGCTTCCTCTTTTGTAGGATTTGAATCAATGAATTCTCTTACTTGTTTTTGCATATCTGCTCCTTTAAACTTAGGATCACGAGATAATCTTTCAAGTTTTACGTTTTGACTTACAGTAATATGCCCAGCTTTTGGAAGTTTACCATTTATTAGCGTTTCTGGTCTGTTATCCATGCTGTCAGCGTCTGCTGTGTCATCGATAGCAAACAAGCCGTTAGCTGCGTATTTACGAGCATATGATGATGTTGCACCAGTTATCTGGCTATCATCCATACCTTTCTTACTTACGGCTTCTCTAGCCCAGCCTGTAACTGCAATTGAGTCTGTTCCATCAGACAGCTTTACAGTTGCTTCTATATAATTAAAACCATTTACTTCATTAATTTCATCAGAAACAGTCACTACGCAACCAGTTTCTTTAAGTAATGGTTTAAGTGCCTCAAAAATATCATCTAGATTTCTATATTTATATCCACCAAAGCTGTTTACTTTTTCTTTCTTGACTTTTAGATTGGTCTGGATATGATTTAGTTTTTCTACTAATGTTTTCATTTATTTCCTCTTTTTTTAACCGATTAATTTACGAATTATACTAGAATTACTCAACCTGTAAGTTGAATAATATCAGGAATTAGGGATTAACCAAGAAGGAGGACTATGTTAGATAAGTCACGAGATGTTAACCCCCAATTCCATTGATAATTTAAGCTACTGTGATTCCTTCCGAAACCTTATCGCTTACGATTCGTTTTGCATACAAGAACGCATCACGTTTGTATCTTGATGGTGCTCCAAACTGTGTTCCTTTGACCCAATCTCTATGATTCTTCTGATGATCAAAGTATTCAGTAACTGCATTATAGGCATCCCAAAGAGTCTCTCCTTTGTTTCCACGACCATGCTTAAAGTTATCCTTTAGCTGGTTGAATACTGGAGTAGCAAAGTCTCTATGTATCTGTCCTAATTCATTCTTGCCGCTTAATCCACGATTACGTAGATAAGGAATAACAACTTCAAAGTATGTTTCAGCTTGTTTTTCGTCAAGTTTATGTTCATACATTCTATTCATTATCTCATGTGCCTTGGACCAGTTACTATCAGCATCTTTTAAGATGTCTGTAACTTGTTTTAGTCGGTCATTAACACCAGTTGTATGTCTGATAGAGAATCTCATATCTGATTTCTTATCTAATGCCCAATTAAGAGTATTAGCACAGACAACTCTTATATCTGTAGGTTGTAGAAATACAGGAGTGCTGCCGTCATGTGAATTCATCAATAATGCATATTGCAATAAGTTATCATCTCCTATTTTCACAGTAGATGGTTTCTTAGCAAGTATCCATACTTTTCTTCCTTCGTCAACAGCACCAGCAGTTTCTAACGTATAACCTTTATCGAGTAAAACCTCAAAAGGTTCAAATGCGTTAGTATTCTGCAGTACTTCGTATTTAGCAGATACATTACCTAATGGTGTATTGTTATCTGTTTTGATAGTTACAAAATAACCAGTTTCATGTAGTTTATATTCTCCAGTATCGTTGTATAACTGGTAAACAGTAGGTACTTTCTGTACTTTCCAGTCCAGATTACTTTGAACTAATGCACTTTGTATGCTAGGTGGTTTCTCTAGTTTGATACCTAGTTTATGCCAAGGTGTATCCCCGACATAGAACATAGTATCGTCTAGTAATTGATGAGCCATTTATCCTCCTTATGCTGCTTTCTTGGTAGTATAGAAGTTACGAAAATCTTCGATAACATCCTTTATAGTTTTACCATAATGTTCTTCAATGTCGCCAAAACGAATATGATCACATATATCATTAGCTCTACTACGTAGCTCTTTTGCTATATCTGCTTCTTCTTTTTGTCTTTTATCACGAATTAAGTTTAATTCTCTTTCAATTCTACTGAAATCTGGAATTAACTTTTGAACTCCTATACTTACATGATTAAAATTAAAGGAATGATCTCCATAAAATGTAGTATCCATTACTTTATTTTGAACTCTATTAAATAGATTCTTAATAAGTTTCTCTTTATATGATTCATTAATATGAATATATACATCTTCTAACATCTCATTGAGTGTATCTTTGTATTCATCAAATGTCATCTTTGGTGATTCAGGTACATTATTAATCAATTCAGTTTTAATATCATTGATTCTTTTTATAAAATATCTTTTATCTGTTTCAGTCATATTTTCTCCTTATAATGACATTAACATTAATTTATCGTCTTCTTTGGCATAGTAGTTGTATATATCCTGTATAACAGTTAAATACTGCTGCCAATGTCTGAAGTCGGTAAGTTTATCTGTTTGATAGCTTAACTTTGCTATAAACCTTTTATGGTCATACTCAGGATTAGCTAAGCACTTCATAATAGCAATAACAAATCCTCTGCGTTTATAACCGCTGTAATATTCACTTACTTCACGTATTTGATTTGCTATTTGTTTTGATTGCTTAATGTTATTTATCTTAAATGTTCCTTTTCTGAAATCATCAGATAATTTCCCAGAGAACATTGTTTTACCTGCTAACATTGTTTGAGTCTCATTATGACCAAAGCCATATTCTCTCTTGAATTCGCTATATTCTATGTAATCATCATATTTACCTGAATCTGATTCAAGTGCCAGATCACAATAGCAATTCATAAATGCGTCTGCTGTCCAAGCTTTCATTAGTTCATTTAATCTCTGAACATCTTTTAGCTTAAGACCTTTGATTTGAATATAATGCAGTTGAAGACCAAGTTCTTTACATGCAAAATATCTATGCTGTCCATCAATTATTTCCAGTTTTTCATTTACAAGTATTGGAACTGGTATATATTCTTCTTTCATAGACATAATTAATTTTGCTAAATGCGATTTTATTACAGGTCTATTTCCAGTAATAAAGTTAAATGCCTGATAGTCTTTTGTTTTATATACTGATCTAACTTCTTTTCTATCTTTTGGACTTTTCATTAGGTTTCTCCTTTATTTAAAAGTCTATTGATTTGTTTACAAATATTCCATATTTATATGGATCTCCGAGTTCTTCTAAGTCATCATAGTTTTCTCCAGATCTCATAAATGCATATTTACTTTTACCTTCTGTTTCATCTATTGTCTCAAGATAACTCATTATTTTATTTACTTCGTCATATCCATCTATTACTATGGTATCTTCAAACATTACTCTTGGATACCATTTTGTATCTGACATATAAAATAATGTTGTTTTAATATCATTACCATAATCGTCATGATCATTATCATGTACTTTATTCCAGTCTTCTAATGGTATAATATCTAAGATAGCTTGTTTACTATCTCTAGGTACTACTATTACTACTTCACTTCTATATCCCATTTTATCTCCTTGTTAAGAGCGAAGGAAAAAGCACCTACCGATAGGAATTGGTTATGCTTCCAAGCGTTACAAGGCTTCGAGGTATCGCTACTTCCCTAACAATCGTCATTGTTACTTTTCCCTTGCTCTATTTGTCCAGAGTACGCTACGCTAGATTTATAATTCTTTTTCTAAGCAAATTAGCGTACATTAATTTTGATACCATTTTTAACACAAATGCTCTTCTATCGCCTTTAGCGATCTTATCATAGAAGTGTTTATGCTCTTTATACCAATGAGACAATTCTACATGTTTCATGGTCCTTAGATTGTCAAACGAAGAATGTTTAGTAGGAATGTATGGTATCCTTGGTTTCTTCTTCGGCATGTGTGTCATCAGAGCTATCTTCAGATTCTGAATGAACTCCTGACTGTTTACTGGTATTGATGTTCTCATTTTGTCCTCCTGAGTTAGTTATATGTATTTGTACATTACCGAAATGACTCATTGTATCGAGTAATGCAATTATTTCTGTTGCTGTTAAACCAGATCTAGATTCCATAATAACACCTTGCAGCGTTACTTCTACATCGAATCTTTTTCTACTGGCTACCCAGTCTATACTTCTATGAGTATAATCCTTAGCAATGCGTAATGCATTACTTACTGCCCATGTTGCATAGGCTATAGTTCTACTTTTGCTCATTTTTCTTCCTTTTCTAAATCACATTTTTCACAATATTGTACATCTTCAAATACTTCATAATAAGTATCTGTATGTTGATCGTGTTGTTGTTTAGCACTTTCTGCCCACACAAGTGGTGTATCACATTTAGTGCATATTTCTATGTTATACATTTATCCTCCAAATATTTAGGTGAACTCTGCGTGACGCAAATGTCTTTTGGTTCATTAAGCTGTTTCAACTACGTCTAGAGTACAATCTCCATTTATCAAGGGGCAATGGGTATACCCATTTCCTATCGGACTTGTGTTTTATACGCTTCAGCACCTAATTTTTCTCCCTCATAGCAGGTGCCATGGTACTTATCTAAAATACCTACTAAACGCATTCAAGGTGCTCTTTTTCAGGCAAGGGAGAATTAGTAAACACCTCAAGTCGAACACACTGTTTTTATAATAAGTATACATTAACACTCCCCGCTGTTGCATTTTTGTGCAAACTCGGTGGTGGTGTTGTTTTATCTTATTACCTGCTCATTCGACCATGAGGTGCTTATTCATAATAGGGTAGACCACGCTGGTTACGAACGGTGGTTTTAGCCGTAACTACCCTGATTAAATAAGATAAAAAGGGGTAAGTGATTCCCATACATCCTTTATACAGTCTGGTCTGTGTTCTCAATAAGGTCGAATCTTTAATCGTTACCTTTTAATCACTTACTTTTGTTTTTTCTTTTTTGGAAAGTATCGTAGTCCCGCATTATACAATATCTGTAATTCTTTCATTCTTTTATGTGCTGGAGAATTAAAGGTTACAGATTTATATCTCGGATCTGAAATCATTTTAGCGTAAAGTTCTATCGCATCACTTATTGTTATCCCATTATGATATCTTCCAAAAATATCTTTATGGTCCTTTGGCATGTGGATTACCTCTTAAGGTTTAAAGGGAGACTCTAGAAAGGCATAAAGTCCTTTCTCTACTCGCTGCATAAAGTCTTTCTTCCTTTTTATATATTTACGTTTTTTGATTTGTATTCTCTCTTTTTGCATTAGTAATTCCTCTATTTTATTATGTGCAATATTCAACTCTTTGCTCATATCCTGCAACAATTCATTCCAGCTCATTTGTTCAGCCATATCGATCACTTCTTCCAATATTCATAAGCACCGATTCTATGTCTTATGATATGTCCCATATCTTCCATTGGTGGTACTGAATTATCATTATATCCAAGATTTAATTCTCTGGATTGTTCCAGAAAGTCAACTACCATGTTTTTTATTTTACCCATTTTCAAACTCCTCTTTTTTCTTATATGCACTATCAATAAACATTTTTTGTACTTCTCTCGCTGTTGAAAGAAGTTTTTTGACAGTATTACTTTGACCATTATCATGTATATATGTACTTAATACTAATACAAGAGTATTTATCTCCTGTGCAGTATCAAATGCTATTGCTCTTATTTTTTTCATTCGTACTCCTTTTAAATTTAAGTGGGGACTGAACTCTTAAAACAATCCCCACTATTATCTTCATCACATATATATTACTTAAATCGATGTAAACATTCTCATTCTTTCATATATATGCTACGGTTGAAGAAAGCTAAAAATTAGTCACTCTTTATAAACATTGTACAATTATTTAATGGTGAGTGACTAGAACCTTTGAGGCGATAAAACAAATTTTTAAGGCGTATTGTGTTTTTCACAAGTGTTAAACAACAATACTCAAACCGCACTTAAGCTAAGTATACCTTTTATTTTACCACAAGGTACATCTATCCAAATAATAAAGTCATCTTGTGTATAGTTATATTATTCCATTTTCCCCTCTGTGTTTTACACAGGCTCTTTCCTTTACAGAAATGCTTTCCTTTACAAGAATTAATTAGGAAGCTAAAAAAAAGGGAGAGGGTGCTAGCCCTCTCCCAAGATTACCTAACTGTTAGACACAATTAAGAAGCGATAACCAGTAACATTGCCACTATTATCTTTCTTCTCATATGTAGACTTACTGCCAGATGATATTGTTAAGCCCTTTGTCTCTAAAGACTCTTGAGCTTTCTCTACATCATTAGCAGTAGCACTAGCATTAACCCACATGTTATAGAAAACAGGTGGTGTATCATCATCTTCACTCTGAGGTAATACAGATGCTTTCACATCTTTCATCTCGATGGGTGTATTTATCCATTCATCGCCATCCTGCTCAGATTTCTGGTAAGATATGGTTGAAAAGAACTTTCCCATTATTTCACTTATATGTAACATAGTTACTCCTTTGTTTAGTTAGTTATGAAATGAAAAAAAAGGGTAATGGAAATAATTAGGTATAAACAGATAGGGAATTCTTTATCTATCTTAGCTATCAATCCATATGAGTGTGCTCGTTTGTTACTGCACTATTGTTGTGAACAATTATATCTGCTTATACCATAAAAAGGGGTAATGGATGGTAAGATGGGGCACGGTCTTTATCAAGAAGGTGCCATAGCAAATAACGGGCGAGCGTGAGCGAGCACCTTTTTTGAAATAAGCCTTTTAAAATAGGTTTTTTGAAAGAAAGGATTTTCCTTTAAAAAAGAGGGACTAGATTTCTCTAATCCCTCTGTAATGTTAAGACGGTAAATTACATTCACTACAAAAGCTAATCTGTTGTTACTTTATCTCCGTAGAACTACGCTTATAAGAGATATTTCATAAGCAGGGGCATTCTTCACACCATCTAACTAGTATTCAATTATAGTCTCAATTTACTTGATTCATCGATTTGTTCATTATCTAGTCTTAACAAAGAAAGGGGTAAGCTAATGCCTACCCCTATGTGCCCACAACTAATTAAATTGTGCTTTGTACTCAGCGTAATCTCTACATTTATCCATCGTATCCAATTCAGGTACTTCATCGTCATTATACTGCATAATATTCTTTATAGTCACGTGGGCATCGTTTGCGAACACTTCGTTATTCAGAAACTTAAGGCACTCTATAGAGCAACAGCCTTTAAGATCTGTATCACTTAGTGTTCCACAGTTAAGACATCTATGCATATGTCCTCCTTTTGTTTGTTAAAACAACAAAAAAAAGGGTAAGCTAATACCTACCCTTTCTTGATTTTCTTTATGAGTCTATTAAGATAATTAATTTTAACAGAATATTCGATATATCTATCATCTTCATACATATCAACTGGATGTCCATCACGTTCATTTTCATACATATACTCTAACTTTTCAGATAACTTAGTATACTTTTCGATTTCTTTTCTTAAGTATTTAATTATACTATTTGTTTCCATTATTTACTCCGTATTATAGTTACAATTACAGAAAAAAGGGTAAGCTATAATAACCTACCCTTTATGTTTATTTAATTATCTAACCGCCATCTTGATAAGTATCACAATAAGCTAAATATCTAAATTCATACTCATCTTCTAAATCAAAATCTAACTCTCTATCAGCTCCATTCTCAGCTAATTCTATATCTATTTCTTCTCCATATTCAAGTACCCATTCTTCATATGTTAGCATAAGACCTCCATATTTTAGTTATAAACAACAGAAAAAGGGGTAAGCCATACATTGACCTACCCCTGATGATTATTCTTCTGTTACGACTGGTGTCTTTATGAGCCTACCTCTCTTTTTCAGTCTAGCATATAATTTACCAAATTCTTCATTTGGTATATCTTCTCCATAATAAGGATACGAAGATACTAGTCTATCTACTGTTTCTACTAGTTCATCAACCATCTTCATATAGGTTACAGTAGCATCATTAGCTTTCATACCCATATCAGAGAGGACTTTACAGTTCTTCTCTGATTCATCATATTTATTCCATAGCTCTTGATATCCAGCACGACCTGTGCGTAGACTATTCTCAAGAGTATCTTTCTTCGTATTAAGCGTAGCACATATCTGTTTAAACTTTGCTATTTGAGATTCCAGATCTGTTATCTTGATATGATACTCATACAAGAAATAAGCAAGGAACATCATAGCAAAGGTTGCTATCAAGCTCATGGTTACCATTAAAACATCTAACATTATTACACCTCCGTGTGTTATTTATGGACAACAAAAATAGGGGTAAGCTATATTAGCCTACCCCTGTGATTACCACAACCCAATTATGGGAGTCTTTTACGTGGTCTTACGTCAGTCAAAGTCTATACTGGTACACGATGGACAACCATCATGATGAAAGTGTAATGGATCACTATCTGGGCAATCTAACACAGCAAGTTTACTGCGATGTCCCCAATTAAGTGGAAGATTGACATATAGCCAGAATAAAATATTACTAAACATGAGTACCTCATAGTTATGTTATGAACAACAGAGAAAGGGGTAAGCACTCTTTTAACTACTGAGGTGTAAAAAAAGTACAAGGGAGCGACCCTTGCACTACTCATCTAGTTGTATGGAATATTCAACTGATAGGCGAGTACTATCAGTATCCACGGATGACACCAGAGAGAAGAGGGGTTTGCCCTTTAGTCGGTGGTCTCTACCATACCAAGTGCATCTCTTGCACTTGATCCTCAACTACGCGAAGTTGAGAAAGGTACATTCGTACCATACAAAAGGGTAAGCTACTCTGTGGTGTAAGTATGGATTAGTATAAGCACTATGCGTGTGTACGTATATGGGAGGTGAGTGATATAGGTGGTGTAAGCTTACTGATGCGTGGGGTATGCGAGCCGCAGAACCCTGCGAGCATAGGGCACGCCAGTTAAGCTAGGGTGGGTGAGAAGTACTGAGCGAGGTACGAGCACATCTAACCCAACCCCCGATTCAACTCAACGTAATATCCAACCCCTAACCGTAATTAACGGGGGGTGGGTCTTACTCATCCCTCTCACACACATTCTAGATATATTTTTTTAACTGAAACTCTCCTATATTCAGCTATGTCAAAGAAGCTAACATATGATATTTTCAACGGAATAAGTGGATCGTGGGAAGAGAAGATAGTGAGTGAAGACGATTATCTTGATGAAATGAGGAAATTAGATACAGAACAGGAAGTTCTTGACGCAGAGCTGCAAGTGATCAATCGGATAATTGAACAATATTTAAATGACCCCAAGACTTGGGAGAGTAGGGATTAACACTAAGTAATATATACAAGTAAGTATATATTACTTCTAGTACTAGAAGGTTAGTACTAGAAGGTAGGTACTTTGAGTAAGTACTAGAAGGTAAGTAGGGATGGATACTTTAAAAAGAAAAGTAAATAACAGGAATCAGGTGTATAAAATATATACAGCTGAAGAAGCAGATAAATTAAATATAACATATCTGCATTGGAAAGAGGCACACATAGGGGATTATGCTCTTTCCGATGATGGGTATGTGGGAAAGTGTATTGGCAGGAAGACTTATACCGACAAAAAAGGTCGGGTTAAGACGTTCATTAAACTTTCCTATGGTGCAAACTGGGCGGGAAATACCAACAAGATAGAATATCTTATTAACAGGTCACATGGTGTTTACACGCAGGCTAATCCTATGGGATGGGCAGAGCGTGAAGCTAAGAAAACACGGACTAAGAACCTTGTATCTGCTTATGTAGGGCAATTAACTTCTACTAAGCAGGTTGACTATAAACAATTAGGGTACATATACCGCCCAGATCAACAAAACCCTGCAGCAACAGTTCGCAGGGTCTTAAAACAGGAGGTAATAAAGAAGATGGTAGAGAAGAAACTCAGGGAAGTTCTATCAGAAAAGGGGATAAACAGTTCATCAGTATTAGATACAATGCTGGAAGGATTACATATTGCTCGCAATAAGCAGGATGTAACCAATATGATTAAGATATCAGATGCTTTTATGGACCTATTGGAGATGAAGCCTAATAAAAAGATCACAACCGATACGCTGCAGCTGGATGTTGCTAGTAATATTGGCGACCTGATAGCAAATGAGGAGAAATCATTAAAGATGTCACGCAAGGTAGAGGAAGATGAACCAGCCGGATGATATAAAAGTAAAGCTGAAAAGCAATCTGGTGCTGTTTGGCAAGGTAACAATGCCGAATATGTTCTCAGCTCCTTCGCCAGCATTTCATTATGATATAGCCAAAAGGCTATTAAACAGGAATCATTCTCAAATAAATATTGTAGCCCCTCGTGGTCATGCCAAATCCTCCATTGTGGGTGGTGTCTTTCCTCTGTACCATCTTATGTTTCATGAGGGGCAGAAACTTATTGTACTGGTATCCAGAACACAGGATCATGCTATTAAATTATTAGGCACAATTAAGGATACCCTTGATTTTTCCTCTAATTTCAGGTCATTATTCGGATATTGGGGACAACATTCAGCCAGACAATGGGCTAAATCAGAGATTGAACTCAAAGACGGCTCTATGATTGTCTGTAAAGGGACAGGACAGCAGTTAAGAGGGATTAAAAAGGGCAATCAGCGACCTACATTGATCATTGTAGATGACCCAGAGGATGAGAATAATACTAAGACAGCAGAAGCAATGGAAGTAAACTTAAGATGGCTGCTGCAGTCTGCCGTTCCATCCCTAGACCCTAAGTGCGGCAGGATAGTTATTATTGGTACACCTCAGCATCAACGATGTATGGTAGAAACGCTGAAAGAGATGAAAGGATGGGAGAATCTTTATTTTGCACCAGACTTGGATAAAAAGATATCTCTATGGGAAGAATGGCATCCTGTTGAAAAACTGCAGAAAAAGAAAGAAGAATTAGAATCTATTAACAGGGTATCTGTATTCTATAGGGAATATCTATGTAAGATCATTGGAGATGAGGACCAGCTGTTTAAAGAGTCTTATTTTCAGTATTATGAAGGCAAGCTGCATCATAATGAGGAAGATGAGGCATATTTGAAGATAACAAAAAGAAATGGCAAGGATGTAGAAGAAACCGTGCCAGTAAATGTGTTTATGGGGGTTGATCCTGCATCATCTACCAAAAGTACTGCTGACTATTCAACAATAGTTGCAGTTGCTATCGATAATGATAACAATCGTTATCTCTTACCTTACTACCGCAAACGTGCAACCCCCATGAACCTAGCAGATCATATTATTGAGTACTTTAAAATATATAAACCTGTAAAAGTACGTATTGAGTCTGTTGGCTATCAGGAGATGCTCAGAGAGTACGTAAAGCAGCGATGTGAGGAAGAAAATCTCTTCATATCGGGATTAGAGATACGTGAGAACCCCAGAAACAGCAAATCATCACGCTTAGAGACGCTAGAACCCTATTTTGCCCAGAAAAAGGTCTATATTCAAGAAGAAATGCTTGAAATAAAGGATGAAATGCTATTATATCCTCGAGCAAAGCATGATGACCTCTTAGATGGAATGTATTATGCGATGAAAAAAATATATGCTCCATTTCATAAGATAAAAGATGAGAATGAGAAAAAAACACAGCATTTTACAAAAACTGAACAATTTGACTGGATGACAGCTTGAAGTTTATTTAAATTTTAAAGAATAATTATATATATGATAAGACCACATGCCACAAAAACATCCTGAGACTCAATATACTCATGATTTGTTTAGTGACTATAGCTCTGCTCGTAAGCTATGGTCTAGACAAGCTGTAGAAGATTCAGAGTTCCGCTCTGGTAAACAATGGAAAAAAGAACAAGTAAATGCTCTCCGTGCACGGGCACAGGAGCCTTTAGTTGTTAATGTGATCCATCCAGCAGTAGAACAGGCAAAAGCAATGCTGACTTCTAATGCACCTAAGTTCCAGTCAACTGGCAGGGATACTTCTGATACTAAAGTAGGTAGAATATTCTCTGATCTAATGGCTTGGGTATGGGATATCTCAGTAGGTAATGCAGAATTAAAACGCTGCATCGATGATTATTATGTAAAAGGTATGGGTGTAATGATGTCCTATATCAAGCCTGATGCTGATTTTGGCAGAGGTGAAGTAATGGTTAAGTCTATTGACCCTCTATCTGTCTATATTGACCCCGATGCAGAAGATCCATTCTGCAGGGATGCTTCTAATATTGTAGTAGCAAAGCGTATGACAGAAAAAGAGTTAATTGAGATTTATCCTGAATTTGAAGAAACAATACGAGCATCTCAGGAAACAAGTCATATAAGTGACTATGATGAGAATAGATTTGGACTATTTGATGAAGAAGTTGTGCCGCAATCCAGAAAACAAGCATTATTAAATGTAGATGATGAGAGAGAACTGGAAGTATTCGAAAGATATACAAAAATTAAAACTCCTTATTATAAGATATTTGATCCCTTTGAGAATAGAGAGATTATTATTAATGATCCTCAATATGCTGAATATCGTGAAGAACCAGCAGTTATCCTTACCACAGCTAAAGACCAGCAGATACTTACAGAAAAACAAAGTGTTAATCAGTATATGCAGATAGCAGAGCAGGTAGGTAAGGTATATCATTTAGAACAGGACCCACAAACTGGGCAGCCTGTCCCTGTAAAAGGAGAAGAAACATTAGATTCAATACCTGAGAGTACTGTCAGTATAGATATTATTGATAAAGGTATCTTAATTGATAGTGATAAAATCATGGTTACTAAAGTAATGAATACAAATATTAAACAATGTATCTCTGTTGGAGATGAATATCTCTATTCTATTGTACTTCCAATAGAGGATTATCCGATTGTTCCTTTTATGAATGGTCATAATCGTAATCCATATCCTACAAGTGATGTAAGGCTTGTAAGAGGACTTCAGGAATACATTAATAAAATTCGTTCGCTCATCGTTGCTCATGCCAGCTCTTCCACGAACGTCAAGTTACTTATCCCTCGTGGCTCCATGAACAAAAAACAACTTGAGGAAGAGTGGGCAAAAGCTGGTACGGCTGTAATAGAGTTCGATCCTGAACTGGGTCAGCCTATTGTAGCCGGACCAGTACCCTTACCTAATGAGCTTTATAAGAATGAGGCAGATGCCAAGCAGGATATTGAAAGAATATTAGGTATTTATACCTTTATGCAGGGTGATGTAGGTGGAGCACCCCAGACGTTCAAAGGAACGATAGCAATGGATGAGTTTGGACAAAGAAGAATTAACTCGAAAAAAGATGATATTGAATCATCCTTGAATCAACTGGCAAGGTCTGTCGTTGGTTTAATTCAGTTTGTATATCAGAGTGAAAAGACAGTAAGACTGATACAGCCGAATAATAAACCAGTCGAAGTAAAGATAAACCAGAACATCTATGATGATGTATCTGGGCAGCTAATTGAGAAGATAAATGATATCACAGTAGGCAAATATGATATAATTGTTGTATCTGGGTCTACCCTGCCATCTAATAGATGGGCTAGATTCGAGTATTATATGGAACTCTATAAATCAGGATTGATCGATCAAACAGAGGTTTTAAAACAAACCGATGTTGCTGATATGGAAGGTGTTCTGGAGAGAGCTGGACAAATGCAGAAATTAATGCAGCAGGTTCAGCAGCAGACTGAGCAAATTAAAAAGCTTAAGGGCGATCTCCAGACTGCACAACGTGAATCAATCCATGACCGCAAGAGAGTTGAGGTCAAAGAGTTTGAGAAAAAATTGGCAAAGGCTGAGGCAAAAGCCGAAATGGCTACACAGCTATATAAGGAAAGAGCCTCAGATGAGCTTAAGAAACTTCGTGAAGAAGTGAAAAAAGCTACCAATGGCAAAGTAGGTCTATCATAATAGCGGTTGCTGAAAACAAATCGCAAAGGAGAATAAAATGGCTGAAGTAGCACAAGAAGCAAAAATAGAAGTTGATGCTGACCCGTTCGGTTACGGAGTAGAGGAAGCAAAGGTTCCTGTTGAAGGAGCAGCTATCCCGGCAGGTGATGACGCAACAAACACTCAAATGTTTGATGTGGAGACAACTGGACCATCAATCAACGAAACGCCTGTAGGAGAACAACAGGCTGAAAGTGTGGAGAGTTCTCAAGAACAATCATCTGCAAAAGCAGACCCGAGTAGGTTTGAATACTGGCAAAGTCAGGCAGACAAGGTAAAGGGCGAACTGTCCGCAACCCAGCAGGAGCTAGCTTACTATCGTGAGCAGGCTATGCAGGCTGCACAGCAATCTCCCTCCAATGGACAACCTGTTGAGCAAGCTCAAGAGCCTTCATTGAAGTCACCCGTCAAACCGGAGAAACCAGTCAACTACAACGAGGTTGATGCGTACAATGACCCCGAAAGTGCGTCTTTTAAGTTCAGATTGCAAAAGGAACAATACCAAGATGATTATATCTCTTTTATTGAAAAAAGAGAACAAGTTCGTGAAGATGAATATGCTAGAAAGTACCAGCAGGCTATGCTGGAACAGGAAGCAAATTCACTACGCAGCAATGCATATAATCATGCGGTTAGTAGCTATGGCTGGGACCAGTCCCGTGCAAATGATTTTGTACAATGGGCTAGTAATCCTGCAAATGTTACTATTGATCATTTAGCAAAACTGTTTCAAATGAAAGATGCACCAAACGCTCAGGTCCAACAGCGTAAAGATCAAGTCATCAGAGAAAGGGAGATATCTACCATGCCAAGAACTGCAGCAGTAGAGACTGGCAAGACAGAGCCTCCAATGAATGATGAAGATATGTTTAATGCTGGATTGATGGGCTTGAAGCGATAAAATAAAGGACAGTTAAACATGGCTTTAACAGAAAAAAACCTAAAAGGTTCTGGTGTTCTCTATACGGATAGACGGGATTTCTACGTAAGCCCACAAGTTGTAAAAGAACTGTGGACAGACGTTGCCCCCTTCACTACCGTAATTTCAAATAGAGAGAGCCGAAAAGTACCTGACCCAATCTTTAAGATGTTCGAGCATCGTAATCCTTGGGTAAAACAAAAGTTCACAGCAGGATCAGGTTCTGCTACATCAATAGCAGATAATGATACAGCAGTAGCAATTGACGGTATTACTGGAATAACAGGACTACCAGCTTGTGATGATTCATGGATTGGATTAGTTTGTGAATGTTGGAATTCTACAGAAACAACTAAACGTGGTGTTGTAGTAGTAAAAACAGTCACAGATGCAAGTCATGTGACAGTTGTATCTCTAAGTGGAGCTTTTAGCCCTACAACCAGTGATGTTTACCATGTAATTGGTAACGCACAAGGTGAAGGTATGACAGCACCCGAAGCGTGGTCTGATGAACTGCAAGTAGTTTGGAATTCTTCACAGATATTCAAAACTCCTCTGCAGATTACCGGAACACTCTTAGCTGCATCGTTACGTGGTGAATCATCAGAGTTGGCACGTTTACGTGCACAAAAGAATCAGGAACACAAAATGCAGAAAGAAAAGGCTTTCCTTTTCGGTAGTCGTGTTGGTGGTACTGATCTAGGTGGAGCAGCATATGACGCTGGCAACAGGTCAGCTGATATTGTTGAAACATTTGCTGATGGTGGCAGAATAGATACCGCTGGAAATATTATCCGCTCTACTTATGGTATAGTAAGTGCAATGGATAAATATGGTGAGTCTGGATCTTATGATTACCAGAACATCTTCAGCGTTTCTGAAGCAAGTTATAGTTACTCTAACTTCATAGACGACATGGAAAAAGTTTTCCAATACGTTCCTGAAGCTGGAGTAAAAAGAGCTTTCTGCGGAGCTGGTGCATTAGGATACTGGTCTAAAATGGCTGGTACTGAAGGTATGGCAGGTAACTCTGGTTGGACAGTTAACTTAAGTGATATGAAAAGGGATTCTCTTGGATTTAATTATAAAATCCTTGAAACCCCTCACGGTATTCTTCAGTTGATTCCAACTCCCGCATTGCGTGGTCCTTATAATAAGTACATGCTTGTTGTAAGTGAAGAGAATCTATTTCATGCTCAGTATCGTTCACCGATGTATCAAACTAACATCAAAACAGATAATGCTTTTGACGGAGTGAAAGATCAATACTTCTCTGATGAAGGAGTTGGTATTACATTGATTGAAAGTCATCATCTGTTTAAAGTTACAGATTAAGGAGGCTAATTATGGCTAGACCTTATCTAGGTGGTTCAACTGGTGGTATTAAAGCACTTACTGCTAGTGCAACATTGCAAGAAGCAGATAGTGGAAAAGTAATAGTCTTTACACCTCCAAGTAGTGCAGGTGCTTTAGTTATTACTCTGCCAGCATGTAATAAAGGAATAGAGTTAAAAATCATTCAGATTAGTGCCTATGATACAGCAGTATGTAAAGTACTTTCTGCTGAAGGTAATAATCTTGTGGGTGGTATAATGGCTCAAACAGGAGCAGGTGACAATGCGGCTGGAACTGATGATTTTATTCAGTTCGGCTCTGCAACTGTTGCTGGCGACTATGTTTCTTTAGTATCTGACGGATCAAAATGGTATGTCGTTGATAGTTGCTCAAAAGTAACTACAAATGGTGTAGTGTTTGGAGCAAGTTAATACATAACGGTAACTAAACTCGGGGGGAGATCAATAGTCTCCCCTCGAACTAAACTATGGCAACATTCGCAGCACAAGTAAAAGCACTAACATCGATTAGCACAAGTGGGTCTACTGTTCCCACTACAGCTGAAGTATCTCAATTTCTTATTGATGGAGTATTAGATGTTACTAAGAACACTATAGCTGTAAGACCACATGAAAAAGAATTATTTATGACTGAGAGTGATCCTCTTACATCTAATGCTCAAAGTATTTCATCATCTACTATTATTAAAGTTGTTAGGGAAGATGGGACTATAAACCAATGGATGCCTTGTAGAAAAATATCTCCTGATATGGAGCATCTTACAGCAAATTCTGGAAGCATACATTATGCATCTAAGAATGATCCTTCATATTTTGTAGATGTAAACAGTACAGTTAATGTATTTCCAGCTCCTTCTACATCTGGAGATAGATTCAAAGTATATTATGTAAATGAATCCCCAAAAGGAGATGGGACTTCTGATACGCTTGCAGGTGGACATTCTACTATAGGTTATTTTCCAAATGATAGAGTTCATCTTGTTGTTATTTATGCTGCTATTAAAGTAATAGAAGCAAAGCTTGCATCTTATACTGTTGATGATGAAGATGTTGAGTTGGTACAATCTTTACAAGTTGCATTAGCTACATTAAAGGATGACTATGCAAAAGGTTTTAGTTCATAGAGAGGTAAACAATGACACAAAAACAAATATTAGAAATGGTAAAACTTCACCATCCAGATATGTCTGATGCTCAAGCACGGATACATCTTAATAAAGCTTTAGATGAATTTTGTGAACAAACTAAAATCCTTAAAGGTCAAGCAACATTTACGACTATTTCTGAGCAGCGTTATTATAGGCTCATTGATCTTGACGGGGATGGTGATAGCTCTGATCAGCATCAGTTTATTGATATTGATAGAGTTGATTTTAATGATTATCAAATATCTAGGCTGCAAGATCCGCCAGAGAAATACTCGAGTTAATCATGCCGACATCATCTGAAAGAACAACAGCATTAGAACACGTTTGGTGGATTGAAGCAGCTCCATCAGGAACATCATATAATAAACCATCAATAGCTATAGCTAAAGTAACAAGTGCAGATTCTACAACAAATTTTACTTATGCAGCTGCTTCGAAAACTGTAAGAGTATATGGATCTGTATATGATGAAGATTTTGTTGAGTCTGGTGCTGGTATAGCATTAGCAGAACAACCTAATATACCAAGTCAATTCCATGAAGGATTGGCACATTATGTAATTATGAAGGGCTATGAGAATAATATCTCTAAGGACCCACAAGCTTTACAAAAAGTAGGATACTTTAGAAACTATTGGAATACTTGTATAAAAATGGGAACACGATATAGTAATAGAAATTATGATAACACAGGATTTAATATAAAGCCAGCAGATGGCTTTTTAATGTAACCAATATGACCATGAGACATGTCACGCTCGGTAAGTCATAAGCAAGGAGAAACAAGATGACAATGCATAAATACTCGGTAAACGAATCAAATAATATCGGCTTAGGACAAGCTGGATCAATCTTAGAAACGGGAACTACTGCTGTATCTGGTAAGAAGATAGTAGCAATAACCTTTCTAGAGGATTCAGTATTTACAGTCTTAACACCTGAAAGTGGAACAAACCTATACATCGGAGACTCTAACAATAATGGAGATACTTCTGATAGTGTTACCTTTCCACAAGGAGTTACAATCTTTGGTCGCTGGTCTGCGTTTACATTATCTAGTGGTTCAGTAGTAGCTTACTTAGGCTAGATCATGCTAGGTTTAGCGGCTGGTCTACAGAAGGGTGGTTCTGCTCTTCTAAATTATGTTACTGATAACTTAAAGTTATACCTCGATTTTAAGAAAGGTAAACACGATACCCTCAAGTTTCCTTGTGAAGGTTCTACAGATTTTAGTGGAAGTGGTCAATATATTAATTGTGGTACAGCTATTGGTACATCTTTAGGGGATAGTTATGCTGGGGATATATCTGTTGCTTTTTGGGTAAATCCAGATACAATTACAAGTAATGATGGAGTTTTTGCTATAACAGATAGACCAGGTGGTGGTACTAATGACCCACTTCATTTTTGGATTGAAAGTAGTAATCTAAATGCATATGTAGGTGCAACATCTGTTACTTCAATTCCAATAAATACTTGGACTCATTTTGCTCTTTGTTTTGATAGCACTGCTAATATGCAATATTTGTATAAAAATGGAGTATTAGCTGATAGTGATGCAAATACAAGTGCTGTAGATTTTGCTGATACAACTACATACATAGGTAGATATTGGTCAACTAATGATATGGATGGCTCTATATGTAATGTTGGATTATGGACAAGACCTTTATCAGCAGAAGAAGTCAACTCTGTAATGCGTAAGAACTACAGTCAACTAAAATCTGTAGAAAAGACAAGTTTAGTTAGTTGGTGGGCGTTGGATAGTGTAGAAGATACTAATACTGATAATACTTTTAAAGATGAGCATACTGCCGAAACATTGGGAAGTGAACAACTTCCGAGTGACTTTGGTGATAGTTTACATGACCCAGCAGATGCTACACTCACAGTGGATGCATCTACTAATACTTTTTCATATGTACCTCTTGATAGTAGTGTAGGTATTACTAATTATTTGGGTTCAGGTGGTGGTCAAATGTTATTGGATGCTAATCTTGCTGTTGGGACTCATAAGATAACATTTAATGCAAGTTGGACAAATGCTCCAGAAAATAAATATATAAGAGTTTATCATACTGGGTCTACCAGTACACATTGGAATATGGTTAGTGGAGAAAATGTATATTATGCATATATCTCTGCTGTAAGTGTTAATACTCAAATATATATTAGTTTTAATAACACAAATCAAGACATAACAATTTCAAATCTATCTATTAAGCAAGTGACTTCAGGTATGGCAACAAATGCTGGGACAACAAATGCTTATACAGGGGCAACAACTACCACATCAGTATATGGTGGTAATGCTCCAGTTCTTCCAAGATCAGTAGATGTCGCAAGAGAAGGTGAAGCAGAGAAGATTGGGAATGGGAGTGCAGTTTTTGATGGTAGTTCTCGTATAAATTTTGGAGATGCTCTTGGAGATTTAATTGGAGATGATTATGATAAAGGTCTTACTATTGCTTTTTGGTTTAAGCCAGATGTAACAAATGGAGATGATGGGTTGCTTACTTGGGGTGGTTTTTCAAATGATAATGGAGATGTTCAAATCACATTAGGAAGTGATGCTATAAATTTTCTTACTACAAGTGAGGGAAATGTTGAATCAACTATTGCACATACAGATAAAGGATGGAATTATTATACAGGAGTATTTGATGGTGCAAATAATATACAAAAATTATATATAAATGGAATACTACAAGATAGTGATAGTAATAGTAATAAACTTGATTTAGCAAATAAAGTATTAAGACTTGGAGTTTATTATAGTTCTGCTTATGGATTTGATGGGAATATAGCACAGTTTGGAATATGGCTTGGTGCATTAACTCAAGCACAAATCCAATCTGTTATGGAATCCACTTCTTATGCTACTATTCCAGCAAGTGTAAAGAGTACATTGAGTGCAGAGGAAACTTCTTTGCCTTTTGCAAATTCTGGAAGCTATGCATATACTACATTTTCAGCAACTTCTACTGGTTTTACAGCATCTGATTCAAGTGGTGCAAATGATGTTGTAACAGCAAGAATGTGGACTGGTGATAATAGTGGAAAATTATATAAAATTACTTTTGATTTGACTATTAATTCTGGTGCTACACCTTCTCTTTATTGGAGTCCTGATGTTGCTGGGGGTAATGGTAGTGGACAAACTGCAATGAGTGCTGGTTCAAATACAATCTATAAGACTAATACTGGTTCTACTTATGACTGGCTTTTATTTAATACCTCTGGAGCAGCTGATTACGAAGTATCTAATTTTTCAGTCAAAGAAGTCACTAACGACCTCGTAGGATACTGGGGTTTGGATGCTGATAATTCAGCAAATGGAGCTACACAAGACTCTACTACAGGAGAAACAACAACATCTGTATATAATAGAGATTTCGCTGGAGTTGCTCATGGTAGTGACCCAACAGCATTATCTTATATATATGCTTATGGTTCTCCGGGAGAAAAAGTAATAGATACTGAAAGAATTAAAATAGTTGATAGTAGCAATACTGGTGTTTATTGGAATGAGTCTGGACTTACAGCATCAAAATTATACAAGATTACTATTGATGCTACTGGAGATGTTCATTCTGATGGTGTTTATTCTGGTACTATATCATTTACTTTATCTGATGGAACATTTACAGGGTATAAAACAGGCATTACAACGACAGGAGCTATTTATTTAAGGGCAGGTAATAATACTATTCCAGGAACTACATATTACGATAATTTAAAAGTTGAAGAAGTAACCTCAAACACAGGAGTACTTTTATAATGGCTACAACAATTTCATCTGGAAGAGGTAATTCTCCTAAACTTACTGCAAACATAGCAGATCATGGCACTATCTATGGTGGTCGTGGACTCAAATTTGATGGTGTTAGTGATT
>VTLG01004300.1_pt1 | contig 26379 bp, 35 predicted proteins | sample 4694571 | NCBI WGS metagenome assembly VTLG01 (sample SAMN12604809, study PRJNA352737) | marine metagenome | biome: ENVO:00000447; feature: ENVO:00000209|ENVO:00000569|ENVO:01000036; material: ENVO:00002151; isolation source: viral sequences binned using virsorter ...
GGTTTCGAAGATCGAAGTCTTTATAGACTTCGCACAAATAAATCTATGTCCAAACCAGTTCAGTTCAAACTTAAACCGACAGTTTTAGTTCGAGGATTCAAACTTGAACCAGTTTTGGTTCAGTAGAAAAAAAAATGAAAATTGAAAAATTAAAAATTGAAGAAATTATTCCTTATGCTCGCAACCCTCGTGTTAACGCAGTTTCAGTCGACAAGGTTGCTTCAAGTATTAAGGAGTTTGGCTTTAGACAACCCTTAGTTTTAGATGAAAAATATACTATTTTAGCGGGACATACCCGTTTATTAGCGAGCAAAAAACTCGGCCTAAAAGAAGTGCCAGTACATATTGCGAATGGACTTAGTGAGGGACAAAAAAAAGCATATCGAATAATGGATAATCGTTCTTCTGAGGACTCAGAATGGGATGAAGAACTACTGTCTTTAGAGTTGATGGACTTACAAGATAATGAATTTGACTTGGGCCTCACGGGTTTTACTCCAGAAGAGTTATCAGCCCTACTCTCATTAAATGAAATGACAGAAGGGTTAACTGATGAAGATGCAGTTCCAGATTTACCCGAAGAACCGACAACTAAGTTGGGGGATCTCTGGTTACTTGGAAAGCACAGACTGCTTTGCGGAGACAGCACAAGTATTGATGTAGTAGAACAGTTAATGGATGGTAATAAGGCAGATTTGGTGTTTACTGATCCACCTTATGGTATAAGTTACGGAGGAGGTCGTGCAGCTGGAACTAGTGCTAAAGGTGCTTTAGTCAAAGCGCATGGAGAAATTCTAGGAGACGATAAGAGAGGAGACGAATTATTAGATTTACTTATAGGCTCAATAGGTTCGCTAAAGACATTCTCGAAGGGTGGATCTCCCTTTTATGTATGTTTAAATTATAAAAATTATAGTTTGTTTGAAGAGGCATTAAAACAAGTTGGACTAAGCGTAACCACTTGTATAGTTTGGGATAAGAAATCCATTGGGTTGGGAAGATCAAATTATAGACCACAGCATGAGTTTATTTTTTACTATAAAGGAGATCAATGGTTAGGAGAAAAAAACGAGAGTGATGTATGGTATATGTCGAGAGGAGCAACAGTAGAATATTTACACCCCACCCAAAAGCCTGTCGAGTTAATAGAAAGAGCAATCAAGAATAGTAGTAAATTAGAAGATCTAATAGCTGATATATTTATGGGTTCTGGTTCAACGTTAATAGCGTGTGAGAAGTTGGCCCGCAAATGCTTCGGCATAGAACTTGATCCTAAATACTGTGACGTAATCGTACAGCGTTGGGAAGAGTTTACTGGTAAGAAGGCTAAATTGGATGGCTGAGATACCAGGATATCCCATCGCAACTATAGCCAAGTTGCTTGATTTGTCAGAGAGGCACGTGAGAAGATTGTCTGATGAGGGTGTTTTAATAAGACCAGAGGGCAGGGGTGGTCGGTGGCCTATAACGAATGTAACTTTATATATTCGTTATTTAAGAGAGAGGGCCTATGGAGTAAGTGTAAGTGCCACAGATTTACATACAGAGAAGATAAGGATAGCAAAGAACACTGCCGATAGAAGCGAAATAGAATTAAAGCAATTAAAAAAAGAAGTCGTTCTAGTGGAAGACGTAAAAGATTTATGGATAGATTTTACGAGTCATTTAAAAGCAAAGCTTTTAAACCTGCCCTCTAAAGTTGCACACCAAGTTATAGGAATGGAAACATATTCCGAAGCAGAGAGTTTAATAATGGAAGAAGTCAATGAAGCACTTGAAGAACTTGCAGGTGATGGAGTACCCCGAAGGGCTACATCACATTTGGAGCAAGACAACAAAGACATTAAGGCCACCAAAGAAACTAAAGGTAAGTGAGTGGGCCGACAAGCACAGACAGCTTAGTTCCGAATCTTCTGCCGAGCCTGGTCAATGGCGAACAAGCAGAGCGGAGTACCAACGGGAAATAATGGATGTAGTAGTGGACAGAAAAACAGAGACTATTGTTTTTTTGAAGTCTGCTCAAGTTGGGGCTACAGAAATACTTAATAATATACTTGGTTATTATATCGCCCAAGATCCCTGCCCTGTTTTGGTCATGCAGCCTACTCTGGAAATGGCTAGAACCTGGAGCAAAGATAGATTAGCCCCTATGCTTAAATCTAGCAGATCTCTTAAAGGAAAAGTAAGAGAACCAAGATCAAAGGATTCAGAGAATACAGTTTTGCATAAGAAGTTTGATGGTGGTTTTATTGCAGTAGTAGGGGCCAACAGCGCAAGCAACTTATCTAGTAGGCCCATCAGAATACTTTTGGCTGACGAGGTAGATCGCTTCCCATTAAGTGCGGGAGCAGAAGGAGATCCAGTTTCATTAGCCTTAAAGAGAACGGCTACCTTTTGGAATCGCAAAATTGTTATGGCTTCTACTCCTACCATTGATGGACTGTCCAGGATCCAGGCTGCCTGGGAACAATCCGACAAGAGAAGGTATTGGGTTCCGTGTCCTGAGTGCAAAGAAATGCAAGTATTAGAATGGTCAAATGTTCAATGGGATGAAGGCCAACCAGATACAGCCCATTATATTTGTATCAAATGTGGATCTCTCCTGGAAGAAAAAGAAAAGATAACCATGATTAGAAATGGAGAATGGAGAGCAGAAGAAGAAACTATTAAGACGGCGGGCTTTCATATTAACGAACTGTATTCGCCCTGGAGTACCTGGACTCAGATGGCTGTTAATTTTTCTGAATCCCGTAAGCATCCAGAGATCTTAAAAACATTCGTTAATACTTCATTAGGTGAAGTGTGGAGAGATCAGGGAGAAGAAATACCGAGTGAGAATTTAATGCAACGCAGAGAAGCCTACGATGAAAGTTGTATCCCCGATGATGTCCTGGTTATAACGGGTGGATCTGATGTCCAGGATGACAGGCTAGAATTGCAAGTAGTAGGATGGGGATTGGATTCTCAAAGTTATGTTTTGGATTACCAGATCTTTTGGGGTGAAACATCACACATTAAAGTATGGAATGAAATGGATGAATATTTAAAACGCAGATATGCGAGAGAGTCTTTATCTTCTTTACCTATTGCGTGTGTAGCTATTGATTCAGGTTATCAAACTAATTCGGTCTATAATTATACTAAGGCAGTAAGGGGCAGAAGGATCTTTGCTATTAAAGGACAGAGCATTCCTGGCAAGCCGATAGCGGGTAGGCCCACAGTATCAGGTAGACAGAGGATACAATTATTCCCCGTTGGAGTTGATACAGCTAAAGAAAATATATTCCAATGGTTACAGATCATTGAGAAAGGCCCTGGCTATATTCACTTTCCTAACAACATGGATGAAGAATACTTCCAACAGCTTACGGCAGAGAAAAGGGCCGTTAAATATGTTAAGGGAAAAAAGACTATTGTATGGGTAACACAAAGGAAGCGTAACGAAGCATTAGATACTTTTGTTTATAGCCTTGCCGCATTAAATATTCTACAACCCAATTTAGAATTAATTGCATCCAATAATAAAACGCAATCAAAAGAACCATCAACAGAAAGAACCAATCCTAATCCCATCCAACTACAAAGACCCAAAAGACCAAGAAAGACTTTTGTTAATTCTTGGAAGTAGTATTGACACAACCAAAATGGCACTTATGGTTTTTACCCAAGTGCATGAGGTTATAAATTGGCCAACAGATTTGATTCAGTAAATTTTCCGACCAATGTTCCCGATATTTTATATGTCGGAGATAATTTTCTATGGAAGCGAGATTTAACTGATTATCCTGTTGCGGATTACGCATTAACCTATTCATTTAGATTATTAACTTCTACTGCTACGGAAATAGCGTTGGGATCGTCAGTTATTACAGAAAGCGATACAAGTGTTTATACAATTAATGTTCCTAGTTCTACAACAACTGGTTATACCAAAGGAGATTACACCTATCAGGAATACATAACTAAATCAGCATCAAGCGAGAGACTTGTAATAAATAAAGGATATATAACCATTAAATCTAATTTAGATGCTGATACTGGCGATGCCAGATCAAGTGCAAGAATAATATTGCAAGCGCTTGAAGCTACAATGGAGAACAGGGCTACCATAGATCAAATGTCTATGAGTATTGCGGGAAGATCTCTTTCCCGAATGTCCCCCGCAGAATTAAATACCTGGAAGTCGCACTATCAAGCGTTGGTCAGTAATGAAGATAAAAAATCAAGACAAGATAAGGGCGAAGTAACAGGAACACAAGTAAAGGTTAGATTCTAATGGCTTGGTACAACAATATATTTAAAAGAAAAATTAATCCAAACTGGAAAAGAATGTACGCAGGAGCGCAAGGCGGAAGATTGTTTGCTGATTGGCAGACATCAACATCAACACCTGACCAAGAAATAAAGAGTTCGCTTGTTACTTTAAGAAATAGAAGCAGAGCGCTTGCCAGGAATGACAGTTATATATCCAGGTATTTAAACATGATGGTCAGTAATGTTATTGGCCCTAATGGTATTCGAGTGGCTTCTAAGGCCAGGAATGATAATGGTGAATTGGATCTACAAGGTAATGCCGAAGTAGAAGCGGCATTTAAAGAATGGGGCGAAGTGGGAAGTTGTACTCTAAATGGCAGACAATCGTTTTTAGATTGCCAAAAATTATTTGTTGAATCAGTAGCCAGGGATGGAGAGGCATTAATAAGGACTATACGCTCAGATCAAAACAGATTTGGTTTTGCAATTCAATTCTTAGAAGCAGATCATTTAGACGAAAATTATTCCACCATTAGTCAGCAGACAGGAAATTCAATAAAGATGGGAGTTGAGGTTAACAAGTTTGGCAAAGCAGTTGCTTATTATTTATTAAAGAGCCATCCAGGCGGATCTCCCTCATATTACTCTGATGCTAACAGATATATAAAAGTTCCCGCAGACGAATTAATCCATGCCTACTTAGCCACCAGAGCAGAACAGACCAGGGGTGTTCCCTGGACATCTTCTGTTTTAACCAGAGCAAAGATGTTAGATGGTCTGGAAGAATCAGCCGTAGTCAACGCAAGAGTGGGCGCAGCTAAGATGGGCTTTATAGTTTCTCCTGATGGAGAACAATATGTCGGAGAGGACACAGAAGATACTTATACACAAATTATGGATGCAACCCCTGGAAGTATGGAGCAACTACCATCGGGGACTGAGTTTAAGAAATGGGATCCTGAATATCCAAACATGATGTTTGATCCATTTCAGAAAGCTATCCTTCGAGGAATTGCATCTGGTCTTAATGTTTCTTATGTAGATCTAGCTAATAACCTGGAAGGTGTAAATTATTCCAGTATTAGACAGGGTGTAATGGAACAAAGAGATTATTACAAGGTTATACAGAAATTCGTTATTCAACACATGGTTAGGCCCATCTATTTAAAATGGCTTGACTATGCTATGACCACAAGACAGGTCAGCATACCGATAACGAAATACGACAAGTTTGCCAATCAAGTTACCTTTATTCCTAGAAGTTGGAATTGGATTGATCCCCTAAAAGAGATGAATGCCAATGTGGTCGGCTTACAGAATGGTCAGGTAACTATGTCCGATATTCAATCGTCTATGGGCCGAGATCCCGAAGAACTTTTTGAGGAGTTATCCAGAGAAAAGGCTTTAGCAGATCAGTACGGCATAGAGACAGCATTCTCACCTTATGGGGCTACTAAAACACCAGTAGAACCAGAGATAACGGGAGAAGGTAATGAATAGGGACTGGCAATCGGCGGGAGTTACTTCGAGTTGGGTAACTGTGCCACAGGATGAAAGCAAAATCACCCTTGCTTTTATTAGGTGTTCAAGAGTGGGTGTGGCAACAATGCCAGTAAACTAAAAGGAAAAACAATGGAAGAAATAAACATTGAGGAAACCGAAGAAGAAGAAACTGAAACTGAAACTGAAACAGAAGTTGAAATTGAAGTTGAATTGGAATCTGAATCTGAGGTAGAGCAAACTGAGGATGATGAACGCAGTTTTGCCGATGAAAAGCAATTTCGTTCTGCGGCTATTCGATCTGAATATATAGACAGCGAGAATAGACGGGTTCGTATTGCTCTAACAAGTGAAACTCCCGTGAGTAGATCCTTCGGTTTGGAAATATTAGACCATTCTGCTGAGTCTATTGATGCGTCTTTTATGAGTCAGGGGAGATCCCCGCTTTTAAAAGATCACAATACATCTGAGCAAATAGGAGTGGTCGAAAACTATTTCATTGATAAAACTGCGAAACGAACAATCGCAGAAGTACGCTTTGGAAAAAGCGACTTAGCAAATGAAATCTTTAATGATGTGAAAGATGGAATCAGACAGAATGTTTCTGTTGGATACAACATAACATCAATGGAAAGAGATGACTCTTTCGAGGAAGTTGCATATCGAGTTAATGGATGGGTTCCATTGGAAGCATCCATTGTAAGCATTCCCGCAGATCAAAGTCAGAATGTAGGAATTGCCAGAAGTGATGATGCAGCGAAAGAATTGCCAGATATAGAAGCGGAAGGGGTAAAACCCGAAGCGGTTAAATCTGGTGTAAATATTAATTTAAACATAGGAAAAACTATGGAAGAAGAAATAAAACAAATAGATGTTGAAGAAGTGAAGGCTGAAACTGTTTCTAAAACAATAGAACAAATCGCAAAACAAAACGATGAAATTCTTGAGTTAGGATCCAGGCATAATCAGCAAGATCTTTCTCGACAAGCTATAAAAGAAGGTACTGATCTTGAAATGTTCAGGGGCCAACTTTTAAATGCTATACCTTCTGGACAACCTTTAGAAACAGCCGATATTGGTTTGACTGAAAAAGAATCCAGAAACTTTAGTATTTTAAAAGCGGTCTATGCTATGAGCAACCCTACTAACAGAAAGGCTCAAGAAGAAGCCAAGTTTGAATTTGAAGCATCACAAGCGGCAAAAGACAAATACGGCAGAAATTCAGAAGGTCTTACGCTACCAAGTGAGGTAATGGGTACATGGACTAGAGATATTAATACAAGTGATGACTCTGGCGGAATCGGAACTGACTTCCGAACAGGAGACTTCATCTCTGCATTAAGAGATGCGTCTGGTGTTATTAGAGCAGGGGCAACTATATTCCCTGACTTAGTAGATAACGTGAAGATTCCAAAACAGACTGGTGTTTCGACTGCGACATGGATCGCAACCGAAGGCGGGGCTGTAACTGAATCAGAACTTACTCTAGGTTCGGTAGATATGTCCCCTAAAACTATCTCTGCTTATACAGATATTACAAACAAGATGCTTGCTAATTCCTCTCTATCAATAGAGACATTAGTAAGAAATGATCTTGCAGCAGGTATCGGTAAAGTAGTAGATACAGGAGCCATGACGGGATCTGGTAGTTCTGGACAACCAACTGGACTGAATAGTGCAACTGGTGTTAATTCAGTTACATTGGCAACTGCTCATACACCCACCTGGGCGGAAGCAGTAGAAATGGAATCATTGGTTCTAGCTGACAACGTACCATTTAATAGACCTGGTTACTTAACTAACTCAACTATAGTTGGCAATTTGAAAACTACTCAAAAGGCCACTAATACAGCAATCTTTATTATGGACGGCGATGGCAGAGTAAACGGCCATGACGTAACTATTAGTAATGCAGTTGGAGCAGGTTATATTTACTTTGGAATGTGGTCTGACTTATTGATTGGCTTTTTTGGCTCAATCGATATTTTGGTTGACCCATACACAGTTGCTACAAACAACGTGACTCGCATTAGAGCGACACAATTTTGTGATGTAGCAGTTAGACATGGACAATCGTTCACGAAGGCAACAGATTAATCAGCTAAATAGTGTGAAGGGGCCAATAACCCCTTCCACTTTTTGAATATGGCAAATAAATATGAAGTTCTTAAAAATTGCGTAATTGAAGGAAGCGACTATCGTATTGGCGAATCCGTTGAATTAGAACAACCTGTAGCGGCAGGACTATTAGCCGCAGGGCAAGTAGCCGAACACGGCGAATCTAAATCAACAGATCGTTCAGTAGGATTAGATTCTTCTGATAGCAAACCTGTTAAGAAAAGAAGCAAAAAGAAATAGTCATGGCTTTTGAATCAACATCAGACCTTGCGGGGTTTGTAAACACCAATGACTTTGGTGTAGCAGCTACTATTACGATTGGTGGATCCAGTTCTTCAATCAATGTGATTCTTAATAAAGAATACTTTGCGATTGATCCTGGAACTGGCATGGATATAGAGTCATCGCAGCCTGTAGCAACAGGAATAACCTCTGATATGTCTGGAGTTGATAATGAGGACACGATTGTAATTGATTCGGTTACTTATAATATTGTTTCAGTTCAAAACGATGGCACAGGAGTTACAGCTTTAGTATTGGAGCAACAATAGATGGCCCACGTTAGACAACAAATTAGGGAGAGAGCAGCGAGTACATTGGGATCTCTCACTACAACGGGAGCAAGAGTCTACCAAAGTAGAATCTATCCCCTGGGCTCTAACAATTTGCCTGGACTGTTGATCTATACCAAGAGTGAAGATTCAATGCCTGAAACAATAGGGACAGCCCGAACAATTATGCGGAATCTTTCTCTGATGGTCGAAGGATATGTAAAAGCGGTAAGTAATTATGATGATACGATTGATACAGTATCAGCAGAAGTTGAAACAGCCATGAGTGGTGATAGAACTCTTAATGGTCTAGCTAAAAATTCATACCTGGAATCAACAGAAATAAATTATGATGGCGAGGGAGATCAGCCCGTAGCCGTCTGTACTCTTACCTATATGGTAGAGTATGCAACATTAGAGACTGATCCAGAAACGGCAGTCTAGGAGTAAGTATGGCAAGAAAGATTTTATATTCTCCACAAGGCAAAGATCCTATTGAAGTATCTGAGCATCGAGTGGAGTTTTTAAAAAGCAAAGGTTGGACTGAGGAAGGCATTTCAAAAGAAGTGAAAGCGCCTAAGTCTGTGAGTAAAAAACAAAATAAACAAAAGGAATAAAAAATGGCAACACATTCAGGAAGTAGCGGCTTAGTAAAAGTCGCATCAAATACTGTAGCCGAAGTTACCAGTTGGAGTTTAGATCAAACCAATACTTTGATAGAAGATACTGCGATGGGAGATTCTGCTAGAACATATCTAGCGGGACTCGATGAAGCATCTGCTTCTGTTGAGGTTTTTTGGGATGAAACGGATACAAATGGCCAAATAGCTTTATCTCCAGGTAGTAGTGTTACTCTTGTATTATATCCCGAAGGGGCAGATTCAGGAGATTATTACTATACGGGTACTGCGTTAGTAACTTCCCATTCGGTAACAGGATCATTTGATGGAATGGTAACTGCTAGTATAGGAGCAACATATACTGGGGCCGTAACAGCAGCGACAGTATAACGTGAAGGCGATAGATAGAGCCGTAACCCACTTTGACTCAATAGATGTAAGAAAACTAACAGTCGAAGAGTGGGCGGATGAATCTGGCCCTTTCGTTATTTATGCTAAACCCCTCACTCTCCAGGAGAGTCAGAAGCTATATCGTCTTTCTAAGAATGATGATTTGGCTTTGCTTGCCTATGCCTTAATACATAAGGCATTAGACGAGGATGGAGAAAAGCATTTCACTTTGGATGATAAATACAAATTGATGAATAATGTAGATGTCGGAGTCTTAACAAAAATTGGAACCTGGATTATGGGAACTGATGATTTGGAGACAGCCGAAAAAAAATAAGGGCCGATGCTGACTTATTTACTCAGTATGCGTTAGCTGATCGTTTGCACAAGACTCTCTCAGAGTTGCGTGAAATGACAGTTGAGGAATATGTATATTGGGTAGCGTATGTAAAAGTTTTGGAAGAAAAAAAGAAACATGGCACAAACTAAATATAAATTGGTAATAACTGCGTTAGATAAAACTAAGGCAGCGTTTGCGGGAGTAACTAAAGCATTAGGAAAAATTGGAAATGCAGCCAAAGGAATTGGCAAGGTACTCGGTGGACTTGGTTTAGCTGTAGCAGCAGTAGCAACAGCGTTTGTTGCTATGGGGAAAAAGGCTTTTGATGCGTTAGACAGTATCGGGAAAACGGCAAGCCGTACAGGATTTGCGGCTGAGAGTCTCCAGGCATTAAGACTAGGGGCGGTGGAAAGTGGATCATCAGTTGAAGCCTTAAATAAGGCTATTGAAAAATTCTCCAAGAATATTGGGGATGTTATTGTTAAAGGTACAGGAGAAGCGACTTATGCCCTAGATAGAATGGGAATTAGTCTTTACGACTCAGCAGGAGCATTAAAGGATAACGATACCATACTCAGAGAAGTTTCTGATGGCATAAAAAACATGGCATCCGAAACTGAGAAGAACTCAGCCTTGCAAGGGTTATTTGGCCGTCAGGGTATATTGATGAATCAAGTCTTTGGCGAAGGGGCAGAAGCTATTGATCGTTGGATAGTAAAAGCAAAAGAGATGGGATTTGTCGTTAGTGGCACTTCCATTAAAGCCGTAGAAGCCTTTAACGATAGATTTGCTGAATTGAAGTTTATGCTTGATGGCTTAGTTAAGCAGACATTCGCTGCTTTGGCTCCAGGATTAGAAAAGGTCATAACTGGATTTAAAGATTGGGCCGTTGAGTCGCAAAAAGCGGGTACGAATTTAGAAGATCTAGGAAAAATAATTGCAGAGACATTAGTAGAAGCATTAGCAAGATTTGTAGAAGCTATAGGCATAGCGGGACAAGGATTAGATCAATTTTTTAATAAGATAGGAAATTTCTTCAAATGGCTTAAAGCGGCATTACAAGCAAGTGTGCGTGATTTTGAAGGTATGAAAGAAACTATTGATGGTATTAAACCACCTGAGTTAAGTACCTTCGCAGCAGAAATGGTAGTCGTGGCTAATAAGATAAGACTTCTTATGCAACCTCTTGAAGATCTTAATGATGAAATAGAAACAACAGGAGATGAAGTAGAAAAGGTAATTAAACTGTTCCCAGAATTGGATGATGTCCTTACGGGATTTGGTACAGGCTTTGAAAGCATATTTAAAAATAGTGAAACCACATTAACGAAATTTTCAGACCTGGGTAAGAAGGTAGGTAAAACATTAGAAGATGGATTGACTGATGCCTTTATGAATATTGGAAGGGGGGCCGAAGGACTTAAAGATACGATGGATCAAATTTTAAAAGCTATCGTTAGAGAATTAATAAGAGTCTTTGTGGTTCAAAAGGTCGTAGGCGCTGTAACATCTAAGTTTGGTGGCGCAGCAGCAGAGGGTGGCCCCGTAAGTGGGGGAACATCTTATCTTGTTGGAGAGAAAGGGCCAGAATTGTTTACTCCTGGAAGGAGTGGGGTCATTACTCCAAACAATCAGCTTGCTACTGCGAGTGCATCTACCAATGTTAATGTTACTTTTGATATTAAATCATGGGATAGCAGAGATACCTTAGAAGCTATATCTCAACAAGCCCCCGCCATAGTGGGTATTGTAGAACAATCATTTAGAAAGCGTGGTCGTAGAGGCCCACTAGGGCCATGAGTGGTACTTTTCCCAATACACCCGCCCCCAATTCTATTGAAGTTCAATCGGTGGAACCCACTTTAATTTCAATAACGAGTAATTTAACTAGACAAGCAAGATCCAGGGGTGGCCAACGATGGGGATTTAAAGTTTCATTCGCCCCAATGACCAGGGCTGACTTTGACCCTATATTTTCTTTTGCTATTGCTCAAAGAGGGCAATACGAAACATTTACTTTTGTTCCAAAAACAATAGGAACAACAAGGGGAGAAGCTGACGAAGAACCTGTAGTAGATGGAGCGCTAAGTGCGGGAGTTACAAGTGCTTCTATTAAATCCTTAACTGCATCTACTTCCAATATTATTAGGTCAGGAGATTTTTTAAAATTTAGCGGTCATAGTAAAGTTTATATGTGTACTGCTGACATGAGCAGCGATGGTAGTGGTGATGCTACTCTTGCTTTTGTTCCCAAACTAACAACGGCTGTAAGCGATGAAGAAACAGTCATAATATCAAGCATTCCCTTTAATGTAGCATTCACAAGCGATGTAAGTATTTACGCTACAAATGCCACCACTTATTATTCTTATGAAATAGAACTGATTGAGGTTCCGTAATGGCAAACAGGGATAGTACAGCCGCATTTCAGACCGAAATTGCAAAGGCGCAAAATCAACCTATACATTTAGTCGAGATCTACTTTGATGCGCCTACGGGAACGCAGTACATGACGGATGCTTATATTCCTATCACTTATGATTCAAATACTTATTTAGCGGGTGGTTATTTTTTAACATTTAGTGATATTCAAGAAACGAGTACCCTACAAATTAATAGTTTAACTATTAGTTTATCGGGAGTAGATAAAACATATATCAATTATGTTTTGACTGAGAATTTCATTGATCGGAAAGTAATAATACGAAAAGGTTTTTTAAGTACCTCAGATGATTCTTTAATAGCAGATCCCATTATTATTTTTCAAGGCAATATGGATACTCCGACTATCCAGGAAGCAGAAGATGAAGGCAAATGTATAGTATCCGTTTCTGTTGCTAACTTGTTTGTGGATTTTGAAAAAACACCAGGAAGATATAGCAATACGGAATCCCAAAACATTTTTTATGAGGGAGATAAGGGTTTTGATTACTGTTCAAGAATTATTCAAGACATAGTATGGGGCGCTGAGTTTGATGCGGGTACTAGAGTAAATGGGGCGGGCGCATTAGCAGGAGAAGTAGGAAGTATTATTGAAACTAGAGATCTAGGTTATTCTGAAACAGAAGCCCTACCCGTAACAGGAAATAACATTAATGGTAATGCTGATGGTACGGCGAACTTTGTTGATACAACCAACACCTATACGGAAGGAGAAGAAGTTACTTTTAGTAATTATGAAGGCAATTTTGGGGCTATGGAAGGAACGCATGGTGTTGTATCAGTAGAAGATGGTAATACATATAATTTAGGCAATATCTCCTACCCTTCTACTGTTACTAACGATGGGGGTAATGAATTATTAATAAATGATGAGCCTGGTAGCCCTGGATTAACAACTGAAAATGGAACCAATAAAGTAACTGTCCCGTTAAACGATGCAGAAAATATTGTTACTGCGGGAGATATGATTCAGACCGAAGGAGTAACCGAAGATGTTGGTGGAATTTCATCTAGTAACATAAATGGAGAATTTCATGTTGTTCAAGAAACGAGTGAAAAAGATTATGTATTAGGTATAGAAGAAAATCTCTCTTATTCAGCGCCGCCTATTAATACAACATCAAGCAGTTCCACAGTAGTCGTTGATCAAGTAGATCATGGTAAATCAACAGGAGATACAGTAGTAATAGCAGGATCAGCAGCAGTTGGGGGTGTTCCCGCCGAAGATCTCAACAAGACGCATACGATAGGATATATAGAAGATAGTAATAAATATCAAATACCCGTTTCTACAACAGCTTCTTCGACAGTAGTTTATGGCGGCGGAGATAGCGTAACCCTTGATGGAGAAAGTTCGACTCCCTCTCCAATAGCCACAACAGCTTCCAGTTCGACTGTTACTATTTACCAAAATGCACACGGGCTAGCTGTTGATGATAAGGTAATAATTAGCGGGGCTATGGATACGGGTGGAATTGAGTCAGCATATTTTAATAAACAACACACAGTCGTTTCAGTACCCGATGCCAACAGCTTTACTATCGTGGTGGGAACTACTGCTACCTCAACAGCTACGGGTGGTGGAAATTTAATAATTGTTCGTGTGCCAGTAAAAGCAACATCAACAGAAACAGGCGGTGGAAGTTCTATTGAGACTCACCGAAAAACAGGTACAGGACAAGAGACACCCTGGAAAACACCATTCTTATAAAATGAAAGATTTAGAAATAGTTGCGTTTGCAGAAAAGGAATTTAAAACACCCTTTAAATGGGGGGTGAATGATTGCAATACGTTGATATTAAAATACCTGGATATAGTACATGGCCACGATGTATTGAAGATTGCTCTGGAACAATATTCTTCCAGGAGAGAAGCAATAAAATTTCAAAGAGAATATGGTCAAACCTTATCCGAATTATGTATCAGTTTGGGTTATACCAAAATCCCACCCACTAGAGCGAGGATGGGAGATATTTTAATTATTAAGAAAAAACAATTTGAGATAGGTCATTTATGTTTAGGAATAAAGATATTATCGGTAGTCGAAGATGTTATAACTGATATGGCATTTATTCCTTCCTTCCACGAATTTGATTGGGGATTGAGGATTAACTGATGGCACAAGTTATCGGCAAAGTATTTCTTTGGATAGCCGCAAAAGTAGCGCAAGCTGCGGTAGCTATTGGGGTTTCTGGAAAAATAGCCGCAATCATTGGTTATGTGGTGGCTAGTGCTGCTATTTATTCTGCGGGGAATGCAATAATGGGGCGATTGTCCCGAATACCCGAAATTGGTTTAGAACAACAAGGGGCGATGATATTGTCCAATGCTCCATCTAATACAGCCCCCATTCCAGTTATTTACGGATCCCGTAGGGTAGGTGGAACAAGATACTTTATTGGAACCAGTAACGGATTCAAAGATGGACTGGTATCAAATAAGAATGATTATCTTCATATTATTATAGGATTGGGCGAAGGCCCCGTGTCTGAGATAAGTGCTGTCTATTTAAACAACGTGGAAGCATGGCCCAATAAAGATAATCGGTTTGTCGGAGATTTAGAAAGTGGCAATCCAACAGTTTATGTAGAACCTCACCTGGGAGAAGCTGACCAGGCAGCAAGTACGGAGTTAATTAATATTTCTCAAGATAATATTTTAAACACCCCGACTGAGCCTGGAACGATACCAGGGATTGGCGATCCCATTCCATTTTTTTCGCCATTTCAACAACCTTTTGAATGGACATCCGATCATAGATTAAGGGGAGTTGCTTATCTCTATGTACGTTTGCATTTTGACCAGGAGATCTTCGCTTCTGGTGTTCCTAGCATTACAGCAGATGTAAAAGGCAGATCTGTTAAAGACACCAGGCAATTAGTGAATGGAGTAGCGGGAACAGCTATTACCAGGTATTCAAACAATCCCGCCTTGTGTGTCCGTGATTATTTAACGAACTCAATCTATGGTAGAGCAATTTCAGAAGATCTTATTGATGATACTTCGTTTGAAGCAGCTGCCAATTATTGTGATGAAGAAGTTACTTTTGAATATACAGAGAATGGTTTTGGAAAAACAGCTACACAAAAGAGATATACCCTAAATGGTATGGTTATTACAGCAGAAAGTAGTTTAAACATCGTGAATAAGATGATGACTTCATGCAGAGGATCCCTGGTGTTTAGTGGGGGTAAATATAAATTGATTTTAGATAAGCCTGAAACTGCTGCTCTAACTTTTGATGAATCAAATGTAATGGGTAATTATGAAATTACATTAGCGGGTAAGGATGTATTAGCTAATCGTATAGAAGCATCCTTTTTTAATCCTGAAAATGAATGGCAAGCTGATTTTGCTTACGAAGAAAATATACCAGGCAGAAATGTTTATGATAATGGCTTACTGTTAGAGAAAAAGATTGAATTACCTTATACGGCTAATCGTCTTATGGCTCAGTACATAGCTAGGCAAAATTTATCTGCTTCCAGGCATAATGTCATTTTTAGTTTTAGAACAACACAAGAAGGCTTATTAACAGAAATAGGCGATGTTATTTATATTAAATTAGAAGCCCCAGGATGGAATACACTTAATAGTAATGCGGGCAAGAAGTTTAGAGTAGTTCAAATAGAAATAGAAGCAAGCGATGAAGTTAAAATAACTGCGATTGAATATAGCGAAGTAACCTATCAGTTATACCCACCCGCCTTTAGATCTGCACAAGCAACGGCCCTGCCACATTTAAACGTAGTATTACCACCCACAAATTTAACGGCAAGTGAAACTTTATTTTTCAGTTCACCTAAAGTAATTAACCGAGTTAGCCTTGCCTGGACTGCGCCAACGATTGCTTATGCAAAAACTTATGAATTGGCTTATAAAAAATTAAATGATACTCAGTTTATTGCTGTAGCTACGACAAAAGGAACTCAATATACCCTGGATAACTTAAAACCAGGAACCTATACCTTTAATGTCAGGGCTACAAATAATGCGGGTTATACAAGTGCGTATGCAGCGCAAACTTTAGCAGTTAAAGGAGTTACTTCCTTACCTTTAGTTAATCCCCCTGGAATTACAGGAGTAACAGAAGCCCTGGTGAGTAGTACATTAGGATCTGGAATTAAAGCAAAAGCTACGCTTACCTGGACTGCGGTGGCTAATCCAGAATGGGAAGCTATCGGAGTAAGTATTGACAGTTATGAAGTGCAATACAAATTGACTTCCGTAAGTGGAAATTATGAATCTCCTGGATCTTCTACGGGGACTTACTTTGAATTTTTTGATATTGAACCAGGTAACTACAATTTTAGAGTAAGGGCTATTAATGATTCAGGAGTTAAAAGTGTCTTTGCTGAAACAACTGCTGAAATTGTTGCCCTTACTGCTGCCCCCGCAGACGTAACTAATTTTTATTTAAGGGCTGATGGTGTGGAAGCGCATTTATCTTGGGATGAAACAACAGATCTGGATGTTAAGGTGGGTGGTACTTTTGAAATAAGACACAGCACTTTAACCAGTAGCGCTACCTGGATTGCATCTACTCCTATTGGGGATGCAGTAGCGGGATCTGCAAATGGAACAACGATGCCATTATTGGTAGGGACTTATTTAATTAAGGCCGTTGATTCAACAAACCATAAATCGGATTCTGCAACAACAATAATCAACACCATTTCCCCATCGGTTATGCAAAAAAGAACTTATCAAAGTATTACAGATACAGCGTTTGCGGGAACTAAAACAGACATGGTAATTAATGATGATGGTACTTTATCTTTAGAGTCTGACACCCTTATTGACGCTATGACTACATTAATGGATACCTGGGGAGAATTTGATTCGATAGGTGGTGTGGATTTAGTGGGTACTTATGAATTTAGCGATAAGATAGATTTAGTATTAGCGGGGGGCGCTACTTTATCGGGTGGAGTTACTTTTACCACCGAAAGCTTAAATGATTATATGGATATGCGTACTACGAATTTCGATAGTTGGGCTGATTTCGATTACAACACAATCTTCGATGATATTGTAACTACTCTCTATGTGGCTACAACAACAGATGATCCCGCTAGTGGTGGCGCTACCTGGAGTGATTATTCTGAATTTAGCATCGGTAATTATTATGGCAGGGGTTTTAAATTCAAATTGAAAGTAACTGTGGAAGATTCTTCCCATCAAATTAATGTTACCCAATTAACAGCGAAAGCCGAAGTGTATTATCGTTTTGAGTCAGAAGGTGTAACAACAAGCACAAGTGGATCTGCTTTAACTTATGATAATGCTTTTAGGGCGGCTCCCCAAATCAATATAACGGCACAGGATCTAGCAACGGGAGATTATTACACTATTACTAGCGCTTCGGGGACAGGATTCACTTTACAATTTTTTAATTCCAGCGACACAGGTATCGCCAGATCTGCTTATTATATAGCCAGGGGATATTGACAAAGATGGAATGGCACTTATGGTTTTTGATTGTAAATTTACAAAGATAGAAGGTATATTTTATGGCGCAACATGATTACGTTATTGCAAATGCTAACGGCGCTGCGGTCAGGGCAGACATCAATAACGCACTATTAGCAATCAGTTCTACGAATAGCGGTAGTAGTGAACCATCAACCACTTACGCTTATGAACTGTGGCTTGATACTACAAATAATTTATTAAAATTAAGAAACGCAGCAAATGATGCTTGGATAACCCTGGGGTTATCTGTAACAGCAAGTAATACAGTAGATATAGATGGCGGGGCCATTGATGGAACAGCGATAGGCGCTAATTCAGCAACAACAGGAGCGTTTACTACAGTTACAGCAAGTTCCACTATTTCAGGAACTTCTATAACGGCTTCCACTTCTTTATTAACCCCTTTAATTGAATACACAGATGGTGATGATGCGATTACCATAGCAGATGGTGGTGGGGTAACAATAGCCGATTTAACGGCTACTACAGCCGATATAAACGCAGGTTCGGTGGACAATGCCACCATAGGGGCAGCAACGGCAAATACAGGCGCATTTACCACTTTAGCGGCTTCTGGCGCTACTGATTTAAACTCAACTGTGGCCATTAGTGGCCATGTTTCCTTAGATGGATCTGCAAATGAATTAAGATTTTATGAAGGCGCTAATTATGTGGGCTTTGAAGCCCCATCATTGAGTGCCGACCAAATATGGATATTACCCATAGCCGATGGAAGCGCTGACCAGGTACTTTCAACCAATGGATCTGGAACTTTGTCTTGGGCTACTGCGGGTGGTGGTGGCGCATCTGATATAAACGGATTAAGTGATTGTTTGGTTGAAAACAACTCCATCTGGATTGGGAATGATCCATCTGGTACAACGAGTACAGCCACAGGGAATATTGCTTTAGGTACGACAGCTTTAGATTCTATTACAACTGGCGATAACAATGTAGCCCTCGGATATGACGCTCTGGCGGCTTTGGATACTGAAAGTGGCAATACTGCTGTCGGTTATCAAGCCCTAACAACAAGTCATACTAACGGAACGAACACGGCAGTCGGTTATCAAGCGGGTTCGGCTGTAACTGATGGGGCAGGTAATAATCTTTTTGGGTATCAATGTGGGGATGCTATAACAACTGGATATGGTAATGATTGTTTTGGTAGCCACAGCATGGACACAAGTGCAGCAATTACAGGCTATACAAACGTCTGCTTTGGTCAATCAAGTTTTCGTGATCTGACTTCTGGTATACAAAACTCAGGAGTAGGAAACGCTAATTTAGCCAATGTTACGACAGGAAGTACAAACACGGCCATTGGATATAACACATTAAAAGTTATCAGCGCAGCCAATGCAAATACGGCGCTTGGAGCTAGTGCAGGATTAAATGTTACAGATGGTGAAAACAATTTATTACTAGGCTATACAGCAGGTATAACGGGTTCTCCTGGTGGTAATATAACAACAGGGGATAATCAGGTATGTCTAGGTGATGAAAATATAACTAATGCACATATACAAGTGGATTGGACTATTGCTTCGGATAAACGAGATAAAACCGATGTAGAACCAATGGATTTAGGACTGGAATTTATTAACCAACTGGAACCAGTTACTTATCGTTGGGATAAACGTAGTAAATATAGCGGGGATCAAAGTGTTAGCCCTGATGGAACACACAAAGAAGAACAACTGGAAGGTGGGTTCTTGGCACAAGATGTAGAAGCCATAGAAGAACAGTATGGTCATAAATTATCTGACAACACTAATTTAACTTTTAATTTAAGCGAAGATGAACAGATGTATGGAATAAGATATAGTAAATTTGTTCCCATGTTAGTGAAAGCAGTTCAAGAACTTTCTGCGGAAGTGGAAGCATTAAAAAAGGGGAAAAATAATGGCAGTAACTAAAACGCTAACCAACGCTATTCCTTACAATTTAAACAATAAGGTACAACAATGGGATTTTACTATGAAATACAATCAAGGCAGCAAAAGTGCAAATCCACCGACATATTATGAAGCTATTTATAACACTATAATTTCCGCAACAGGGCCAAAGGGTACTGTGAATTTTACACCTAAAGCGGAAGGCAGTTGGACTAAGGCAGAGTTAATAGCTTTATGTCCTATTGCACAATGGGACACAGTATTTGCGAGTCAGTACGATAGTGTAATTACTAACCCACCAGACTTGCCTGTGCCTGATCGAGATTACGTTATCCCTAGTTAATCATAATTATTTAAGGAGAGATAAGTAATGGAAAAAGTGGAATTTGAAATAGAACTTCCGAATGGAAAAGGAATTAAGAAATATAAATCAACGGAGTTAACAGACGAACAATACGGAGTGGCCGTACAAATGCAAAATTTGCAAACTAATGTCCAACAACTAGCAAATGTGGTTATGGAATTTAATATGAAGCAAGACCATTTTCGGCTCAAGCAAAAAGAATTGGTAGATCTGTTAGAAATTAATGGGGCAAATAGCGGAAGTAGACGCAAGATTGAAAAGCCATGAAGCAGAATGCGCTCAGAGGTGGCGAGAAAACTATCGCCGCCTGGAATCTATAGAACAACAATTAACCACACTTAATACTCAAATAAGACTCGCATTAGCCTTCCTGGTAGTAACATTGGGAAGTTTCTTTTTTATCTCATTAATTTAATGACGAAGAAAAAAATGCCAACTTTAGATAATACACTTGAAGCCAATATAAATATTAAATGGCTTATTCAAATCGTAGCAGCTATTGTGGTAGCGGTTTGGTTTTATGCTGAGTTAACCAATCGGTTAGATAAACTGGAAGATCAAGCTACCATTAATAATATTGAAATTAAGCAAAATTCAGAATTTCGTATTTATTGGCCTAGAGGAACATTAGGAGCATTACCTGATGATGCGGCCCAGAATATGCGGTTAGATTATTTAGAAAAGCAGATAGAAAAATTAGAAGGAACAATAGAGGAATTAAACAAATGAGTTTAGCTGAATCAGTTACGGGTATAGCGGGTAAAGTTCTGGATAAATTTGTCCAGGACAAAGATCTTAAAGCAAAATTAGACCAGGAACTAAATATGGCCTTCCATAATGCTAATTTAGCGCAAATTGAATTAAACAAAGAGGAAGCTAAAAATACAAGTTTATTTGTTAGCGGATGGCGGCCTTCCGTTGGGTGGATCTGTTCGTTTGCCCTGGGTTATCACTTTATCCTGGAGCCTTTAATCTCTTATATTCTTGCGATTGCGGGATATGACATTAATCCACCTAGTTTTGATTTTTCACAATTATCAACAATTTTAATGGGTATGTTGGGCCTGGGTTCTCTGAGATCTTATGAAAAATTTAAGGGTGTAGATAGAAAGTGATTGAAGCAATAATTTTTTTTTAGTCTTATTTTTAATGATTTTAGTAATAGCGAGGAAATAAAATGGAAAACTTTTTTTTAATTCTGCTCGGATTTGTCATAGGAATATTTATTTATTATAAGTTCTATGACCGAGTGGATGATGCAATAGAGTTCCTTAAAAGTAAGTTTCGCAGATAATGTTAGACGAACTAAAGACCCATCTAATTAAATTTGAGGGTCTTATTACATCCCCCTATCATTGTACGAGTGGCAAATTAACCATCGGTGTTGGTAGGAATTTAGAAGATAACGGCATCTCGGTAGACGAAGCATTATTTCTTTTGGGGAATGATTTAGAAAATGTGTTCAAAGAATTACATAATACTTTTCCCTGGTATGAAGATGCGCCAGAAAAGGTTAAATTAGTAATAGCTGATATGTGCTTCAATTTAGGATTACCAGGACTACTTTCTTTTAAGAAAATGTTGAAAGCGATTGAAGAAAAAGATTGGATTGAAGCAGCAAATCAAATTCTTAATTCAAGATACGCAGAACAGGTAGGAAATAGAGCCGTTTACAACGCATATTTGCTTGAAACAACAGGGAAGGATCCATGGCTAACGAAACTAAAAAAGGGCTATCGCACAACAGCAGATTAGGCAGCCTGGGAGAGTCTTATGTCGCTACTGTCTTATTAGAGTGGTGTGATTTTGTCCTGGTGGCTAATCATACGACCCCGTATGACTTAATCTTAGACCACAACAACCGATTATATAAAGTACAGGTTAAGACAGTAAATCAATCAAAGACTAAAAGCGGGATGCGCTATCGCTTCCATGCTTTAAGGCCCCAAAGATCAGAACAATACTACAAATCCAGGAGTGATATTTTTGCCCTGGTATTCTATCCAGAGAAGATCTGTTTATTTAGACCGAATACAGGTAATCAAAGACATTACACTTTTGATAAAGCGCCAACTAGACAAGAAGAATTTAATTCATTACAGGAAACATTAGCGGAATTGCATAATGCCCCTATTTTAAAAAAGATTGAAGATTGACTTTTTATTAATGGCACTTAGGGTAAAAAATATATTTAGGGGCCAACCTTTTTCTCTCCAAGAAATAAATATACTAAAATAATGCGTTGGCCCCTTACCCTACTTCCTTCTTCCTACTGTATAAGTTTCGTCTAACTGTTTAATACAGGTAGCCTTATAGCCTTGTTTATATAGAAGCTGTCTAACACCTTCGGCAGTTCTTTTGTCCAATCCTGCTACGCTTTGACCAGGCTTTAAAACATCTATGTATTTTTGATACATACTAACCTGCGAGGGTAATTTATTCAGGATCTTCATTTTTAATTTCCCTTATCTTTAAACTTTTAAGTCGGATGCTATAGCCGTCTTTTGCAGGGGTAATTTTTTGTTCTTTAGCCGCATAATGTCTGGTGGGCCAAGTAACTTCAAATTGATTACCACTATTAGGATCCAGATATACCCCCTTTTCTTTCTCTTTAAGCATAGCCATCAAATTAGCAGTAGCTTCTTTTTTGACTTCATTCCAATAGGTAGATTTTTCAGAAGATAAATCAATTAGATCTATTTGATCTTTTGCTTCTTCTTCTAACTCTATGGGTTCAGCAGCTTCATCTGCCTGTTGCCAAATCGTTAGTGCTTCATCTGGGTTAACGGGTGGGTATGGATCTTCTTCCTGGATGCGTCTATCAAAATCCTTAACTAACTTATGAATTTCTTTTACCTGGACTTCGTTACGATGGTAAATAAATATCCGAAAAGTAGTAGATTGATAAAGAATACATAAAACACCCCATTGAGCCTTTTTAATGTCCATCAAGCCCTGTAGCTGCATTACACCTCTCCAGGGTGGCGGTTCATCTTCTGGATAATCCCTGGTTACTTTACATTCCAAAACAACCTCACCCGACATTTCTGCCATGTTAGATCCCATGACGAATATGCCCGCCCCTGGATCATGTTCTATGCGATGTTTCTCACCCGCATAGGCTATGGCATCCATTGAGCCTTCCAGGGGTAAATCATCGTGCCGTATGGCATAATCCACATCATAGTCGGCATTGATTAACCTCAATTTGGACACAGTATGCTCTAAAAGAGTATTTTCTAAGAGATCTCCCATAAACATTAATTGGTTTTGATCTCCCCTAACATCCTCTCCATTTTTAGCCCTAATACATCTACTTAATGTCATAGCCTGACTAGCATTCTCATAAGGGGATACACCCGCTATACCAGGAAGGATGGAACAGGAAGCCATTGCATCGTTAGTTTTTTTACCTACCATGTTGATACCCCCCGTGCATTTCTTGTGCTATTTCATCAGCACTAGCTGTAGCCAAAAAGGGTTTTGGCCTTAAGGTAGTATAAATAGCTGTGTAACCCCTATCGTTACGGCCCCAACTAACTATACTTTGAACAGGGATTTTTTTTATTTTCTCCCCTGCGAGAAAAGGTTTTATATACCTCATTTTTTTCTCCTAAAAATTATTAGTTACTTCTTCTTCTGTGCCAAAAGTATTTAATAGTCTTTGCACAGTAGGAAAGTTCTTAAAGAATTTCGCCCTGTTTTCTAAATCACAAGCACATAAGGCTCTATGTAAATCATTCACAGCTTTACCTATGTTTGGCACTCTGGTTTTAGCTAGGTCTTGTTCTACAAGATAAGTATTGAAAAGAAATGGCCTTGCGTTAAAGCACTCTTTAACTGTGCCATTTAATTTGGCTACCTTTATCGTGTTGTCTTTCTGTAACATTTTTTTCTCCATTTTTAAAATTGAAAGTACGCTAGTGTAATCATGCCTAAATAGGCAATCACAAAAGCAGTTCCCCAAAGAACATTGTTTAGAAGAATATTTCTTCTGGATCTATAAGCCATCTTTTTCATTTCTGCCCCTCTAATCTTCTTAAATGTTTAAAGGCTTGTTTCCTTAAATAAAAACTACAAATTACATTGTCCTCATTATCTTTTTCAACAATATGCCATTTAAGATGATCTTGATTCCTGCGTAAAATTTGACCATTAGTAATGTCTCGTATAGTTGTCCAACCTATTACTTTGTATTCCATTATTCTCTCCTTTCAAAATTTAAAATACAATCTCCTAGAAATTGTGGTATTTGTGGTACAACTGCGTTACCTAATCCTTTAAGTCTGTCCACCCTTTGGGGTATCCCATAAGCCACTCGACCCACGTTGGGTTCAGTTGTCCATTGGGTTTTGGCATATTGTGCAAATCTTTCGATCTGTTCTCTCGTGACAATATGTTTAGGCTCTCCTCTAATGCCACTCGATTCGGAAGTTGATCCAGGTGTGCTCTTTTTCCCTTCTTCATCTTGTCTGCCATTGTCTGTACTGAGTCTGCCCCTCTCCAATCCCTTGCACATGGAGTAGTCCATAGTTTCCTCTCCTCCTCTTTCTCCGTAACTGCTAGAGTCAATGGCTTCCCTCCCTGTGCGTACTTCTTCTTCCTCATTGTAACCATGTCTTGAGTTGGAGTCGGCCATAGTTTCATTGTCTCCGAATCCACCTGTTCCCGTAGATTTGAAGGTCTGGATCGTCCCTTGCGGTGTCCTTCCTGTAGTTTCTTCGTTGCCTCCGCGGATCTCTGGGGCAGATGATCCATTGCACTCGGTGTTGCCCACATCTGTTGCTTCTCTTGCTCCTGCACTGCCATCGTCAGGGGTTTTCCCCCTTGCGCGTACTTCTTTGTGCGTTCGGTCGCTGCATCCTGAGTGGGAGTCGGCCACATTTCCCTTGTAGGCGATGATCCAGATACGATCTCTTCGGTGTAACCCACCAACTGCGGTACAGGGTATGCTATGCCATTCTGCGTTATACCCGATCTCGCTGAGATTTTGTAAGACCAAAGTAAGTCCTTTAGATCGAAGGGCAGATACATTTTCAATAATCGCCCACGTTGGCCGTACATCTTCGATGAGCCTCGCATACTCCGACCAAAGAGATGATCGTTCTCCGATGATTCCTTTTTGTCTTCCAGCAACTGAGATGTCTTGGCATGGGAATCCGCCTGTGATGACATCAGGTTCAATTCCATTTGCTTGCATTTTTTCATAAGTCAACTCCTTTATGTCGTTGTAAATTGGTACATCTTGCCAATGTTTCTTTAAAACTTTGTGGCAGAAGGGTTCAATCTCACAGAAGGCAACAGTCTCAAAGCCACCTGTGTTCTGTAGTCCGAGACTAAACCCACCAATGCCACTAAATAAATCTAATACTTTATGTCGCAATAGTTAAGCCTATTTTCTTGCTTCATTATTCATAATATGTAAACAATAACCTATAGGGCAATCGTACTTACTCCAATCAAGATCAGCTTCGTAGATTTCATCTATTGTCTTTTGAATTGCTTTGGCCTTTTGTGGAGTAGTGGCATTTCTTAAACAATCTTCTGCATCATCGTCTAAGTGATACATTAAATCTTCATCTTTTAGTTTTCTTAAAAACCCTTTAGCTTTCTTTAAGTTCATGTTTGTTATAAAACTTACTGATGTTCCCATCACTCACCCCCTTTTTTTAAAACAATTTTCTTGTCATTAAATTCCATACCACAAAACCAACCTTTTTCTTTTGCGAATGGTTTGCCTTTTTCAACAAAATTAATTAAATAGTTTTTCTTAATTATTTTTTTTATTCTCTTTACAAAACAAACAGGAACAACAAGACCTTCTTCCATTTCTGAAATAAAATTGTCTATTCCTCTAAATTCTAAATCAAATAAAATATCTGAATCACTAACTTTTTTCATTTTTCTCTCCTGTTTTTTAAATGTTATTAATCTGTCTTTGACAATATTATAGTAATTTATAAGAATAGCAAGGAACCAACGCACTATAAATAACAATAATGAGCAAAGAAAAACTCACTAAATCGGTACACCTGGAAGATGGTATCCACACAGAACTTAAAGCCTATGCAGATTTTAGGGGTATGTTCGTCTGGAGAGCTGCGGGGTTCTTGCTGCGTAAGTCATTGGATGAAATAGAAAAAGAAAGCGAAAGAGGGGAAAATGCAAACATGGACAATAGCGGTTAGTAAAGATCCAGACTATTTACACCCAAGTAATTCGCCCTGGACAAAAGTAGTGGAAATGGCGGGTAAAGATAACATTCCAGGTTTAATCATAACTCATTACAAAGAGCCGTTAATTTGTATTCCCTTTTATGCTTACAACGGAGAATTTAAAAAGAACCATCGTATGACGGCAGTCATTCGCATACCAGAATGGGTGGATATTATTAAGGGAGTAAACCATGACTCAATATGACGCTTT
>VTLG01008844.1_pt1 | contig 26372 bp, 43 predicted proteins | sample 4694571 | NCBI WGS metagenome assembly VTLG01 (sample SAMN12604809, study PRJNA352737) | marine metagenome | biome: ENVO:00000447; feature: ENVO:00000209|ENVO:00000569|ENVO:01000036; material: ENVO:00002151; isolation source: viral sequences binned using virsorter ...
TGTAGTTCTGTCCACCATTGCCCATTGTAACATGTTACAAACTTCTTCTCTTTCTTTTAAAGAACAATCTATTATTATATTATCATGTACAGTATTTATAATTTTTATCTTATCGTTAAACCACAATTTGTATGCCAATGCCCCCAGAGCAATCTTTATAATATCAGTTGCAAGGGATTGCACTGGATAATTTTTTATTTCAGTTGGGGAATACTGAATGGTTCTCTTCTTTTTATGTTTGTGTCCATATTTAGAATCATACTCTCGGAATACAAGAGTTCTTGTTGAAGGAGACCTGAGTGGTGAAGGGTGTCTAGGCACTCCTAGAGGAGTTCTATCAAGCTTGGATAAAGCTTCGCTTTCATACTCATACCACCAATCCAACCCTCCTCTGCGTTTTACATAGTCTTCGTTAGCTTTTTGCCAAGCCTCTACTCCCAAGTACCTATTGTAGAAGTTATCAATAAATTCTTGTGCAAGAGTTCTTGATATTTTATTTATCTCAGACATAGTTTTTGCACCTGCACCATACTGCAACTGAAAACTTAGTGTTTTTGCTACACGCCTTTGCTCAGAAGTAACATCAGCCTCAGATATTTTATATAGTTCTGATGCTCTCATAGTGTGTAAGTCCCTGCCACTATTCAAATCATCTGCTAGTGTTATATCTTGAGCTAAATAAGCTAATACTACAATTTCTAATTGTGAGTAGTCAGCTTCTACAAGAATACCATTTTTGTATCTACTGTGAAAGCATTGTCTTATTCTAGACATCTTTTTTAAGTTCCGTATCTATAAGTATATTAATGTACTCTCTAGCTTTATGTAAGTCCTCAAGACCACCCTTGTATCTCCACCGCATAACATATTTTATAACATTACCCTCTGCGTATGGTATCTCATTCTCTATCATAAATTGTACTGGTTGTATCTTCCACTTAGTATAGTGTTGTGGCTCTTTTATATTATCTGGATTCATCACTCTATCTCCTTTCCTAAAAAGGTAGTTTGAAATTGACAATCAACTGGTAGAGGGTTTCCTTGGTCAAGAAAGCACCACTCACCCGTAGGATTATACAAATAATCAATAGTCCAATCATTATTTCTTTTATCTTCTAAGCTCAATGTTGCATCTATAATACCAGTTAAAATAACTAGTGATACTAATAATAATATTATTATTAAGTCCTTCATTTTACCCCCTAGGACATGTATTACTTTTTAAGTCCTCTATAATTTTTTCAGTTTCTAATTGCTCTTCAATTTCTAAATCTATTTGATGCCACCAATCAGCATCGTGTTCGTCTTGCATATCTTGATAGTCTTTATCTTGGTCTAACAAGACTTTTACTTCTTCGCTGTTATGTTCTGTATGTTTGGATTCCTGCATGATAACCTCCCAGTAGGGGTTTCTACGTGATTAAATGTTGGGTGTAATAATCCTCCGTCCCAACAAACTTTAAGTAAACCTGTTAAATACGTGTCTCTTTCTTTAGTTAGTTTCCTGTACTTTTGTATAGCCTCTATAAGGTCTCTAGCATACCAAGTAAGGGACTGCTGTAACAGGTCAGATAATACTTCGTCAGAGGTAGAATAAATACCTACCTTTGCTGTTCCCCAAATAGTTTTTGGATTAACTACTCGTATTAGTTTAGTACTATTAGTTACTTTCTTCCATTTAGTATGTCCTTTTTTGATACCAGATTTATAAAGTATTACTTTTCCAGTGTCATCTATGTCTGGTTCTTTTGTAAACCAATCAATCTCTCCACCGAATAACATTTTAGATACCTGTTGAGGGGAACTTATATTAATTGTTTCTGTTAAGTCAGGTGTAAAATTTACATTATAATTAATAGAGTTTAAATTGTCTATAATTAATTCTCTTACTTCTTTTATTTCTTCGGTTATATCTTCCCTAAGTTTCTTAGCTAGTGTTTCATTAAATGGTGTGCCATTATACTCCATCATAATTGTAGCCATTCTAGCTCTTAACTCATCAAATACTATATTTCTCATTCCAGACTTGTCAACTGCTTTAATCTGGAGTTCAAATATTTCTTTTGTAACAGTTACATCATGAGATAAGTACTCTAATAATAAATGTTTATCAATATCTTCTGTCTTTACCCCCGCATCCCACAAATCTTTTACTTCTTGATTCTTTATAGGTAAACCATAGTGTTTACACACATCATCTAATGATGGGTATTTCCATTGCTGACCACTTAGCATATGTTCCACTAACATTGTGTCCCATACAAGTATAGGTTCTTTTACAATAGACTCTCTAATAATATTAATGTGCTTGTTGTTAAGACTGTTATATAATATATAATTAATATCAAATGCAATGTTGTGTCCAACAATTATTCTAGCTTTACATACAGACTTAAGCCACTTTTCTATATCTGGTTCTTCATCATAATAAAGACCATTTAACAACTTGTTGTAAACACTGCCATCTGTATAAAAGAGCTTTGGGTACTTACATTTATCAGTCATAATTCCAGTAGCGACTATAACGTTGTTGTGGTGGTGTGGAGAAGCTATGCCACACTTACTTTTATCTTTTCCAATATTATTTACTGAAGTTTCTAGGTCTATAACAAAGTAGCTATCAGTACTCATTAAATAAACCTCGCTTTGCTAGGTTCTATTGACACATCAAATTTTCCATTAATTAATAGTTGGTCGCCACCACATATTTTATTCTTTGGTATGTATATATACCTTTTGTTTCTATCAGCTACAGTTTCTTCGTTGCTACGCCCTATTGTAATTATAGCATCACACTCTCCCTGAACACCTGTCTTACTTCCATATAGTTGATTCATTTCAATCCACTTCTCTCCTTCAGCAGAGCCATCTGCCCAGATAGTAAATACTACAGTGCAGTGGTCTTTTGCCCATTGCCTTGCTTGCTCTCCTAAAGCTTGTACTCTTTGTGCCTCATTTAGATTAGTAGTCTTTGAACCTACTAGCTTACTTAATTGGTCTATTATAATAAGCTCTGGTGGGTATTTTTTAATCAGTTCCTCTACCTCAGATACATACACACTTGCACTATCTTTTATTATAATTCTATCTTCTCCACCAATTTTATCTTGGTAATCTTTAATTGCTTTCGGTACATCTCTGAACACTTCGTCTTTAGTTTTCTCAAGAGCAGACTGTATCTGTCTTAATCTAACTTTTTGCCCTCTTTCCTCGTTGTTAATCCAAATGATATGTTTACCCTCTGGCATGAGACTTGCCCTATAGGTGGCTTCACTTGCTAGTAATGTAGTTTTACCAGAGTCAGGTCTACCCCCGATACATATCAAATCCCCCTTGCTTGTATATCCAATACTATCATTTAAGCATTGTAGTCTCCAAGCATAACCTGACTTCTTACTAGCTTCCGTGATGTAATCCTCAAGATGCTCATCTGTTAGTACAGATGAATCTTCCTCAAGTTCTGGAATTGCTAAAGTATAATCTGCAAGTAAGTCTTGCACAGGAGACATATCACTTGACACACCTTCCGCTATTTTAGCAACCTCGTTAAATATTCTAGTACCATAATCCATAGTTATAAAATGCTGAACTATATCATCATTTGGTACTACTCCTTTCTTAGTCTTATCTTTTAATCTACTGAAGATTAACTGGTACACTTTCAAAACTTCCTCAGTCCAAGATGAATGTTTAACAGCACAAAACCAAGTGCTAAAATCTTTCCATTTAATCTTGGTAAAGGTTTTATTTGAAGTAAAATAGTAATCCATATCTCTTATTATAATATTACATTCTTTAGTTAAAGTATAATCTTTTATATATTTATTATACTTATAATAATTATCTTTATCTGATAGTAATAATAATATATCTATTTCCATAGCTTTTCAATTTCCTTTCTGTTTTTAATCTTTCTGTTGTACTTAGTTTTATCTTTAACAACTCTTTGCTTAAAGATAGGGGTTCTAACTATTCTTAGTAGTCTATTTTTTATTTCCATATTAGTGATTGTACACAGGCATTAATATCTCTGTCACTTAAATCTTTTGGTTGCTTTGCAATGCAAACCCAGACATTATCATTTATTAATTTTACTTTATTCATAATCTTTACTCTATTAGATAGAACTTGATGATTATCATTATCTAACCACACTATTATTCTATCATAAATTTCTAATGCTGGCAATAGATTAGACCTCAAGCTACTACTTAGACAAGGTAGTGCAGAGTACCCACACTCAGCTAATCTTATGGCTGATACTATATCTTCCACTATAATACAGGTTTCTCCTGTACCCAATGGGCGATAAAATCTATCAGGTTTTACCCACTCAATCAACCACTTAGGGTTATGCCCACGCCCCAAAACAGTCTGAAGTTCTCCTGAGTCATCAAATATAGGAAAACAAATTCTATCTCCAACAACTTTAACTTGGTACTTGTCAAGTACTTCTTGGGTTAATAAGCTCTTTACTAAGAACTTATGTTCTTTATGAATAGCTCTGCATCTTGAGTTATCCTTGTCTTTTCTATCCCAAACTTTTCTGAGGTTTTCTTGTCTATCTCTACCGATTGTTGAAGCAGAAGATGTGTTATAAATTCTACTTTGTCTAAATACATCTTCAGTTTTTCTAATCGGTACAGAGCTATTAAAAGAATAACCGCGTTTGCCACAGTGATGGCAGTAAGCAATGATAGAGTCATCTTCATTTCTCCTTATATATAATCGGTCATTATTATGACCTTGTTTACAATGGTGTATATGTATCTGTTGCCCTCTATCAGAAGGGGCAAACGGAACAAACTCCTTCAACCTTAACAGACTCATAGTGAGTTAAGTTTATCTTTTAAATCCTCTATTGAGGTTATAGGACTTATAAACTCTTTAACTATGCAGTCCTCACTTTGTAAATAAGCATATCTCAATCCACTTGGCATATAACTTAATGCCTCCAGTTTAACACCTTTGCTAAACAATATATCAAATTGAGTTACTTTTGCTTTACTTTTTTCTTCATACTTATAGGCTCTATTCCACCAACTAACACTTTCGTCTTTGCGTTGCATCCAAAAGTCCTCAGGCATAGAAAACCTTACAATAGCTTTCGTATACCCAGACTTAGAATCACCCCTGTCTGTAAAATCTATAAGCTCTCCGACCATACCTACCAAAGAGGTAAGTTTATGTTCAGCCTGTGATGCGTACCTACTCGTAGTTCTTTTAGCGTACTCATACAGAGGGTCTTTTGTGTCAATGGCAGAAATAAAGACTAAGTCACCTTTCTTAATACCAACTTTAATGCTCATTAGCATTCTCCTTAACGGTTACGTAGTCATTTACATCTGTGTAATCACACGAATCACTAACAGCCTCATCGTAGCTTTCTTGAATGTCTTGGTCATATACAACAACTGAATCAGGACATTGCATAGATAGTATCTGTCTACACTTTCGGCATAGTTCTTCGTGTTGTTTAATTTCCTCGTTCCATATTATTTCACTTGGAGATAATATGGAATCACAAGACTTGCATCTCATGTTAAGTCTCCTTAAATACCACTTTGTAACATGTTACAAAGTTTGTTATTTGTTGAATCTTTCAGCAAATACGGTGGCATACATTTCCTCTACTGCAAGTTTTTCTGCGTCATTAGGTAGCTTATGATAAAAAGCTACTTCTAATGCGTATTTAGCGGAGTTATAAAACATAGCTTTCTCACCCCAACTTAACAGCGTTCTCGGAGACATCGTAAAAGACAAATTGCCTTGCATATATGAAGTTCTAACTAAGTTAGCAAATTGAACCATGTAATCTGATAACTTATCAGAGATACCGTCAACTTTAGCTTTTAGTATCGCAACTTCATGTTGTTTTGCTAGGTAATCTAATTGAATTGAGGTTCCAAATCTGTCTAGCGTAGCAGTATTCCAAACGTTAGTTCCTGCAAACGCACCAGATTCATCACCCAATCCTTTAGTATTATCACAGCATACAAATCTAAATCTGTCGTGAGGACAGATTAACTTTTCACTTGTATCGCCTGCCTTATCAGTCAACATTAACTTACCATTATTTTCTAATAGCCATTGATAACCCATAGCTATCTCTGGTGGTAAGACTGTTGGCTCATCTTGACAGTACACCATTCCTTGTTTAACAGCTTCAGTACAAGCACCATCTTTCCAAATGGTTTTGCCATCTTCTAGTATGTACTGACCAAAGATAGCACCGCTTTCCATATCACCTCTGCCATTAATTCTAATGAATGGTCTGTTAGTTCTAGCACAAACTTGCTCAACTAGGGTTGATTTTCCTGAGCCTGTAGCACCAGAAATCCAGATATTATCACCAAGCTCCAAACCAACTAACAACTGTAGTAATTGTTGTGGTTGAAACTTATAGTTCACATCAACTATTGGAATGTGACATCTTATATTCTCATTCCAATCTTCTGGTTTATACATGTCAACTTCGACATCAGGAAAGTCCTTAGGTATTTTAACATTAAATACCTTTGAGCATGAGTTTTTCTTAGACTTAGACTTTGTAGAAGATTTTGATGAAAAAAGAACATCATCTTTGATGCTTTCTTTTCCTTCCTCAGGGTGTTCTCTTTCCTGATACATTTCCTCCACCAGTCTAGTTCTAAAATCATCTTCCATATCTCTATGGGCAGAATCTTTAGTAGAACTCATGATGAACTTCTCCATTTAATCTGCCTTGCAAGGGCGGTATCCATTGCGTACTACTTCCAAACTTCTCATTTAACAACAAGTTGTTAAATTAACCTATAATCTTCCTCTTTATAAGAGAAAGTAAAGCGTTCTCTAACTCATCAGAGTCATTTATAACCTGACTCTCAGGGTAGAATATTTTTACATTGTCATCTTCTATACCAATTCCATATATTTCAACTCCGCTAGTCTTTATTGCTTTAACTACATTCGTTAGAGCAGTGGGTTGTGATTCATAATTTCCTCTGTAACCACCTGCTGGACACCCATCACTAAGAACAATTATTATCTTTCTCTTTGCTCTCTCTTTACGAATCCTAGAGAATACCCACATTACAGAATCAGCATCAGCGTTACAACCCATGTACCTTGATGATGATTGTATTCTATCAGCTAAAGCCTCACTTTGCAACCTACCAGAGCTAAATGGCTTATATAGAAACTGTATTAGTTCCATACCATCTGTAAAACCGACTAACTCATGTCTTATGTTTATATCTGATAGCACTCTGCTAAGTAGTATCATGGACTTACCCATATTTGTAAATTTAGTGCCACCCATTGAGCCAGAGCAATCTCCTAGCACAGTAACACATACGTCTAAGCAGTCATTACTCTCTCTCTTTTTAAATACCTTTTTATTAAATCCTGTTGCCTCAGTCATTGCTCCCCTGTATAGATTCTTTGAGTGCAACCTTCCCTTTTTCTTTCCGTATTTATACCTGTCTTTTGAGTGTATTTGTAGTAACCTAAGAACCTTTTTACTGAGACTATCACCATGACACACATCTTTAATATCTTTATAGGCATCTGATTCGTCCAACAGGTACTTCCAGTGTTCATGGGTACAAGTACCTTTATGGTAGTCAACTACACACACCAGATTATCTGGGTAGGGAACCCACTTTCCTGACATTATTTTGTCATAATTTATATGTTGTTTGGTTGTGCTTGTATTGTCTTTTTTATTATTTTCTGGGTTGTGGTCGTGCATTAGCAACTCAGTCCAGTCTATCTCACCATCACTAGACTCACCATCTTCCTCTTGCCCCTCCTCATTACCATTACCCTTGCCATCTGAGCTATCACTATTTTCACTTTCATTAGACTCACTATCTTGGTCAGAGTTCTGTGGGTTTTTAGACTTTTCTTCTTCCTCATCTGGGTCTAAGTCATAGACATTCTTTAGAATATCTTTAGCCAGAGCCAACTCATCTCTGAATGTAACTACAGCATTGAGCTTGTCTTTATATTTTCCGTCTATTAATTTTCTAAGGTAGAAAATGCTCTCTTTATTGCACACAGTAGCCATGTACCTAGTGTGAGGAGCTATACTCGGCATCCAATCTTCTCTACAGTGCATATCAAATAGAAATAATGACCTGAATATATCTTTCATTTGTTCAGATGGCATTGCCCACAGTGGACTACTCCTCTGTTCTTTTGCAAACAGCTCTCTACCTCTGGACATTATTTGTTTTTTGCCCTCATATTCTTCATACCCAAACTTCTCCTGTCTGTAATCTTCTAATACATTTAGACAGAAACCAAATGGAGTTTCAGTATTAAGACCATTTTCTGCAACGTAGTCCATAGCAGGTTTCATTTCAGGAATGTTATGACCTACTTCATGGTATAACCACGCTCTCCACAGAGTCCAAGCGTCATCAGACCAATCTGCTTTTGGCTCTGGTAAAAATATAGTTTTACCATCTGTTCTAGGCATTGTTGTGTTTCTTTCATAAACTATAGTTAGTCCAGAATGCTCTGCCAATGCTCTAGCGTGAGCCATTTCACCATACACGTTTAGTTTCATTTAGCACCTCTGCTTTTTGTAACTTGTTACAATTTTAAGCACTATCAGTAGCATCAACACCACAAGTTGGGCAACACCCACACCTCTTGCAAAGTTTGTTCGTATCTGCTACATCAGATAGTTTATCTAATTCCTTTTTACTTATTACCATTATTTTACCAGCATACCATTCTTCAAGGAAATCTGCAAGTCTTGCATCGTGGTATTTACTTTTAGATTCCGACATATAACACCTCCAATCTAATGTAATTGTCTTGTATCTGGTGGTTTTATTGAGACAGAAAACCCAGATATTTCTCTGTCAATTAAATTGCCTATTAAATTTATAAAAGCCATAGGAGTTAATTCTGTTTCATATGTAGTGCATTCATTGTCTTTATCCACAGATATATAAACTTTTATATGCTCTCCTCCACTCATTTTACACCTCTTTTAAGTCTCTCAAGTGCATCAAGCTCATCATTACCTATTTTTATGCAGTCATCAACTAATGATGTAAGTGTAACAGCATGAAGTTCTGTTTGTGTTTCAGTATCTGCAATAGTAACACCAGAGTTTTGAAGTGCATTAATAAGACAATAAAGTACTTTCTTGTTAAGAGTATCTTGGTCATTAAGATTAGAAACTTTAACAGCAGGATTACTAACCATAGTAACCATAACGCCTTTAAGTATTTCTTTATCAATTACGTTCATTTTTTTTCACCTCAAAAATTTTACTAACCCAAGTATATGTTAAGTACATGATTATAATAACAAAGTTCACTCATTAAGTCAAGCTAAATTACTCGACACCATGAGCAATATATAATTCTATAGGGTAAAAGTCCTCTTTATTTATACTGCCACCTAGTTGCCTCAGTGAAATATAAATACACTGCTTGGCAGTCTTATCTTTATTTGCCTTGTTCCAATAAATTTTACCTGCCAGACTTTTTACTTTTTCTACTGATACTTTTTTCAAATTGCACCTCCGCCACAAGCACTAATAAATTTTTGCTCATTAAATAATTTATTGTCTTTTTTAAATTCAGTACACAGGCATTTAATTACTTCTCTACACCTAGTACCACCTTGCCTACTATTAAGAATAGTTTCAGCAATAACCTCATAGTTTGCTTTGTGCATACGCATTTCTCCTGATTGTAACATGTTACAAAAAAAGTAGCTCTGCTCCACTACACAAGGGAATAACGAGATTCCCTAACCCCAGTCTTTGGGGCTTAAGTGGTTTACGGAACAGAGCCACAAACCTAATGAGAGGAGGAACTCACATTAAATTCTTATTTTTTTCTTCTGCCATTTCTAATAAATCTTCATTAGATAATCTTGCTATATTATTCTTGTGCTTATCAATATATTGTAAATAATTTATACCGATAAATTGAAGCAACTCATGTCTGCTCATTGCAGTAAATGGTTTATCTGGCATCAGCATAAGTGCATACCTCATAGAGTGCTTTAGTAATTTTTCTCACAGGAGTTTTGCATTTCCCCAAAAGCCAGTATGGGTGAGTCCAACCACCTCTAACAATTTTCTGGTCTTTAGCTAAAAGTATAATCTTACCACGCACATCAATATATATGTCGGCTTTGATAGGTTTAGACCTATGATTAGCCATATGGTCAGATATTACTTGAGCATTAGACCTGTATGGTTTTTCTAGAACTTCCACTTCGCACCTCCACAGGTTTGTAACATGTTACAGAAAAGTTGGTGCTAGGTCGCCACACCTAGTAAATCGTAATGAATCATTAGTTCATTTTCCATAGCATTACTATGCACAGAAGGCGTTTACTCGACACCAGTATTAGTTCGATTTCTCAGTATATAACCATTATACGCCTGTCAGACTGTATGTCAAGCTCTGAACATATCCTGAGTTTTAGTGTCTGCAAAAACTGCATTACTAGAAATTTCATTACTACTGAAAAATATATTAAAAGGTCTGCCACCTCTCATTAGTCTATTTACCCTTGAACAATAGTACATTATTTCATAGGGAAATAAACTTAATTGAGTTTTCATTTGATTACTCATTAGTATTTCCTCGTTATCGTTTAATAATCTTAATTTGGTATGACATCAAGCAAACGTATGACCTGATTTTCAGATGTTACGTTAGCTAGTGCCTGTCCGTATGTTTCATACTTACCAACAATTTTATAACCATCACCAGATGGTGCAAGTAAGTGAAACAAGTAGCCAAGTTCACTAATTGAACGCATGATTTCCTCACCTCCTTTTACTACATTATAATTATAAGACATTGAGTCAGTATGTCAATACCTCATTACTATAAATTCTCATTATAATAATTCTCATTATAATAAATTCTCATTAGTATTAATTTATATATAGACTAAAGTAATAATAATAATAATTTGTAACATGTTACAACAACCCAGCCAATCGAGATAAAAATAATACCCATAAAAAAACCCCGCGTGAACGGGGTTCAATGTAGAGAGAGCTATTAGGCTACTTTCTTATTTTTAAGGCTTGCCTTAGTTGTATCAATGCCTTGTAACCCTATGTGGTCGCCAAGGCTTTGAATGAACTCGTTTCGTACCCTGAAATCCGTTTCCTGAAACTTGCTAATATAGGCTAAAGCCTTATCAAAACTAGCCTGTTTAAGGTCAGCACTACTTGTCGCTTTGCTAGGCTTGGTTCGGTCGTCCGTGCCTTTGGTTCTACCTTTGGTTTTGAAGGTAACTACCTTTTTATCACCAACAGTAAACCCTGAACGTTTAACCGACGTTTTGCCTTTTTCACCAAATAAACCAAGCGATACTCTGTTGGTTATGCCGTTAAGCGAGCCTAATTTATCTTTAGCCAATTGCGCTCTCTTAACTGCTTTTTGGTTGTCATTCAATCCGTTAAGGCTTGAATGATTATTGGCGAAATCGTTAACGATTAAAGCCATGCCTGTACTCAGGATTTCTAAGCCTTCGACCTTGCCTACTAAGCATATACCTATCATTTCGGTAAGCTTGCCGTATGCACTATCTGAAGCTTTTGAAGCCTTAAGAATGGCGTTACCAGTAGGTAAAGCCAAATTTCCAAGGCGTTCAATTTCCTGAGTATCAGCACCAACAATCGCTTTCGATATCTCTGTTTTAACAAAAGCAGGTACTGCCTTTTTACTCTTTGTTTTCGTTGTCATTTTTATTCCTTGCCACGAATGTGGACTTATTAAGAAACTTAAAAAATGAGCCTGAAATCAAAGGCTTGAGCCTTGAATTCAGGCTCTCTCAATGCCGATTTAACTAGCATGCCACCACAATACTCCCTTGTTTGGGTATGTCAATAGATATCTGTTTTGTAACATGTTACAAGATTGCCTTGCAATAACCATGCCACTTATTATCAACAGGTTATTAACACCTAATAAAATTATCCACATATTATAATAATAATCATAAATACTAATAGCCAGTCTATATAATACTATTATGATAGTTATAATATCTGCCCAATAGTTACCCACACTCACATATTCTCTCTACGTTTCAACCATACTGGCTCTATGTTTCAGCTCATTATCTCAGCATTGGCATGGTAAGACTTTTGTTAATGGGGGGATACCCCCTAATGAGTACTTGAAAAGGTATGTGTTACCACCCTCACACAACAGGGTAGAATTTGAGTATTTAACATAGTTTTCAAATAATCGTAAATATTAATAAATACCAATTATATCAATAAGTTGAAGGGTAAAATAAAATCGTGAAAAACCTAGTAAAAAGAATGACTTGACAAGCACTAAAAAATATGTTATAATAAGGGCGTTAGATAAAAAAATAGGAACTTATGACAAGAAAATATAAATCTTTTCCATTAGTCTGTGTTGAGTGGGAAGACCACTCTGGAGATGCAGGTTGGGTGGAAGAAAATGAAATGTCAGACATGGGAGTTAGATGTAAAACTGTAGGGTGGTTGGTAAAAGAAACACCAGAGAGTTATCACGTAGTAGATACTCTAACAGATGACGAAGGACAAGGTGGATATAGTCATATACTCCGACCTTGTGTTGTAAAGGTTAAAACTCTAAGAAAGAAATTTTAATGCGAAGTTTAATTGAGAGTTTTATTGATGTAGGTTCTGGTTTTTTTCTAGCAGTTATTATCCAATTATATATTTTTCCAATATTTGGGTTTTACCCTACAATATTTGATAGTATGGGAATTGCTCTGATTATGACTTGCGTATCTATAATGAGGTCATGGATTTGGAGATTAGTTTTTAGAAGAAATTTTAGGAGATTATATTGTGAGCGGAGATAGAAAACGAGGACACAACTGGGGTTCTCCAGGTACACAAACTGGTGCAGGTATAAAGAAAAAGAAAAATCCTGTTTCAACTGGAAAGGATACAATTACTCCTGACTTACGTAATCCAGCTCATGTGGGCGAACTGCAGTGGCTATATAAAAAAGAATTAAAAAAACATGGTTTAAAGGGAGCATAAACTAGATACAAGGTTGTGATAGATTTATTAACAAATAGATTTACTTTTACCATAATCATTATGGTTCTATACCTCCTTAACGGAGGAGTACAACTTTACTTAAAAGAATCTTTATGGGCTGGTTACTTTATTTCTTGTGCTGTAATAACTGGATTTACTATTTTATTAATGGCTTATGAAAAGCTATGAAAGAAGAAAAGACTAATAAATTCAAAGAGCATATAAAAAGAATTAAAAAATATGAAGAGGACTTTGGTAAATCAGAAACACTAAAAGGAATTAAGTCGTTAAAAAAAGAATGGACTATGAATATTTTTGAAAACGAAAAATGAATGGGAAGCTAATTAAAAAAATGAGGAAACTATCAAAAATGATAGCCTCAAGGTTGGAGAAAGATGAAAAAGAAGTCTATAGAAAGCTCAAAGCAAACTACCACACAGCAAAAGAAGAACTTAGGGGGAAGACCTAAAGGGTCTAAAAACTCTTTAACTATTTTACAAGAAGCTGCGATAAATGGAGTTATGACAAAGGTCTTAAAAAACTTTGATAGGATAGTTAAGACAACAATTAAAAGAGCAGAAGACGGAGATACCGTCTGCTTAAAAATTCTTTGGGATAGAGTTGTACCTGCTAGAAAGGCAGTGGAACATATCTCTAACCCAGCGAATCAAGGAGTAACAATAACGGTACAGGGAGTACCAAAGATTACAAAAACAGAAGTTATCGATGCACAATTTGAAGAAATAGGAGTTAATCATGCCAAGTGATACGAAACAATATGGTAGCAAGCAAGAAGGTCCAGCACTAACTACTGGAGATGCGAAAGGTAAGCCAGTAGATTATACTAGACCAGCAGCTATGACACCAAGTTCTACCGCAGCGTCTATGAAAGATAGCGACCACCAAGGGTAATGGCTAGACGTAAGAAAGGCGGTGGAGGTAGAAAATACTAATATGCGTAAATTTAAGGTTCAGGAGGTTAAAGATGATTTATGGGAAATGCTTAACTACCTGCCTAACGCTATATGGTGGGTAGGAATGTTTATTATAGGTTATGTAGTGGGGTCTTGGTAAACTTATGGCTGAGTCTCCTCTGTTCAATTCTTTTGTTAACAACCTACCAAATCAACTTTTTAATCAAAAAAAAAGTACACCGCAACCTTATTATGATGACGAGTACTTAGCAGAACAGGAAGGTCTACGTAAACATTATGATGAAGGTGGAGCAGGTCCTACAAGTCCAGACCCAGACCAAACTCATTATGAAGAAATACAATTTGATAGGTGGCTTAACTTAGATACTGTAGCAGATATAGAAAGTAATAATACAGGAGATGCTAGGTCTGAATCTGGTGCTTTGGGATATTTTCAAATAAAACCAGATGTGGCTAGAAATCCAGGTTACGGTATTACTCCTTTAGTTACACCAGAGGGTACTTACACAGAAGAAGATATATTAAGTTCTTCCAGGATAAGCCAAAAAAACTTTGCTAGAAGTTACTTTACTCAAGCAAGAGCTATATTTAAAGATAGTAAAGCTAAAACATTAATAGCTTATAACATGGGTATAGGTGCAGCTAAAGACGTAGATAAAGGTAAGCGAAATCTTAGTCCTGAAGGTATTGGGTATTTACATAAACATATGCTTGCGGGAGCTATAAATAAGCAAGAGATTTTAAAAGCTTACCCTAAGTTAAAAGATAATATTTGGACTAATCCAGAGGGTAAAAAGGTCAAAAGATTTGGAAATATGATAAGGGAAGATGGCACAACAAAATCAGAAACAGGATTTTTGGGTCCAATTAAAAATAATATAGATGGAAAAACAATGACAGAGGTTTCTTTTAATTTTGATGATGTCCTAGACGGGGCATTAATTCCTCTATTAGTTCCTACATTAACCGATGAAGATATAAATGTAATAAAAAATCTAAATATTAGAAAAGGTCCGATACCTAGAAGTATTTTAGATAAAGCAATAAAACACGCTAAAGAAAGAGACGCACAAGGGTTAAGTCCTTTTTATTCAGATGATGAAGGGAGAAAAAAGTAAATGGCAACACTAAGTGTAACACACACTGAGGCAATAACTCTAAATGATAGAGAACAAGGTGGAACAAAGACATATACTGTAGCAAGCGTAGCTCAAATTCTGAAAAGAACTGTGACTTGTCCAGCAAGTGTTGATACTACAATTGCTACGTTTCAAACAGCAACTAGCACATCTGACAGTGCTTTAGATTTAGAAAGTACTAAATATATTAGGGTAACAAATTTAGACTCTTCAAACTCTGTAAATTTATCTTTACAAGTAGCTGGAGCTGAAGGTGGTACAGCTAATATGTCAACTACTATTTTATTAGGTGCGGGAGAAACATTTACTATGGGAACTCCTCACGATGGTATAGCATTATCTGATGCTAGTGCTGGTATTGTTACCAGTTTAAATGATTTAGAAAGTATATTAATAGACCCAAGCGGCAATGACGTTGCTGTTGAAGTATTTATAGCGAGCGTATAATGTTACAAGCTTTAATAGCACCAATAGCAGGACTACTAGATAAATTTATTCCTGATGCAGATACTAAGAATAAGTTAGCTCATGAAATTTCTACGATGGCAGAACGCCACGCACAGGAATTAGCTAAAGGGCAATTAGAAATAAATAAAATGGAAGCACAACACCGCTCTTTATTTGTAGCGGGTTGGAGACCCTTTCTTGGTTGGGGTTTAAGTTTTGCTATGGTCTGGCACTTTGTGTTAGCACCATTAATTACATTTATATGTGCGTTCTCTGGTGTAGAGATACCAGACCTTCCTTACTTTGATATGGAATCTTTAATGACAGTACTATTAGGAATGCTGGGACTTGGTGGTTTACGTACATTTGAAAAGAAATCGGGGTTGACTAGATGAAAGAATATATAAATTTGGTATCAGAAGGAGTACATAAAGTGTGGGATAATATTAAATATTTTGTAGAGGACTTGCCTTGTTGGCTTTTATGTGCAATCTCTTTTGTCTTAGGATGGCTAGTTCTATAGACCTCTATGAAAAGTAGGTGGGAACACTTTTCTAAAGATGAGTTAAGTTGTACAGGAGCTTGTCCTAGATGCTCAGGCTCAGATAGTAATATGAACGCTGAGTTTATGGCTAAATTAGTTAAGTTAAGAAAACTTTGTGGTTTTTCTTTTCCTGTAACGAGTGCTTATAGATGTCCAAATAGGAATCAAGAGGTTAGTAAAACAGGGGCAAATGGTCCACACACTACTGGAAAAGCAATAGATATATTAGCATCAGGTCCAGAAGCCTATGTATTAGTAATGTTAGCATTGCAATTAAACTTTACTGGTATAGGAATAAATCAAAAAGGACCACATAATAAAAGATTTATACACTTAGATTATAATTTAGAAGGGAAGGCTAGACCGAGGATATGGTCCTATTAAAATTAATAACGTGCGTTCTATTTATTTATACTTTTTTCTTTGCTGCTTGCCAATTAATGCAGTAGCTATACCTGAGCCTATAACTATTTGTTTATGGGAAGCAGAGATAGCTAGTAATTTACAGTTTGGAAGACGCTTTGATAGAAAAAATGATGTACTATGGCATAGGGCTGTAGTAGAAATACTCTTAGAGCGAGATAAAAATCCTCCTTTTTTTATAAAAAAGGTATTAAATATATTTGATACGGTTTGGTTGCAATACAATGTAGAAGATGATGAATCTTTAGTATTTAAAAATACTTATAGTACGTGTATTTATGACTATAAAAATGAAGATAGTGTATATTACTACTAATGGAATTAGAATTTAGTTTACACCCAGGTCAATTAGAGATTTTTAACTCTGAAAAGAGATTTAAAATCTGCGCAGCAGGTAGAAGATTTGGAAAATCTTACCTTTCTGCGGTAACTTTACTTATAGAAGCTTTAAAAGAAGAGAATGAGTTTGGGTATAAGTTAGGACCACAGATTGTAACCTATTATGTAGCTCCAACTTTCCAACAAGGGAAAGATATTATGTGGAAACTCATAAAAGGGCTAGGTCAAGGTGTAATAAAAGACACTTTAGAGAATACTGGGGTAGTAAAACTGATAAATGGAAGGGAAATCCACATAAAAGGGTCTGATAGACCAGATACTCTTCGGGGTGTTGGTTTAAGTTACGTAGTTTTAGACGAATACGCTACAATGAAGCCTGCTGTGTGGGAAGAAATCATAAGACCTACTTTATCTGACGTAAAAGGTGGTGCATTATTTATAGGAACACCTGCGGGAAAGAATCATTTTTATAATTTGTTTTTAGTTGCTGATAAATTAGATGATTGGGACTCTTTTGAGTATAATACGGCAGATAATCCTTTTGTTCCAGCAGATGAAGTAGAAAACGCTAGAAACACTTTGTCTTCTGAGGTGTTTTTACAAGAATACGAAGCTTCCTTTAGAAGTGGTGGTGGTAATGTATTTAAAGAAGAGTGGTTTGATAATATAGTAGAAGAAGAACCACAAGGTCACTACTATATTGCTGTTGACCCAGCAGGTTTTATAGATTTACACGGAAGGAAGATAACAAGTAAGTTAGCAAGGCTAGATGAATGTGCAATAGCGGTAGTAAAAGCTGGTCCAGACGGATGGCACGTAAAAGATATAGTAACTGGTAGGTGGGATGTTAGAGAGACCAGTATACAAATACTAAGAACAGCTCAAAAGTATAGACCAATGTGTGTAGGTATTGAAAAAGGAAGTTTAAAGAACGCTATTATGCCTTACTTAACAGACCAGATGAGAAGATTAAATACGTTTCCAAATGTAGTTGAAGTAACACACGGTGGTAAAAAGAAACAAGAACGTATTACGTGGGCTTTACAAGGAAGACTAGAACACGGAAGAGTTTCTTTTAGTAAGGGTGAGTATTTAAAAAAATTAATAGAGCAAGCTTTAGATTTTCCATCACAATTAACTCACGATGATATGTTAGACGCATTAGCGTATATAGACCAAATAGCAGTAACTTCATATATAGACCAACCTTGGGTTGATACTTGGAGTCCACTAGACCAACAGGCAGGATATTAATGGTAAATAGTATTGTAGTAAACGATGCACCAGACGGACGAGATAAAGCTCAAGACCCATTAGCAGGGTGGGTGGTATCTAAAGTACGTGATTGGGAAGACTATAGGAATACAAACTTTAGAGCTAAGTGGAATGAATATTATCGTCTTTGGAGAGGTCTTTGGAAGTCTGAAGATAAAACTAGAGATAGTGAGAGGAGCCAACTTATTGCTCCAGCTTTACAACAAGCTATAGAAGTAACTGTTGCAGAATTAGAAGAAGCTGTTTTTAGTTCTAAACGCTGGGTTGATATAGATAAAGCTTCTATAGAAAATCCAGAGGAAGAACAAGCTATGGGATTTTTAATAGATGAGCTATTAAAAGAATATGAATTAGCTAAAGTTCCTGACGCTGTATCAGAAGTATTTTTAAATGCTGCTATATATGGCACAGGTATAGCTAAAGTAGTAGTAAAAGCTAGAGAGACGAGGCAACCAACTGTAGCTGAAGATGGCAGTATTACATCTGAGAGAACAATTGTTCCTGAAGTTTCTTTAGTAGCTATAGACCCAATGGAATTTGCTATAGACCCATTAGCTAAAAATATAAATGATGCTGAAGGGTGCGCACACGTTCTTTATGTGCATAAAAACTCAGTTAAACAAAAACAAGAAGCTGGTATTTATGCAGATATAGAAATAGGTGGCGGTAAAGATGATAGTGATTACTGGGCTAGAGGAGAATCAAGTCCTTTAAGTAAACACGATTGGGTAAAAATTATAGAGTACCATGGTAGAGTTCCTGTAGAGTTATTAGACCCAATTGGTGCTGCTGTAGAGGAAGAATTAAATATAGAAGTAGAAGAACAAGATGAGAAAGCAGACACTATAGAAGCTATTGTTACTGTAGCAAATGACGGTGTTCTTTTACGAGCAGTAGAAAATCCATTTTTTATGCAAGATAGGTCTATAATTGCATATCAGCACGATAGAGTACCTAATAGATTTTGGGGTAGAGGCATAGCTGAGAAAGGGTACTCTCCTCAAAAAGCTTTAGATACAGAGTTACGAGGAAGAATAGATGCTATGAGTTATGCTATTCATCCTATGGTAGCTATTAATGCAGCTTTAGTTCCACGAGATTTAAACACAACTTTTAAAGTTTATCCAGGTAGGGCTATATTTACTAATGGACCAGCAGCAGAAGCTATACAACCTATAAACTTTCAACCACCAACGGCTTTGTCATTTAATCAATCAGGTGATTTAGAAAGAATGGTTGAAATGGGAACTGGTGCTTTTCAAGCAGCAGCCCCCACTGGACAAAACCCTAGAAATCAGACTGCTAGTGGAATGAGTATGATTGTTTCTTCTGCTATTAAACGTAATAAAAGAACTTTACAAAATATAGAAATAAACTTTTTAGATGAGTGGGTTAAAAAATCTGCTTATCGTTATATGCAGTTAGATTCTGAAAAATTTCCAGTAATAAATTTAAGATTTGTTATTAATTCCACTTTAGGAATTATGGCGAGAGAATTAGAAATACAACAATTAGTACAATTATTAAATACTTCTCCTCCTAACTCTCCTAGTTACTGGATGTTAATAAAATCATTATATGAATTAAGTAGTATCTCTAATAGAGAAGAAATGATGCCTATTATTGACCAGCAACTACAGCAAAGTCTGCAACCACAAGAACCTCCAATTGACCCTATGGCTGTTGAAAAAGCTAGAGTCGAAAGCTTTAAAGCAGGAAGTGACGCTGTTTATAAGAAAACTGCGGGCATTCTTAACCTTGCTAAAGCTGAACAAATAGAAGATGATAATGTAGTTCAAGGATTTCGTGGTGTAAAACAATTAGAAGTAGATACTGAGAACTTAGAAAGAGAAAGGCAACAAGCACAACAACAGCAACAAGCACAACAAGGGCAATTAGCTGCACAGGCGGGGACTCCCCCAATAACCTAGAGGGTAACTTATGTTGAAGAAACATGAAGATGTTTATGAATCTTACTTTGAAATGTTTGGTTCTAAAGGTTGGAAACTGTTTAAAAAAACAGTTATAGAAGAAAAAGAAGCAATATTTAAAGCAGGATTTTATGAAATTAAATCCGAATTTGAATTAGGTAAATTGCAAGGAGCTATTCATTATATTGACACAATATTAGCATTAGAAAATAATATGGAAAATATGTATGATGAAGCAAAAAGGCAAGAGAATGAAGAAGATAAAAATTATGTTGGACGCATAGAGGATGGTGGGTAATGTTATACGAATATTTGTGTAACACACACGGAAGATTTTCTAAATTGTGTTCATTAGCAGACAGAGAAGCAGAAAAGCCCTGTCCAGAATGTAATAAGCTAAGTAAGTTTGTTATATCAGCCTCCCAGTTTAAATTGGAAGGTATTACAGGTCACTTTCCCACTGCTGCTAGTAAATGGGAAAGAATACATGAAACACATGGTGAACTTAATACTAAGAGGAAATAGATATGGCAGAAGAACAAGTACTTATATTAGATAAAAATGTTCAAGATACGGTTAATGAAAACCTTCAAACTGATGGAGGTTTGACAGTAGAACCTGAACAAAGTAAAGAAACAGAATATGAAATTCCTGATAAATTTAAAGATAAGTCTGTTCAAGATATATCTAAATCTTATCAGGAGTTAGAAAAAAAACTAGGTCGGCAAGCTAAAGAACTAGGTGACACTCGCAAGCTTGCAGATGACTTGCTACGGCAAGAACTAGATAAGAATCAACAAACTTCGGCTCAAAATATTGAGGAACCAACAGAGTTTGATTATGATAATCCGTTAGAATCCGTGAAGAAAGTTATACAGCAAGAGCTGGCTCCTGTCAGGGAACAACTACAAGCTAATAGAGATGTCTCTACTAGAGATAAGTTAGCACAACAGCACCCTGACTATATGGACATTGCAGCTTCTCCTGAGTTTTCAGATTGGGTAAATTCGTCACCTATTAGAGCAGATTTGTATAAACGCGCCAATGACCAGCTTGAATATAATGCTGCCGTTGAATTGTTAGATACTTGGAAAGCATTGAATCCTAAGAGGGCAACGTCTTCTAATGTTCAAACTCAAAGAGCAACGAAACAAAAGATTAACGAGCTTAGCACCGAGTCTGGTAGTACAGGTCAAACGTCAACCAAAACTTACTCTCGTAGAGAACTTATTAACCTAAGAGCTACTAATCCTAACAAGTATTACGAAATGGCTGATGAAATCAGAAATGCGTATGCTACTGGTAGGGTTAGATAGATAATTTTATAACAAAGGAGAAATAAAATGGCAGCTTTCGCAGCAACCAATGCCATTACGACTACAACCGCAGCGAATTATATTCCTGAAATGTGGTCTGATGAAATTATTGGTGCATTTAAAGCAAACCTTGTCTTGGCTAATCTAGTAACAAAGATTATGCACAATGGCAAAAAAGGTGATACTGTTCATATTCCTAGTGGAACTCGTGGCAGTGCAAGCGCGAAGTCATCAGGAAATAACGCAGTAACACTTATTGTTGCAACAGAAAGTAAAACAGATATTTCAATTGACAAACATTTTGAATACTCTCGTTTAATTGAGGATATTGTTGGTGTTCAAGCAATTGATAGTTATCGTAAGTTTTACACTGATGACGCTGGTTTTGCATTAGCAAAACGAGTTGATACTGACTTACATAACCTTGGAGAAGGTTTACAAGGTGGGTCAACTACTGATGACACATATGCAAGTGCGGTTATTGGGTCTGATGGCTCAACTACCTTTCTTGACGCATCGGCAGGTAATGCCGCAGCAATAGCTGATGCTGGTCTTCGTAAAGTAATACAAACCTTGGATGATGCTGATGTTCCTTTATCGGAACGTTTTCTTATTATCCCTCCAGTAGAAAAGAAAAGCCTAATGGGTCTTTCTCGTTTTACTGAACAAGCGTTTGTTGGTGAAGGTGGACCTGCGAATACTATTCGTAATGGTTACCTTGGTGATGTATATGGTATTCCAATATATGTATCTACTAATGTAGATAGCATTACTTGTGATGATACTAGCACGGTTGTTAAATCGTGTTTATTACTTCATCGTTCAGCCCTTGGATATGTTGAGCAGATGGCAGTTCGCTCTCAAACTCAATATATGCAGGAATACTTATCTGACTTATTTACCGCAGATACAATCTACGGTGTAGGTGAGCTTCGTAATGACGCAGGTATGGCTATTATAGTACCATCGTAATATAACGGGAGTACGGTTCGCCCTGCTCCCATTTTTTATAATTTATAAATAGAGGATTTAATCATGGCGAATACATTAACCCTTAATGAAGTACGTAGGGGTCGTAAGCAATTTCAAGGCTTTTTTGCTAGTGATATGTGGACTGTAAAGGCAACTTGGGCTGACCAAGATGCAATAGATGCTAATGATACATTAACTGTAACTATGGCTGTTCCTGGCGTTGCGCTAGGAGATATGGTTGTTGGTGTGTCTTGTAGTGTAGACCTTAGTGATGGTGCAGACCAAGCAGTTCTTACTGCTGCTGTTACTGCTACTGATGTTGTAAGTTTATATATACAAGCAGATAAAGGTGAGTTTGCAGCAGACGCTCTTAATGCTGGAGTTATGAAAGTATTAGTAGCACGACCAGCTTGGTAGTAAATAAAATTTAATTACAGCCTGAAACAAGGTAACTGTAGGAGGCAATAATGCCAGAAGCACACTTAAAAAAAGCAAAAACTGCTGTTAAAGCAGAACCCGTTTCTAAATCTTTAGCTGAAGGTAAAGCTAGAGTTAGACACAAAAAAGACGGAAAAGTAATAGATGTAGATGCAATTCATGCTTTGTCCGTATTGTTTAGACAAGGTAATTATGATATATTGGAACATAATGCGACAATGGGAGACTTAACTACCTTTTGTGATAGGTATGAAATAAGGTATCCAGGAGGAGCAAATAAAGACCAATTAGTTGCATTAGTAAAAGCTCACTAAGAGGATAGTATATAAATGGCTACTAGGAAAGATTTAGTAAATGAAGTTTTAAGAAGGCTAAGAGAACCAGAGTTAGGGTCTAGTTCTACTATAGCGTCAAGTACTTATGCTACAATGGTGGCTTCTTTCCTTAATGATGTTAAGCAAGAATGTGAAGATGCTTGGGGTTGGGGGCAACTTAGAGAAACTATTGAATTTGATACAGTAGCATCTACTTCTTTGTACTCTTTACCTTTAACAACAGTAAGAACCAAACTACTTTCTATGTGGAATACTACACAGAACTCTAGGATGAGACAAGTTACTGAAGATTACTTTAATAGAAGTACTTTTATAGGAACACAGTCTAATGCTATACCTTCTTACTATAGGGATAGAGGTATAAATCCTGCAACTGAATATAAACAAGTAGAGTTACTTGCTACTCCAGATGGTGTTTACACTATAAAAGCAGAAGTAGTTAATCCACAAAAAGATTTGTCAACCGATGATGAAAAATTAACTTTGAGTCTTGGCAGGCAAGCCATGATATATGGAACTTGGGGTTTATGTATATCAGAACGAGGTGAAGACGGTGGACAACTTATGGATGAAATAACTCAAAAGTATGGGTTCCATTTACAAACAGCGATAGCATTGGATAGGAGGTCTTATCCTAACGAAGGCGATGTTGAGGTAGTATAAGATGGCTACAAAATTATTACCAGTACAGATAAGGTCGCCTGGTAGATTAGGACTGAATACACAAAGTTCTTCCTTGGGTCTTGGTCCAGAGTGGGGGTTATTTTTAGATAACGCTGTCTTTGATGATTTAGGAAGGATAGCAGCCAGAAAAGGAATGTTAAAATTAACTGATACTCCTATATCTGGTAATCCAACTTTAGACCAAACTTTTGAATATATAGAAGATACATCTACTGAACATATAATTACTGTAGATAATACGAATGGAAAATTATATACTGGAACTACCTCTTTAACAGAAAAAACTGGGTCTCTTAGTTTTAGTGATACAAGTTGGCACTTTGCTAATTTTAATAGTAAAGTTATTGGCGTAAGTCAAAGCCAATTTCCTATATATTGGGATGGTAGTGATAATTTTGAGACAGTACATAGCCAACATACTAATTGGGCAGCGTCTACTGCTTATGCAAAAGGAGCTGCTGTTAAAGCTGTAAGTTCTGCAACATTAGAAAGATATTTTGTTTGTACTACAGCAGGTACATCAGCAGGTTCTGAACCTACATTCTCTGCAACAGAGGGAGCTACAGTTACAGATAATACTGCTGTATGGACTACAGTTAAAATGCCAAAAGGAAATTGTATATTATCTGCGTTTGGTAGATTATGGGCTGTAGACCAAGATAAAACTACTATTAGATTTAGTGCTTTTAATAATGATAAGTTATGGGATACTGAAAACGGTGGCGGGGTTATAGATTTAGTTGCTAACTTTGCTTTTTCTAGAGATGAAGTAGAAGCTATAGCAACGTTTAATAATCAATTAATAGTATTTGGTAAAGATAATATTGTAATTTTTAATAGTGCAAATGCTCCTACATCATTATCTTTAGCTGATTCTGTAGTAGGTATGGGGTGTACTGCTAGAGATAGTGTACAAAATATAGGTTCTGATATTCTATTTTTATCTGAAGATGGGTTACGAGCGTTATCTCGTACTATTGAATTAGAGAAAATGCCAGCTCAGGATTTAAGTAAAAATATAAGAACAGAACTTTTAGAGTTTATTGCAACTAAAGACGCAACAAAAATTAGGTCTTTATATTCACAAGTAGATGGATTCTATTTATTATTGGTTGGGTCTACTATTTATATGTTTGATTTTAAAGACTTAATAGCAAGCCCTAAAACACTAGATGTTCCTTTACCTAAAATTGCTAGGTGGTTAGAAATGGAACCTCAGAGTTTAGCTGTAGCTAAAGACGGAACAATATATTTTGCAAAAGATGGGTATATATCACATTACTCTGGGTATAAAGATAGTATATTATCTGGTGGGTCTGTATCGCTAACTGCGTATAATTTTAAATACAGGTCTAATTGGTTAGATTTTGGATTTGTAGACCCACAGGCAGCAGGTTTATATAAGATGCCTAAAAAAATTAAGATGACTGTAAACGAAGGGTCAACTTATGATATAAACTTTTTTTGGGCTTTTGACTATGTTAATAGAGATTTTAGAGAAACAGCTACAGCAATATCTACAGATTTAGTATCTACGGGGTCACAATGGGGGACCGCAGAATGGAATTTAGCAGAGTGGTCTGGTGACGCACTAACAGTAGATACTGTACCAGCACAACTTTCTGGCTCAGGACAAAATATGCAATATGGATTTGATGTAAGTGTTAATGGATTTAATGTTGCAGTAGCTCAAGTTGAATTATTAATTAAAATTGGAAGGGTGGCAAGATAATGGGTGATTATGCACGACAACATGATTTTAGCGCAAAAGACGCATTAAGTACTGGAGATGCCGCTAAACTTATAAAAGGTTCAGAGGTAGATGAAGAATTAGATGCTATTGTAACTGCCGTAGCAACAAAAGCAACTATTTCTAAAGGCTCAGATATAGCATCAGGTAGTCCGACAGTTCCTGCTGGTAATTATTTTGATGTAACAGGAACAACTACAATTGCAGCGTTTGTTGTCGCTGCTGATAGGCATTTCTTTCTACAATTTGATGCAGCACTTCAACTTACACATAATTCTACTGATTTAGACCTTCCAGGTGAGGCTAATATAACAACAGCCGCAGGTGACGTAGCAGAATTTTTTAGTACAGGCTCTAATGATGTCCAATGTGTCAACTATACTAAGGTTGATGGAACGGGAGTAACTGGTTCAGCAGGTGGTTTAGAAGATGCTGGAGGAAATGTAGTTGGGACTGAAAATGCAATCACAACAGCAGGAAGTTTTACAGTAACTAATGGCAAGAACTTAGTAACAGGAGGTCCATTCACAATCGCAAGTGGGCATACTGTGACTGTAGGTTCTGGCGAAACTTGGACGGTGGTATAATATGTCAACAATATCAAATACAGATTTAACAGTAGCAGATGCCAACATTACAACTCTTAAAGATGCTTCAGGAAATAATCCGTCAACTCCCGCTGAAATTAATTCTGGTAGAGTAAAGGCTTGGGTCAAACTAGATGGTTCAGGGACAGCGGCAATAGATGTTAGTTTTAATATGACTAGCATTACAGATAATGGAACTGGTGTTTATACACTAACAATCGCAACAGACTTTG
>VTLG01001824.1_pt1 | contig 26361 bp, 28 predicted proteins | sample 4694571 | NCBI WGS metagenome assembly VTLG01 (sample SAMN12604809, study PRJNA352737) | marine metagenome | biome: ENVO:00000447; feature: ENVO:00000209|ENVO:00000569|ENVO:01000036; material: ENVO:00002151; isolation source: viral sequences binned using virsorter ...
AAGCACCAGAGAGGCCACAAGAAGGAGATTTAATATACCTACCACTAACAAGTAATTATTTTGAGATAAAATTTGTAGAGCATGAAGAACCATTTTATCAGTTAGGTAAAGGATACATTTATAAACTTAAGGCAGAATTATTTGAGTACAGTGATGAGCAAGGTGATCTATTCGAGAGTGATGAGGATCTCGTCGATTACGGGTATACGGTCAAGCATTTCTACCTTCCCACAAATGGTATTACTGCTACTGGTACTCCAGTTATTAGCAGCACCAATACTATAGAGAATATCTATATCAGTGATAATGGATCTAAGTATAACGAAGTTCCTACTGTTACTATTTCTGGAGATGGTATTGATGCAACAGCAACGGCATACCTATGTAATATAACACTCAGTGGTGGAACACCAACTACCCAAGCTGAGATTCGAGGTACTGTTAAAGAAGGTCAGATTAGATCTGTTCAGATTGTTAATGGTGGTTCTGGATATGATGAGGATAGAACTACTTTAGTAGTTAGTTCCCCTGATGGTGGTGCTGTTCCTGCAGTCATAACACCTACATTTACTGGTGGAGTCTTAACTGCTCTTAATATAGTTAATGGTGGGTCTGGATATAAGAGTGTTAGGTTAGTGGATATTACAAATGCTGGTAGTTCTTATACCTCTGCAACTGCTACATTCTCTGCAGCACCTACTGGTTTAACAGGTACATTCCAAGTTCCAGAAACAGTTACTGGTGGTACTACTGGTGCAACTGCTCAGATAGTTGAGTGGGATGCACAGGATGGTTGGATTAAATTGAAGTCGCCAACCGCTACCTTTGTTATAGGTGAAACGATCATGGGTTCAGATTCTGGTGCTACAATTGTGCTAGATAGTAGAGACGAAATGGCAACAGCAGATCCTAAATATTCTGAGGCTGTTACTTTTGAGACAGCTGGTGATGATATATTAGACTTCACTGAAACAAACCCATTTGGATTAGCAGGTAACTTGTAATGTTAGGTGCATACACATACAATAAGATTATTAGAAAGTGCGTCATAGGATTTGGTACACTATTCAATAATATAGAAGTCCGTAAAGAAAAGAGTGATGGTTCTGTTTATAGCAGAATGAAGGTACCTCTTGCTTATGGTCCTCGACAGAAATTTTTAGCAAGACTAGAACAACAGGCAGATCTCAACCAGAAGGTTGCTATCACTGTTCCTCGTTTGTCATTTGAAATGACAGGTATCTCATATGATGCTGGTAGGAAACTTGCTCCTACAACTTTAACACTAAAGGCAAATACTAAGGATGCTGTAAAGAAACAGTTCACTCCTGTTCCATATAATATCGATTTTGAATTGAATATTATATCTAAGACTAATGATGAAGCATTAGAAATAACTGAACAGATTGTTCCAGTGTTTCAACCATCATATCAGATGACTATTAAGTTGGTTGAGGACATGAATGAGTATAGAGATATTCCTATTATATTGAATAGCATTAACTATAGTGATGATTATGAAGGTTCTTTTGATGACAAGAAGATAACCTTAATCACGATGCAGTTCACAGTTAAGTCTTACATCTTTGGACCTGTTGGAACTCAGGGACCAATCAAGAAAGCAAAAGTCGATACTACTTTGGATGTCGATCTTACCAAGACAAGGCAGATTGCTTATCAGGTTGTACCAAAAGCAAAGACAGACAAGGATCAGGATGGTACTACAGAACTTGCAGGTGCAATTACCGCAAGAAATCTTGTCATAGAAGTTCAAGACTACAGCAACATTCCTACTCAATCCTATATTGAGATTGGTAATGAAGTATTCTATGTCAAGAGTAAGACATCACCAAACAAACTATCTGTACGCAGAGCACAGAATGGAACCACTGCTGCAGCTGCAGCATCTGGTACTAAGGTTGATCTAATTGATGCTGCTGATGATGCACTATTAACAAGTGATGATGATTTTGGATTTGGAGAAACCATAGCATATTATGAGTAATTGGGCAAAGAAAAAAACAGCAGAAGATAGAATCGAAGATGATACTTCTGGATTGGATGAAGCATTTGAAACTGTAGAAGCAGTTGCAACTGAAGTTAGTACTACACCTGAAGGTGGGTGTAGTACAAGAAAAGATCAACTTAAAAAAGTTGATGGACAAGATCAAGTACAGGATGATTATGAGTATGCACGAGGAAACCTTTACTTATTGGTGGATAAGGGACAAGAAGCTGTCAACGGTGCTCTTGATTTGGCTATGTCTTCTGATCACCCTAGAGCATATGAAGTTGCTGGACAACTCATCAAGCACGTCGGAGATGTAGCCGACAAATTAATGGCACTACAAAAAGACAAGAAAGCTGTCAAGGAAGAGAGTGCTAAGAAGGTAGTAACTAACAACTCATTGTTTGTTGGTAGTACTGCTGATCTTCAAAAGATGCTGAAAAAGGTATCTAAGGAAACAGATAAATAGTCACATGGCATACCAAAGAAACGACGAAAACTGCGACCCCGTAAGTCCACAACCAGGCAGTACAACTGTCAACTGGTTTAGTGGTAATGAGGGGTGGTCTACCAAGACCTTCAAAAATTGGAACGCAGACTATCAAGCTCGTAATTACGACAATACCACTAGGACACCTGGTACATATCAGGCAAGGAATACTAATAACACTACTAGGACTCCTGCTGCGTATCAGCGTCATGATAAAGACTGCAACGCTGTATCTGCATAATGACAACTAGGATCCCTACAATGTATGGAAGATACTATGTTCTCACTACCGTTTGGCGTGGTAGAGAATATGATATCACTGTGTTTAGATCTAAGTTATCAAAACTTCAGAGACCTCAAGCACAGAAGATAGCGGATAGTGTTTATCCTGGTAGTAGGGTTATTAAGTATCATGAATCAGATCCTGTTGATGGAACTGTAGTGATGACTAATGAATCTTTAGCATCAATCTCTGGTGGTGGAGGAGGTTTAGCAGCAAAGACTGATGGGGGTTCTGCAGGTTTAGCAGCAAAAACAAAAAAGTCATCTAACTGGAAAAAGAAAGGTGGAGGTAAGAAACCTCTTAAACCAAATATTTCAGATGGTCATTGGTCAGCTGATAGTAGCAAACAATCTTTACCACCTGCAGTTGGTGGTATCTTCGGAGAGGATGCACCTCCTGGAAGAGAGAAACAAGTTAAATCTTTAAAAAAGAAAGTCGGAAAAGACAAAGCATACGCATTTGCGTGGGCTCAACACAACAAGAAAAAATAACATACGGACCTATATAATGGATAAGCGAATTGCCGAATTACAATCTGAACTACAAGTCCTCGAAGCATTCGGGGATTCTACTAGATCCAAATTGCTTAGATCTATGCTAGAATATGAGCTCAAGAAATCGGAGGTCCAGAGCCATGACAACAGTTCCAGAAGATCGTCTTGATCCTGATTGGATCGACTATGAAGGTATTATAGGGTATGATCAAGTTGATCATCAATATACTCTACAATTGAACAGACACCTTCATTTCTTTAACACCAAGCAGGAAGCGGAGGAGTGGCTAGCGACCCATTAGTATGGCAGATCAATCAGATTTTTACTTAGGTAACCCCAATCTTAAAAAGGTTGGTACTGAGATACAATTCACTCAAGAACAAATTGAGGAGTATCTTAAGTGTAAGGATGATCCTATCTATTTCACTAGGAACTATATCAAGATCATATCTCTTGATGAAGGTATAGTTCCTTTTGAGATGTGGGATTTTCAGGAAGAACTAATTGAAAAATTTCATAACAATAGATTCAATATAGCAAAGTTACCTCGACAGACTGGTAAGTCCACTACGTGTGTGTCTTACCTTTTGCATTATGCTTTGTTTAATGATAATGTTAATATTGGTATTCTTGCAAACAAGTTATCCACTGCTAGGGACTTGCTTGGAAGATTGCAATTAGCATATGAACAATTACCTTTGTGGCTACAACAGGGTATTGTTGTGTACAATAAAGGTAGCATGGAGTTAGAAAATGGATCAAAGATACTGGCAGCTTCTACATCTGCAAGTGCTGTCCGAGGCATGTCGTTCAATATCATTTTCCTCGACGAGTTCGCCTTTATCCCAAATCATATCGCAGAAGCATTCTTTAGTTCTGTTTATCCTACTATTACGTCTGGTACAAAAACCAAAGTCATCATCATCTCAACCCCATATGGGATGAATCATTTTTACAAACTCTGGGTTGATGCACAGAAAGGTAGGAATGGATATGCATGGACTGAGGTACATTGGAGTAAAGTGCCTGGTAGAGATGCCAAGTGGAAAGAGACAACTATTGCCAACACATCTGAAAGACAGTTCACTCAAGAGTTTGAGTGTGAGTTCTTAGGATCTGTTGACACTTTAATATCGGCTGCTAAACTAAGAACATTAGTTTATGACGACCCAATTGTAAAGAATGCTGGATTAGATGTTTATGAAGATCCTTTGGATGGTCATGATTACATCATATGTGTTGACGTATCTCGTGGTTTATCACAGGATTACTCTGCCTTTGTAGTCATTGATATAACAAAAGCACCATGGTCATTGGTTGCTAAGTATAGGAGTAATGAAATAAGACCTATGTTATTCCCCAACGTAATGTATAATGTTGGTACAAATTATAATAATGCACATATTCTTATAGAAGTAAATGATATTGGAGAAGCAGTTGCTTCGAGTTTATTCTATGATATTGAGTATGAGAATGTTCTCATGTGTGCTATGCGTGGTAGAGCAGGTCAAATAGTAGGTCAGGGATTCTCAGGTACTAAGACCCAGATGGGTGTCAAGATGAGTAAGACAGTTAAGGCACAAGGGTGCTCTAACTTGAAGCATTTAATAGAAGATGATAAGTTACTTGTTAAGGATTATAACATTGTTGCTGAGTTAACTACCTTCATTCAAAACAAACAATCCTTTGAAGCTGACGAGGGATACAACGACGACCTTGTGATGTGTCTCGTTATATTTGCTTGGTTAGTACAGCAAGAATACTTTAAAGAGATGACGGATCAAGATATCCGTAAAAGAATATATGAAGAGCAGAAGAATCAGATAGAACAGGATATGGCTCCCTTTGGTTTTATCGATGATGGGTTGGAAGATGAACAGATAGTAGACACTGAAGGGAACATTTGGACTGTTGATATGAATGAAAAGGATCCAGAAAATTGGAAGGTAGATGAGTATGGAGATAGAAACTTTATGTGGGAGTATCGCTAAGTTCACTTTTTTCTAAATAATATTAGACAAAAATTGATTTATCATCAGGAGTAAAACGCATGGCTAGCACGCTCTTATCGCCAGGAGTTGAGATCCAGGAAAGGGATCTGACTATTGGTTCGATTGAGACCGTTGACGTAAACGTAGGAGCTATTGCTGGGGCCTTCACAAAAGGACCAGTACTGACACCGATACGAATATCAACAGAAGCTCAATTAATTGAAACCTTCGGTGAACCCACTGATGCAAACGCAGAAACATGGTGGACTGCTGCAAGTTTCCTATCATACGGTGGAGTATTGGATGTAGTTAGAGCATCTACTTCAGGACAACTAAGTGCTTCAGACGACAGTACAACTTCTCCATACGTTCTTTCAATTCCAACGAAGGATGTATATGAAGCAACCTATTTTGATGCAGGTAATAACGCATTCAAGTGGGCATCAAGAAATATAGGAACAGAGCAAAACTCTCTGAGAGTTGCAACTATAGATGCTGGTGCTGACATTACTCTAACACTTGACGGCGCATTAGGAACAACAACAGTAGGTACCCAAGTAGTCACTGCCTCTGCTAGCCCCAACGGTGCTAAATCTGGGTACATATTTGCTTGGGATGGCACTAATAATAAAGTGTCCTTGATTACTTCTGATACTTGGATTGCAACTGACCTCATTGAGAACGGTGTTACTGACCTCAACGTCACAGCAAAATCTCAGTGGTACGATGAGCAAGAAGTCTTCACTGGTCTTAACTGGAGTTCAATCGGTCCTCGTCCTGGAACTTCTCCTTTCGTTGCTGCTCGTGGTGGATCTAATGATGAAGTTCATGTAGTAGTATATGACGGAACAGGCGATATCAGCGGAGTTCCAAATACAGTTCTTGAGAAGTTTACTTATTTGTCTAAAGCAAATAACGGTAAGACATCTGAAGGATCTGGTAACTACTATCCACAAGTTTTCCTAGATAAATCCAATTGGGTATACTGGGGATCTCATGAAGCTACTGATCTTTATGATGTAAGTGCTAATCAACTAGCTACTGGTAACCTTGCTGGTACTAATAATGCTGGTAATGATAGCACAACTGCATTTGACTTAATCGGTGGAAGATCTTACACCTTGGCAAAAGGTGCTGAATCAGGTGGTGCGACATCTGGAGAAATCATTTCAGCAATGCAAGAGTTTGCTGATCCTGAAACAATCATGATCGATTATCTACTGGCAGGTCCAGGAGATACTGGAAGTACTGCAGCTGCAAAGACTAATTCTAAGGCTGTTGCAGCTGCTGCATTAACAATCTCTTCTGCTCGTAAAGATTGTATCGCATTCCTCTCACCATATAGAGGAGATGTTGTTGGAGTAACAAGCTCTGCAACACAAACACAAAACGTAGTTGACTTCTACGATACACTTCAAGCAACATCATTCGGTGTGTTTGACAATACTTGGAAGTATGTCTACGACAGATTTAGTGACAAGTATCGTTACGTTCCCTGCAATGGAGACACAGCAGGATTATGTGCCGCTACTACTGCTAATGGATTGCCTTGGTTCTCACCTGCTGGTTTGAATCGTGGTGCAATCAAGAATGCTGTTAAACTTGCATTCTCACCAACAAGAACAGAGAGAGATAAACTCTATCAGAATAGAATTAACCCAGTTACTTCTCTTCCTGGTCAGGGTATCATCCTGTTCGGAGACAAAACTGCTCTCGCTTCACCATCTGCTTTTGATCGCATTAACGTTCGCCGTCTCTTCAACGTGATAGAGAAGACAATCGGTAACGCTGCGAAGGGGGTTCTTTTTGAACTTAATGACGAGTTCACTCGTAACAACTTTAAGAATGTTGTTGAACCATATCTTAGAGGCATTCAAGCCGAAAGAGGTATCACTGACTTCTTGGTTGTTTGTGATAGTACCAATAATACTGGTGCAATCATTGACGCTAACGAGTTTAAGGCTGATTTCTACATCAAGCCAGCACGCTCGATCAACTTTATCACATTGACCTTTATCGCTACCCGTACTGGTGTTAGCTTTGAAGAAGTCGTCCCCAAACGCTAAATTAATTAAGGAGTATTAAAAGAAAATGGCTGAAGCAACCAAACTAGGGCTACTAAGTTTTCAGGAAGCTATAAGAGGTGGTGTTCGCCCTAACCTCTTTTCAGTTACACATGGTTGGCCTGGTGGAGTTACAGCACCTGTAATTAGAGGTGCTGATTCCGATCCAGTACAATTTATGTGTAAGTCTGCTGCATTACCTGCAACTAATGTTGGAACAGTTGAACTTCCTTTCCGTGGTCGTGTCGTAAAAGTTCCTGGTGACAGAACTTACGAGACATGGACTGGAACATTCTACAACGATGATGCATTTAAGATGCGTGCTGCTTATGAGAAGTGGATCTCATTAACAAATGCTGTGGATGCTAACCTAGCAGAAGCAGACATTGCTGCAACATTCCAAAAGATTACTGTTTCACAACTTGATAAGTTCAGCAGTGCGGATGCACTAAAAGTCATTCGTTCCTATGATTTGATAGGAGCATGGCCTGTAAGTGTTTCTCAAATTTCTGTTGCATATGACAACAACGATTCTTATGAAGAATTTGATGTTGAGTTTGCATATCAATACCACGTCACTAAGGATGGTGATGGAGTTAATTTAGTTTCCGCTGAAACAGACCCCAGTTAAGCGACTAAATAGAAGGTAAGCAGAAACCAAAAATATTATGGCAGAGTTATTCGGTTTCTCGTTTAAGAAGAAGGTTCAGGAGAAGGACAGAGCTCCTTCTCCAATTGCCCCTTCAAGCGAGGACGGCGCAACCAGTTTTATTGCGGGTGGTTACTATGGTCAGTATCTTGATCTAGACGGTAACTTCAAGACCGAGTACGATATGGTGAAAAAGTATCGTGAGATGGCGATGCATCCTGAAGTGGATTCAGCTATCGAAGATATTATCCATGAAGCAATTGTTGCTGACAAGAACGATAGTCCTGTACAAGTTAACTTAGATAACCTCGAAGTTAGTGAAAGTGTTAAGGGGATGATTCGTACAGAGTTTGATTACATTAAAAACTTATTTGCATTTGATAGTAAAGCCCATGAGATGTTCCGTAGATGGTACATTGATGGGCGTTTATATTATCATAAGGTAATCAATTTAGATGCACCCCAAGATGGTATTCTTGAGGTTCGTTATGTTGATCCTTCAAAGATTAAGAAAGTAAGGCAGATTAATAAACCTAAAACTGCAGATGAATTTATGAAGTATGACTTTGGTAAGTCAGAAGAATACTTCATATACAATCCTAAAGGGTTGAATAACACATCTGCTAATAGTGGAATCAAGATTGCAAAGGATGCAATAACCTATATTACTTCTGGTATCATGGATACCAATAGAAATATTGTATTATCTTATTTGCACAAAGGTATCAAAGTACTCAATCAACTTAGAATGATTGAAGATTCTTTGGTCATCTATCGTATATCTCGTGCACCAGAGCGTAGAATATTTTATATTGACGTAGGTAATCTTCCGAAAGTTAAAGCGGAACAGTACCTTCGTGAAGTTATGGGTAGGTATCGTAACAAATTAGTATACGATGCTGCTACTGGTGAGATCAGAGATGATCGTAAATACATGTCTATGATGGAAGATTTCTGGTTACCTCGCCGTGAAGGTGGTAGAGGAACGGAAATTACCACACTTCCAGGGGGTCAAAACCTTGGAGAGCTTACAGACGTGCAATATTTCCAAACAAAACTTTACAAAGCGTTAAATGTTCCTGCTGGTAGATTAGATTCTCAGACATCATTTAACCTTGGTAGATCTTCAGAGATCACTAGAGATGAACTGAAGTTCACTAAGTTTGTAGGAAAACTCCGCAAGAAGTTTAGTGATATCTTCCAAGATACTCTAAAGACTCAACTCATTCTTAAGGGTGTTATTACTCCCGAAGATTGGGAAGACATGAAGGAGCATATTCAGTATGACTATCTCTATGATAATCATTTCACGGAACTTAAAAACCTTGAGATGATGAATGAGAAATTAAATGTCATTGCTGCTATGGATCCTTTTGTTGGTAAGTACTTCTCTACGGAATATATTCGTACTCAGATTCTTGGTCAGACTGAAACTGAGATAGAAGAAATAGATGGAGAGATGGCTGATGATATCAAGAATGGACTTGCATTGGCACCTTCAGATCTACTTGCAATGGATGTTCAGAGCATGGAAACCGACCAGGCTAGCGCGGAACAAGACATAGAATTGAAGAAGGCTCAGACCAAGCAAGCACTCAAACCCGCGCCTCAAAAAGCAAACGGTAATAAATAAATCTTAGACAACGTTACATTATGGCTACACAAGAACGAGAAATCGTTGATTTACTTTGGGACGGAGGGCAGGATGCTGCTGCTCTGGACAAACTCAAAGACATGTTGCAGGTAAAGGCGGCCGCGTCCGTTGATACCAGCAAATTGGATATTGCTAATCGCATGTTCCCACATGTTCCTGATGAAGGTAATGTGAATTCTAGGGAAACAGGTCTACCACCAGAAGGTGAAGCTTCACCAGAGGAAATGGCAGATGTGATTAACCGCAATCCAGATGACAACGAAGCAAAGGAAAACGATGATGAAACTGATCACGGAACAAATTGAACCTGTAGAAGTTCTTACCGAAGACAAAGACGGTAAGAAGGATACCTACATTAAAGGTGTGTTTTTACAGACCGAGATCACCAATCGCAATGGTCGTATGTATAAGTACGATACCATGGCTCGTGAGGTAAACAAGTACAATGAGGAGTTCATCCAACGCGGAAGAGCACTCGGAGAACTTGGTCATCCTGAAGGTCCAACAATTAATTTGGATCGCGTTTCTCATAAAATCGTTGAACTTACTCCTGAAGGTAAAAACTTCGTGGGTAAGGCAAAGTTGTTAGAAACCCCAATGGGTAAGATCGCAAAGAACTTGCTTGAGGAAGGGGTACAACTTGGTGTTTCTTCTAGAGGTTTAGGCTCTCTTAAAAAAGAGGGTGCTACATCTGTAGTCGCCGACGACTTTATCCTATCTACAGCAGCAGATATAGTTGCTGACCCTTCTGCACCTGATGCTTTTGTTGAAGGTATTTACGAAGGTAAAGAGTGGACTTTAGTTGATGGTAAGATTAAAGAAGCACAATTAGAAGCTGTCAAGGAAGCCCTTGATAACGCTACCTCATCGCAAGAACTTGCTGAGAGAAAGCTCCGCGCTTTCAATCAACTTCTCAGAAGTCTGTGATTTATAAATAAATTATAGAAATTACCCCGTCTAATTATCCAGTAAGGAGTTACTTAAATGTCAAGTATTGATGAAAAATTTCAGAAGGTGATTGCCGAAAGCAAAGCTCCAGCTGAAAAAATCGAGGAAGATGCCGCAGTCGGCGATGCAGCCATCAAGAAAGGCGCAGTACCTCAACAGAAATCCGACCTAAAAAACGATGCTATCGAAGTAGGTGGAAGCACAAAAGAGAAGCCAGAAGGACCAGACAATGTTGGTGCTAAAGCGGCTGCTCCTGTAGGTGCAACAAAAGATTCTACAATTCAAACAAAGCCAAGTGGTGCTTCACCTAGTCTTCCAGGTGGACTTTCCGCTAAGATCTTTGATGATGTAGAAAAGGAAGGAGAGACAATCTCCGAAACAGAAGTCAAAGAAGACATCAGTGCAATTCTTGCAGGTGCCGATCTTGACGAAGAATTCCAAAAGAAAGCAACGACTGTATTTGAAGCTGCTGTACACGCAAAGGTACAAGAGCAAGTCGCTGGACTTAAGGAAACCGCAGAGACCAGAATTGGTGAAGAGCTCGAGAAGATTAAAGAGGACTTCGCTGGTCGCGTAGAGAATTTCCTACAGTATGCCACTGAGGAATGGATGTCCGAGAACGAACTCGCTATCGAGAAAGGACTCCGTTCAGAAGTAACAGAGGCATTCATGGATGGATTAAAGAAATTGTTCATTGAAAGCAACATCAATCTTCCAGATGAGAAGCTTGATGCAGTCGCTGATATGAGCGAGAAACTTGATGAAATGGAGACCCGTCTTAACGAACAAGTTGAGAAGAACGTCGGACTGCATGAGAAGGTATCTACCTATCGTAAGAATGAGATTTTGACAGAACTATCCAGAGGACTTGCAGAAGTTCAGAAGGACAAGTTTACCTCTCTAGCTGAAGCAGTCGAGTTCAAATCAGAAGAGACGTATCGTGAAAAGCTTGGACAAATCAAAGAGAGTTACTTTGGTGCTAAGACACCTGAAGTAGCAGAAGAAATCTCTTCTGAAGAGCCACAAGCAAAAGTTGAAAAGCAACTTACTGAATCAATGACATCTTATGTCGCTGAATTAGCTAAGAGACTTTAAAAACTGTAAACCCAAAAAACAAATTCGGAGTATCTAGCATGTTTAATGCAGAACAACTCCAAGAGAAGTGGGCACCAGTACTTAACCATGATGGTCTTCCTGAAATTAAGGACAACTATCGTAAGTCGGTAACCGCCATCCTCTTGGAGAACCAAGAGAAGGCACTACAAGAAGAACGTGCCGTTCTTACAGAGGCACCAACAAACGTTGGTCCTATCAACACTCAGACAACAGGTTCTGGTGCTGTATATGGTTTCGACCCTATCCTCATCAGCTTGATCCGTCGTGCTATGCCTAAGCTAATTGCTTATGACATCGCTGGCGTTCAGCCTATGTCAGGTCCAACTGGACTTATTTTCGCAATGCGTTCTCGTTACACCAATCAGGCTGGTAACGAAGCATTCTTCAATGAGCCAGATGCACAGTTCTCTGGTACTAAGGGTGGAACACCTCCTACAGCTACCACTGAGAAAAACCCAGGTCTTATCAACGACGCAACTGGTGGTGGTACAACATCCACTAACTATGACCTTGCTTCTAGCAAGTTCTCTACTGGCGATCTTGAAGGACTAGGCGATGGTACAGCTGGTAATGCCTTCATGGAGATGGCATTTAGCATAGACCGTATTGCTGTAGAAGCAAAAGGTCGTGCGCTAAGAGCTGACTACTCAGTTGAACTAGCACAAGACTTGAAAGCAATCCACGGATTAGATGCCGAGTCTGAACTAGCAAACATTCTTTCAACAGAGATCCTTGCTGAAATCAACCGTGAAGTTGTACGTACTGTTTACCGTGGTGCTAAGCCAGGTGCTCAGGCAAACGTAGCAAACCAAGGTGTATTCGACCTTGACGTTGACAGTAATGGTAGATGGTCTGTTGAGAAATTCAAAGGTCTACTCTTCCAAATCGAAAGAGACGCTAACGCAATCGCGCAGGAAACTCGTCGCGGGAAGGGCAACGTTATCATCACATCTGCTGATGTAGCTTCTGCTCTTGCTATGTCTGGTATCCTTGACTACGATTCAGGTATCACTGGTGCTACTGGTGGACTTGGCGAAGTTGATGACACAGGCAACACTTTCGTTGGAACACTCAACGGACGCTTCAAGGTCTACATTGACCCATATTCTGCAAACGTAAGTTCTGATCAGTACTACGTTGTAGGTTATAAAGGATCCAACGCATACGATGCTGGATTATTCTACTGTCCTTATGTACCTCTCCAGATGTACAGAGCGATTGGTCAGGATTCATTCCAACCACGTATCGGGTTTAAAACTCGTTACGGAATGGTTCTTAACCCATTTGCTAAGGGACTTGCTGCTCTATCTGATTCAGATCCACAGGCAGCTGGTAACCTCAACGCTAACGCTTACTACAGAAGAGTTAAAGTTGCAAACCTCATGTAATCCACGGGATATACATACTTTCAAAGAGACCCCACAAGGGTCTCTTTTTTTGTCTATATAAAGAAAGGGATAGAACTATGGCACAGGATGGTACAAGCAATGAATACCATGCTCTACAGAGAGAACAGAATGAAAGGATTAAGTCTCTAGAGACAAAGGTAGATGACCTTGAAGAGGACAACAAACGCCTCATGGGAGAAGAGAACGAACGATTGAAGGGAAGAATACGTAAACTTGAGAAGTGGGTTGCTGGTGCCGCTGCTGTGATCGCTGCTGCTGTTGCTGGACTAGGGTTGATAGAAGCAACTGACTTTGGTATGGCAAAGACTGCTAAACAAGCACAAGAGCATAGAGATTACTTTGTGGATATACTACATCCCGCAATGGAGAGATCTAATTGGTTGGGTAAAGACTACTCTAATTTGGAAGGAGAGAAACCACCTGAATGGATTAAAAAGAGATAGGTATAAACTCGTAGGCATTTCTTTTTATTAAAATGTATCGGTAAATACGGTCAGTATTTGCATACATAATAGTAGAATTGGAGAACAAGATGAAACCAAACGGTTTTGTTATGAAGTTCAATTTAATTGGAGGTGCAAAATGCACAACATAGTCTCACAAAATCAACTAGGCAGTTGGAATCGTATCGATAGTAGTATGACAACCTTAAGCGAACACGACGCTGATATAAATTTGATCGATGATTATTTTGAATGCCTTATCGAATGTGAAGACTTGCCGAACTCGTGTAAATCAATCTGCAAAAACGTATTTGATTAAAACTATGCACTGAAAACTTATGTTTGAGAGGGTCGAAAGACCCTCTTTTTTTACGTCTCTAAATAATACGGAGACCTGCGTGAACTAATGGCTTACGATCAAACCCTATTCTCTCCTGCTAATAAAAACTTTCTATCTCCCGTAGGTTTTAAATTTGTTATTGGTAGGACACCTAATGTAGATTACTTCTGTCAATCTGCTTCTATACCTGAAGTGAGCATTGGTGTAAGGGATATTCAGACACCAATAAAGGACTATTCAATTCCTGGTGATAAGATGACGTTTGGAGATTTGCAATTAAGTTTCCTAGTCAATGAAGATCTTGATAACTATTATGAAATCTACAAATGGTTGAAGGGACTTACTACCCCTAAAGAGCAGCAAGAGTTTTATGATTATATTAATACAGTTGATGAGAAAGGTAGGATAGGTTCTTTTAAGAAAACAATGAGTGATGCTCGTTTATTGATTCTGAATAGTAACTATAATACAATCTCTGCTATTAACTTCTTTAATATATTTCCAACAAGTTTAACCACTTTAGAGTTTGATGCATCTGCAACTGACATCAATTACTTTACAGCTCAGGTTAACTTCAAGTATACACTCTACGAGATAACTGATAAAGACGGACTTAAAGTATGAACCTAGACACTTTGAATGACATGTGGGAGAAAGACTCACAACTAAATGATGAAAAATTAGATCATGACAGTTTAGAGATCCCCAGATTACATGCTAAATATTTAAGACTTTACAACAACTTCATTGTCCTTCGGGATCAAGGTGAGTTGGATTGTAAACGTACCTACCGAGAGAGGTGGGAGTACTATACGGGTAAAGCGGAGAAACCTTTTCACCTTAAACTCATCAAGACAGATGTTCCAATCTATCTGGAATCTGATGAAGAATATTCTAAATCCGTTCTTAAGCTAAAGTACTATAACCAAATGGTCGAGGCATTGAAAGCAATTCTACAAGCGATCAATAACCGTTCATTCTATATTAAAAATGCAATTGAGTTTGCTAAGTTCCTGAAAGGTTATGAAATCTAATGTTATTATTCAGAAGAAGAACGAAGTCTATTTAACAATTGAATGTGAACCTCATGTAGGTCACGAGCTAGCAGACGAGTTTACTTTTGAAGTGCCTCAAGCCAAATTCATGTCAGCGTACAAGAAGAGGTTTTGGGATGGGAAAATTAAATTATTCTCCCCAGGTACAGGCGAGATTTATGTTGGTCTTCTCCCTTATATTATTGCGTTTTGCGAGCAAAGGGGGTATGAAGTCATCCATAGGGACAACGAATTTTATGGACTTCCATCGCAAGTGGATGAGTTCGTTACGCCCCAAGGGATCGGAGACTTCGTAAAGTCACTGAACCTGCCGTTCAAAGTTAGAGACTACCAGTACAAAGGTATATACGAAGCGTTAAGGCACAAGCGAAAGTTACTCTTATCACCTACTGGTTCTGGTAAGTCTTTAATGATCTATGCTCTCGCACGTTTTTGGGAGAGAAAGAATCTAAGAACACTCATAGTTGTTCCAACTACATCACTCGTTGAGCAGATGTATAAAGACTTTGAGAAGTATGGTTGGAACTCAGAGCATCATTGTCACAAAGTATATGCTGGTACTGATCCTAGATCAGATAAGGATGTTATTATTACTACATGGCAATCAGTATACAAATTACCTAAAGTTTATTTTGAAAGATTTGGTGCTATAATAGGAGATGAAGCTCATCTTTTTAAAGCAAAATCTCTGACTAGTATAATGAATAAGCTTTACGATTGTAAGTACCGTGTGGGGTTCACAGGCACCTTAGACGGCACGCAAACGAACCGTCTGGTATTGGAGGGTGTATTTGGTACTGTTGATAAAGTTACTAGAACAGAGAAGTTAATTAAAGAAGGCCACCTTTCTGAATTTGAAATCAAAGTTTTAATTCTCAAGCATGATGATAAAGAGTTTGATTCATATCAACAGGAAATGGATTACCTTGTAGAGCATGAAGGAAGAAATAAGTTTATACGTAACCTAGTTTCTCAGTTAGATGGTAACACACTCGTCTTGTTCAACTACGTTGAACGGCATGGTATGCCTTTATTTGAATTAATAAATAATAAGGTAGGGAAAGACCGTCAGGTTTTTCTAGTCCATGGAGGAGTAGAAGTTGAAGATCGAGAAAACGCAAGAGAAATTGCAGAGACGACAAATGATTCCATCATTGTTGCCAGCTATGGGACTTTTAGTACTGGTATCAACATTAGGAATCTTAACAACGTCGTGTTCGCAAGCCCCTCAAAGTCCCGAATTAGAAATCTCCAATCCATTGGCAGAGTCCTCAGACGAGGTTTAGACAATCGTAAAGCAGTTCTGTACGACATCGCAGATAACATCTCTAAAGGATCTAAAAGAAACTATACCTTGAATCATCTTGTTGAACGTGTGAAGATATACAATGAAGAAAATTTTGATTATGAATTTATTGATGTCCGAATTAAATAAAACAATGGAAGAAAAAGCAGACTTTCTCGCCGCATTAAAATTAGTATCTGGGGAAGAGATTCTATCTGTAGTATCCCATGTACATGATGAGAACGGAGATTATCTAATAGTAGAAAATCCCATCCAGATTGAAGAGGTAACTCTACCTAACAAAGCACAAGGTGCTAAGGTTTCGCCGTGGATGAAATTTTCTAAAGAAGAAGAATTTATTATACCTAAAGATAAAATTATTACTATCGTTGAAGTAGACACTGAAGTTCAAATCTTCTATGCAATGTCTCTAAGAAGACTTAACGGTGATACTATTACAGATGCTACAGGTAGAATCTCTACAGTTGAAGAGGCTCGTATTAACCTAGATAAGCTATTTAATATATAACCCTTTCTGAACTCGCACACTCATATTCTACAGACGGAACTAGGGTTTGTCAAGCCCCCTTGACTTTTGTATCATTTTTGTATAAAATATATGTACTCACCCATACAAATATATGGCAGTTAGAAAGAAAGTAGTTAGTGAGCATTATGTAAATAACAAAGAATTCCTTGAGGCACTTGTTATTTTTAAAAAAGCATGTGCTGAAGCGAAGGAAGCGGGTGAACCCCGACCACCCATCAGTAATTATATTGGGGAATGTTTTTTAAAGATTGCTACACACCTATCATACAAACCAAACTTTGTCAACTACATGTTCCGAGAGGATATGATATGTGATGGCATTGAGAACTGTGTACAATACATACAGAATTTTAATCCAGCAAAGTCAAACAACCCCTTTGCATACTTTACTCAGATTATATACTACGCATTCCTTAGAAGGATTCAGAAAGAGAAGCGTCAGTTAGAAATTAAGAATAAGATCCTAACTAAGTCAGGATATGATCAGGTCTTTCACACTGATGACAAGACAGGACATTCAGACTATAATACAATTAAGGAGAACGTCGAAATTAAAATTAAGTGACATATCCTATTACTATTGTCGATGACTTCTTTGATGATCCAGATGAAATTGTAAAGATATCTCAGTCCCTTAAGTGGTATAAGCCTGATATAGGAAACTGGCCAGGTGAGAGAACAAAGCAACTTCATACTGAGGAACCTAGGTTATTCAATTACTTTGGTGAAAGAATTCATTGGTTATTCCATGATGAAGTACCAGAGTATTGGAAACTACAATCTCATTTTCAAAAGATAAAACCATTTGGGGATGACCAATGGGATAAGAGAAATCAAGGTTGGATCCATCAAGATGTTGACACATGGTTTGGTGGTATAGTATACTTAACAAAAGATCCAAGTCCCAATTCAGGTACATCCATCTATACTGTTAAGAATGGATACTCTTTACAGTATAGAGAAGAGATGAAAAAGAAGGAGGATTTATATCTCGGTAAGGATCTTGATATGGACGAGTACAACGAAGCCTTTGATTCTATGCGTGAACAGTATGTTGAAACATGTTCTGTTGAGAACGTCTATAATAGATTTGTGTTATTCAGCAACAAGACACATCATGGAGTTAAAACTTTTGGCACTAAGGAACGACTAACATTAAACTTTTTTGGTATGGAGATCACAGGTAAGAAACCACCATTGGTTCGTGCAAGATGAAGATTACTCAAAAGATTATTGATGACCTCACTGAGGCATTGGCTCATACCAAGAAAGATGGTACTGAGAACTGGAAGGATGGTGATGAGATAGATGTATGTTTAGGTGGTACCTTTGCTAATGATAAGTTCATTAGTCTGATCAATAGATCCAAAGATAAATGAAGATAGCAATAATAACTGATCAGCACTTCGGTGCAAGGAAATCTAGTCGTATCTTTCATGAGTTCTTTAAGAAGTTTTATGATAATGTATTCTTTCCTACCCTAAAAAAACGCGGGATCGATATTGTATTGGATCTTGGAGATACCTTTGACAACCGTAGGAATTTAGATCTTTGGTCTGCTCAGTGGAGTAAAGATAATTACTTCACTAAGTTGAAGGAGATGGGTGTTACAATACATTCTTTAGTTGGAAACCATACAGCATATTTTAAAGATACTAATAAAGTCAATACACTTGCGAGTGTACTAAGCGAGTATAATAATATACACATATATGAAGAGGCTACTGAAGTTATGATAGGTGGACTACCTATTCTATTCATACCTTGGATTAACTCAGAGAATAATGATAAGACCTATGCTCTCATTGAAGAATCTGATTGCCCTATAGCAATGGGCCACTTAGAACTCAATGGTTTTGAAGCACATAGAGGATATATCATGGATCATGGACATGCTACTTCTCCTTATAAGAAATTTGAAAAGGTATTCTCAGGACATTATCATCAGAAAAGTACTAGAGAGAATATAACATACTTAGGTAATCCCTATCAAATCTATTGGAATGATTATAATCAGAAACGTGGCTTCCATATTTTTGATACAAATTCTATGAACTTGGAGTTTATACCGAACCCTTATGAGATTTATAGTAAGATATATTACAACGAAGAACAGTTAAATAGTACTAGATTTGATTATACTAATTACACTAACAATTTTATAAAAGTTATAGTAGAAAAGAAAACTGATTCAGATAAATTTGAATTCTTTATTAGTCAACTATATGCTGCTGGTGTACATGACATTAAAATAATTGAGGATCCTTCCTTTGAGCAAGACTTGAATGAAGAGATTGATATTGATAAAGAAGATACTCTCACCATACTTGAAAGGTATGTGGATGATATGGAACACTCAGATAAACCTGCACTTAAAACTATTTTAAAATCTCTTTATGTTGAAGCGTTGGAGATGGTATGATGTATATCTTAGCATTGCAAGGTAAAGAAAATGAAGGAGCTTACGCTGTCAATGCAGATCAAGGAAAGCAATTAGTATATATGTTCCTTGACAAAGACGACGCAGTACGCTATGCTGGACTTCTGGAAGCTGATGACTTTCCAGACATGTCAGTGGTAGAGGTTGACGATCGAGAGATCATCCATGCTTGCGTAACACACGGTCATGAATATTATGTTGTCACTCCTGATGATATAGTAGTACCGCCTAGAGAATAGTTTTTGTCGAATGATTCTTTTTAAGTCTGTCAGATGGAAGAATTTTCTTTCAACTGGTAATGTTTTTAGTGAGATAAGACTTGATGCAAGTCCTGCTACCCTGATAGTTGGTACAAACGGTGCTGGTAAATCCACATTCTTGGATGCCATGTGCTTTGCTTTGTTCAACAAACCCTTTCGTAAGATAACAAAAGGCCAATTGGTCAATGCTGTCAACGAGAGGGATCTGCTTGTTGAGATAGAATTTAGTATTGGTTCTCGTGACTATATGATACGCAGAGGTGCAAAGCCTAATGTGTTTGAAATCTATCTTAACGGTGAGATGCTCAATCAAGAAGCATCTGCACAAGAGCAGCAAAAACATCTGGAGCAAAGTATACTGAGGTTGAATTATAAATCATTTACTCAGGTGGTGATCTTAGGATCATCTTGCTTTGTTCCATTCATGCAACTTACACCCCCTAACCGTAGAGAAGTTATTGAAGATCTTTTAGATATTCGTATCTTCTCTACCATGAATACTCTTCTTAAAGAAAAGGTTAAAGGTGTTAAAGAAACTCTTAGGGAATGTGATTATCAATATGAATTGGTAAAGCAGAAGGTTGAGATGCAGCAAAGGTTTATTGCTGATCTTAAAGAACAATCATCTGCAAATAATGCTAGACGTAGAAAAGATATAGAATCATTAGAGGATGAAATAACTTTTCTTATGACTGATGTTGCAGAAGGGTTGGAGGTTTCTGCATCTCATGATAAGAGCCTAGATAGTTATGGGAATGTAGAAGAGGAATTAGCACAACTTCGTTTATATGAATCGAGGTTTGTTGATAAGAAGAAGGCATTCAAAAAGGAATTTAAGTTTTTTGATAAGAATGATAGTTGTCCGACTTGCAAGTCCATCATCACCGAAGATGTTAGAGCTGATAAGAAAGCTGAAATTACTGCGTCTATAGATGAGATTGATGAGGCATCAATTGCATTACAGAAAAAATTAAAAAGTATTCTTCAACAAGTATCTGATAAGCAGATTGTATTATCAGATCTTATGCAAGTACAACAGAAGATCAGTGCTTGTAATAAGGAGATACAGTGGAAGAAGAAAGAGATTAAAAAGATAGAGGACAAGATAAATTCTGCTGATACTAATAACCTTAGTAGAGAGAAGGAGAAGTTACAAGAGTTAGCAAGTGTTGGTATGAAAGTGGAGAATGATTTATCCACTAATAGAAAGACCCGTGATAACTATGACACGGTAACAAACATGTTACGTGATACTGGTATTAAATCAGTTATCATTAAAAAGTTTTTACCTGTTATGAATCAATTGATTAACAGGTATCTTAAGGAACTAGATTTCTATGTTTCTTTTGATCTTGATGAGAACTTTGAGGAGACTATTAAGTCAAGGTTCAGAGATGAGTTCTCTTATGCTTCCTTCTCTGAAGGAGAGAAGATGAGGATTGATCTGGCACTCCTGTTTACATGGAGAACTATTGCTAAGATGAAGAACAGTGCCAATACTAATCTATTGATACTGGATGAGATCTTTGATAGTAGTCTTGATGTATCAGGTACTGATGACTTTTTGAAGATCTTACATACTGTCTCTGACAATACTAATGTATTTGTTATCTCCCATAAGACAGAATCACTTCAAGATAAATTTGCTTCCACTTTAGTTGTAGAAAAGAAACAAAACTTCTCTGTAATTACTAAGGAAGAATAAATATTCACCAAACCCTTTAAACATATGACATATTCAGGCGGCATAGACGGAAACTTCGTACCACACGGAGGTTCAGGTACAGGATCAGCAATTCCTGGTATTGATATATCTGATGGTGGTCCTGGATTGTATCCAGAAACAACCACTGTACCAACAGGTGACATTACTATCAATACAGGTAGTCACGATCATGATGAGATACAAGCAAAGTTGGATGAGATCAATGCTAAACTTGATCATGTTCTAGAGCATCTGCATCAACCTATCACAGGGACAGTTCACTTAGAATGTCCACCTAAAACACCAGCAGGACAGACATGATAATAAATATTTCTCTGGTGCTACTTGACACATTGTTGACAGGTGGTGTATTATGGTATGTAATTGCTCGTACCCTATGACCACAAGGACACATACAATCGAGAAGAAGAACCCTCAGCACAACCAGGAATGGTCGTGGGAGGAAACACCCGAACTGCTAACCGCATTGGAGAAACTCAATGAAAGTTCCGAATTGGCAGCATCACTCAAAGAAGGATGCCAAACGAAAACTAAAACCCCAAGCGTTGCGGCAAGCGAGAGCTAGACGCAACCAGTTGATAAAGTGTCTACTCAAGACCTCTTCCCCACGGAAGGGGTCTTATAATGTGTACATACATAAGGAACCCAATGAACCTCGTAAAAGAATCACTTGCTAAACTTCTTGCTCAGGAAGATCTGATTGTAGAACATCGTCAGGTTGAAACTGCACAGTTTGATGTGGATCGTAGAATATTGACCCTTCCAATATGGAAGCACTCTCAATCTACTGTAATTGATTCTCTCATTGCTCATGAGGTTGGTCATGCTCTCTTTACTCCTAATGAGGATCCCCCAAAAGATGTTCCTCATCATTTTATTAACATCACAGAGGATGTAAGAATTGAGAAGTTAATGAAGCGTAGGTACGCTGGTATCCCTAAGACATTCTATAATGGATACAAGGTTCTTCATGATGAGGATTTCTTTCAACTTGATGGTGTTAATCTTTGTGATCTTAATCTTGGAGATAGAATAAATTTAGAATTTAAGATTGGTAATTATACTGATATTCCTTTCCAAGAAGGAGAGCAAGTATATATTGATAAGGCAAATAAGATAGAAACTTTTGAACAGGCATGTGATCTTGCTAGAGAGATCCATGCATATTGTCAGGCAGAATTAGAAAAGAAGCAGAAGGAAGAAGCAGAATCAAAGGGTGTTCAGCAAGAGTTACCTTTAGAGGGTGGTGAAGGTCAAGGTGAACAAGAGGAGAAATCTGAAGCACCAGCACCAGCACAACCAGAAGCAAAGAATGAAGTAGAAGAACATCTTGAAGATCATCTTGAACAGCAGGAAGGTAAGCAAGGTGGTTCTGGTGATGGCGAAGCAGGTCGTAATGATGGATCACCAGTAGAGACTGAAGTTAAGTGTCGTACTGTTGATAGTCTTGATAGAGCATTAAGAATGATAACTGATAGGAGTGGAGATGAGATTACTTATATTGAAATTCCTAAGACAACAAATTCTCTTATACCATTTGATGAAACATATCAAATACTAGATAGTTTCTACACTGCAAAAGAAGTTCTTGAGAAGCAGCAGGATTATTCTGATGATTATGAGTTGATGCTCGCTAGACAGTACACAAAAAATTTGAGAGAGATTGATGAAAAGTATAGAAAGTTCAAATCAGCAAACACTAAGGAAGTCAATTACTTGGTTAAGGAGTTTGAGTGTAAGAAAGCAGCTGACGGTTATGCTCGTACTACTGTTAATCGCACTGGGGTTCTCGATACAACGAAGCTTCACACTTACAAATATAACGAAGATCTTTTCAGAAAAGTAAGTACTGTTGCTGATTCAAAGAACCATGGATTGATCTTTAATATAGATTGGTCAGGTTCAATGCATCAATGTATTGAAGCAACTATGAAGCAGGTACTTACATTAGTATCATTCTGTCGTAAGGTTGGTATTCAGTATGATGTTTATCTATTCAGTGATTCATTCGCAAGACAAGAGAGTTATGTAGATCAGGACTGGGAACTTGAGGGTAAGGTTCTTTGTAGAAATTTCAACATGGTTAATGTTTTAACCAGTAAGAGTAACAATCGTCAGCATGAAAGACAAGCAAAGAATTTATTCCGTGTAGTTAATGCATTCCATTCTTATAATGCAGGTGCACCACATCAATTCTCATTAGGTGGAACTCCATTGAATGAAGCAATGGTTGCTATGAATGAAATCATTCCTCAGTTCAAAAAGAGAACAGGTGTTCAAAAGCTTCATGTTATTAACTTAACTGATGGTGAAGGATTTCCTATTGGTTATGCTAGAAGAGTTAAGAAGTATCATGAGGATGGTGAAATGTTAATTAATGGTAGAGTTGATAGATGTACTGTTTTACGTGATCGTCAAACTGGTCATACTCATAAGTTCTCTAGTGATCATGATATGACTGGAACATTCGTTGAGCAACTTAGAACTCGTTTCCCTGAGTGTGAGTTCATGAACATTCGTCTTATTGGTAAGAATGATTGGAGAATGTTTAAGCGTCAGTGCTTAGGTCCTGACTACGATGCATGGGAAAGAGCAGATGCTGAGTGGAAGAAAACAAGATCTTTCATATGCACTAGTTCTTATTACACAGTACAGTATGCACTTCATGTTGGTGCCCTTGATGCTGATACTGAGTTTGAAGTTGCAGAGGATGCAAATAAGACCCAGATTAAGAGAGCATTTGCTAAGTCACTTAAGTCTAAGGCTATGAATAAGAAGATCTTGTCTTCATTCATTGAGAGAATAGCATGATGTTAAGAGATCTTAACATTTAATTGACATTATATTGCCATTTGATATATACTATTGAATGAGGAAAATTGAAATCCTTACGGATTTCTTTTTTTCTACATCACCACGTTCCGTTAAGTCGTGCAACATCGATAGGAACGCTAAGAAGATACATTAACATCTTCACATTCGATCCAATTCACACATAGGAGAATAGCTCATGGCTACGCTAACTAAGCCGCTATCTGCGGTTGTCAATGTTTTATCCGTCGCATTAGGATACATTGCAAGTAAAATTATTCCACAAGGAATAAGAAAAGTATTTACAAACAAAGGACCAGATGGTCCTTTCATCCCAGTTACATATATTCCACTTAAGGATCTGACAGTTGATCCTAAGTATCAGAGATTAATAAACACCACATTCATAAGAAAAGCTCAGGAGTTTAAACCTGAGTTTGTAAAGCCTCTATCAGTCTTTCAGAGACCTGATGGGACTTTAGTTGTGGTTGATGGTCAACACACTTCAGTTCTTGCAGCGACTTACGTTCAAGATCCTGAAGATTTTAAACTACCTTGTCAGGTACAGGTACATCCACTTCATTACACTATAGATCAGTGTGAGAAGGCAGAAGCAAAGTACTTTAAAGAGTTCAATACTCTTAGGAACAAAGTAAGTTCAGTTGCTAAGTTGCGTGCTGACGTTGCTCAAGGTGCAGAGTATGCACTATTACTTGAGGAGAAATTTAAGGCACTCAATATTCATGTTGAGCTTATTGGTGCTCCTGATGATGGTACAAATGGTGTACAAGGTTATGATAAACTGAGAGTTGCTCTTGGTAAGTATGGTACTACTTTTGTCAGAAAGGCAATTGAAACATACAAGGGTCATAACAGAGACACTTCAAAATTATGTAAGTGGACTAAACCCCTTAACGGTGGTCTGATTCTTGGTCTTGCTGCAGCATATAGTTTCCTTGATAGTATCTCGGTTACAAATACTGGAGCTAAGTATGAGAACTTTAATACGTTCCTTAATACTTCCATCAAAAATTATCAGATAGATAAGTTCACTATTAACACTGCTGGTCCTATTCAAGACATCCTAATCCTTGAAAAATTTCTTGAGGTCTATGATGTATTGGCACCAGGTACAGGTTGGGTTTCTATAGGTGAAAAAACTTGGTCTGACTGGAGAACCGATACAGGTATCCATGGTAAGTCTGCTGCTGTAGAAGTGGAAGATTAAAACCAATCAACAAACTGTCACACACCCCCCTAACAGGGGGTTTTTTATTGCTATACTACGTACATACACAAATCATTTAATCATTATGCCTTTTGAGAGAAAACTATCCGTCAACTTCGTTGATGAATTACGTGAAGAATTTGGTAATGAGATAGATGCCTCTCATGTAAAGAAGTTTGCTACTTCTCGTGGTGCAGCATATCCCACAGTAGCACGCAAGTTGAAGGAGTATCAGGTTAAGCGTGGATCATGGAACCTTACTGTACAAGAAGGACGTGAGATCTTAGAGAAGTCAATTGCTCAACCAACTGTTCTACCTAATGTAGAGGAGGATTTAATTCCAGCATTTGATTCAACCTTTGTTAAGTTTGGAAACTTTAATGATGTTAAGAAGATCATTTCTTCTAAATTATTCTATCCAGCATTCATCACTGGACTATCAGGTAACGGTAAGACCTTCTCCGTAGAGCAAGCATGTGCTCAAGCGAAGAGAGAACTTATCCGTGTAAACATTACTATCGAAACAGATGAAGATGATCTCATTGGCGGCTTCCGTCTTGTTGACGGCGCAACCGTCTGGCACAACGGACCAGTTGTTGAAGCTCTCAACAGAGGGGCTGTATTGCTCCTTGACGAAATCGACCTTGCCTCAAACAAGATTCTCTGCCTCCAGTCCATCCTTGAAGGTAAAGGAGTTTTCCTTAAAAAGATTGGAAGATACGTCAAACCAGCAGCAGGGTTCAACGTCGTTGCCACCGCAAATACTAAAGGTAAAGGTTCAGACGACGGCCGATTTATTGGAACTAACGTGCTCAACGAAGCCTTCCTTGAAAGGTTCCCAGTAACCTTTGAACAGGATTATCCAGCACCTTCTATAGAGAATAAGATTCTTAAGAATGTTGCTGATAGTTTAAATGTTAAGGATATTGATTTCTGTAAGAGATTGGTAGACTGGGGTGACATCATCCGTAAGACATTCTATGATGGTGGTATCGAAGAGATTATCAGCACTCGTAGATTGGTTCATATCCTACGTGCTTATTCTATCTTTAAGAATAAAGCAAAGGCAATTCAGGTATGTGTGAATCGTTTTGATGATGAGACAAAACAAGCATTC
>VTLG01003573.1_pt1 | contig 26360 bp, 32 predicted proteins | sample 4694571 | NCBI WGS metagenome assembly VTLG01 (sample SAMN12604809, study PRJNA352737) | marine metagenome | biome: ENVO:00000447; feature: ENVO:00000209|ENVO:00000569|ENVO:01000036; material: ENVO:00002151; isolation source: viral sequences binned using virsorter ...
AACTTTCTTTGGCCCTGTTTTTTTTCTGGCTTCAGATTTAGATATTCTTGAGGCTACTTTCTTTGGCCTGCAAGCAGGGTAAGGACGTTTAGATTTGCCTTTCTTGGCAGATTTCCTGCCGCAAGGCTTACCAGTCTTAACGTCTACCCATTCTTCTTTAAACCATTTGGTAAGACCGCCTTTTGGTTTAGGCATACTTACCGCCTCGTTTTTTATACTCTCTTGTCAACCAAGCAGACCCATATGCAGAAGGCCACACGTCAAATTTTCTTTTAGCCTCTGCCTTTACTCTGTTGTAAAGTTTTTTATTGGTTGGGTTTGGAGATTTTGATTTTGCCATATTATTTATTACGCTTCTTTTTTGCAGGCTTCATTTTCATAGGTTTTTTATGAGGTTTTTTTCCGTACATTATTTTCTCCTTGCTTTTTTCTTTGCAGTTTTTGATAAGTCTTTAAAATGGAACAACGGTTTTGAAGTCTTACCGTGAGTTTTGCCTGAGTGAGTTTCCCCATTAGGCATTTTATGAGTGCCACCTTTATGAACAGTGCCATCTCTAAAATAATGTGGTACTCCTTTAGCCATTAGCATTTCCACCTTCGTCTTGCTTGACGTATTCGTGAGTTAGGATCGTTACGAGTCTTTGCACTTGATCTTTCTAACTGGCCTTTTGACCTAGCGCAATAAGACTTTCTTCTTTTGGCATCCTTAGAACCTTTCTTTGGGTTACCTGTTACAGCAGTTTGTAGTTTAGAACCGGGGTTTGCCCTGCGATGAGCGGCAACACCTTTTGCAGTCATGCCAGCACCAGACTTAGTAGGTCTGTAGTTAGCACCCTTACCTTTAGTTGTTCTAGGTATTGCTTTTTGTCTTTTAGCCGCCATCAATAATCCTCGCTACTACTTCGTTGCCTTCCCAATTAGTTCTAAGTTCTACCTGACGCCTTTCGCAAGCATACCTAGTAGAGCCATCAAGGTTATCTTTCCAGCCATTACGTTTTAGTGTACGCTTCATCTGCAAACATCCTGCAATACCCATGCGCTCCCACCCGCTACCTGTTTCGTGGTGGCCCATAAACTCAATAACAGAGCCATTCAAGTATAACACAAGAACCATCATAGTTATTTGCATTAGTGTACTCCATTGCTTGCCTTCATCGTTTTATCTTTGAGAGTTTCAACGTGACGCTCAAGATTTTCGATTCGTTGTTTAAAGAAGTCTAGCGTTAACGCTTGCTGTTGGTCATACGGCGCTTTACCTGTTTCAATAACATCTTGTAGTTTTGAAAACTCTTTTGCTAAATGCTCTAACAACATGAACTGTTCGGCATCCGCTGGCAAAGCGCCTAACTCACCTCTAGGCCACTTGATGCGAAAATTCTCATTCTGCTCTACAGACTTAGCCATCAAGATTTGATTTGTCTCTAAAACATTGAGCCTCTCCTGAAGTCCGAACCAAGCCCAAGTGCCAACGGCTACGGCTGACGCCAGACCAATCAAATTGCGAAGAGGTAAACCAACCGTGCTTTTGTCCGAAACCTCAAGGTCACTCATTTGTTTAGCAGTCTTTGCTCAAGCGTATCTATGCGGTCAAGGATTCTATCTATGTGTGTATCTAATTCACCTCGACTAACAGTCTGGGTTGCAAGGTCTGTAACTCTGGCGTGTAACCTGTCTATCTGAGAAAAAATTCTCTTGACCAACCATCCACCAAGAAACAATATAATTCCGATAAGTGCGTCCACCATAATAGATGGTTCCATTACATCTCCACCTTGCCTTCTTCGTCAGATTGATCTACAAGTTCTTTTGGAATTTGTGACAATGCAGTGCCACTAGCAAAAAAACAAGCCTCTCCCGGTTTAGTAATTATAACACTCCAAGAAGGTTTATTAACATCATAATTATAAGTAAGAATCAAAAGTCCCGGCCCCATTTCTGCAACAATCATAGGAACTTCGCCGTATTTATCAGACGCAATTTTTGCTAACTCAAACATTCCATTTTCTGCTTTTGTGCAGTGCATTGGAAAAGTTCCATGCCTTAAAAAAATGCTGTCTTGCGCCATTGCTGGAGTCACAAGCAGTGACAATGCTATTAATAATTTCTTCATGGCATAACACCCATTTGTTGTAGTAAGCCTTCTTGGCTCTTTGTGGTTTTTTGTTCTATCATGTACTTTCTTAAAAGTTCTGGATCATCCTGAGCCATAGCGCCTTTAAGTCTATCAAGAGCCATAGATTTAAATCTCTTCAATACCTCTTCAAGCGCAACCTTTTTCCTTGCGTCATCCATACTCTGATACATATCAGACATGATGAAACTTTCAATCTGGGGGGCATACTCACCCATGATAGCGGTCTGCCTCCTATCCATCTCCTTATTTCCAGTGCGCGGATTCCAGATAGAATAGTTGATAGCCAACCTGTCTACTTCCCTCTGTACTGGAGTCTTTGTCTGTAGATTAGCACCAGTAACCTGAGAGGCTATACCTCCGGGTAATGGGCCAATAGGCTGTTGCTCTATAACTCCGGGTCTTAGCGGAGAGCGTCTTGGTGGAAGTAGAGTTTCTGCGTAAGGAATATTTCTAAGTGTTGGGTTTAAAAGTTTCTCTGCGACTGTATCTCCGCGAGTATCACGCACCACAGTATCGCCACTGATTGCTTGAGCAACGTCTTTAGCCTGTGCTACTGGAGTTGTAAATGCGCTTAACCAATCTCCGCCAAACTTAGCCATAATATCTCCGACACTCTTAACATCACCTGATCTAAGAATGTCGCCAAGTATAAGACCAGTTCCACCAACCCTGTTTAATCCAAGAACAACATCAGTGAAGTCGCCGGGAGTTAAGGTAGATGGCCTATCTGGATTTTTTGCATCATCAATAACTTGCGCCATAAACAAGTATATGGACATTGGGGCATAAGGTCTAGTGTCTATGTTAGTGGTAGTGCCATCCTCGTTTTCTACAGCAAGTTCATACCACTTCTCACCACCCGCTTTGTCACGCAAGTCCATTGCCAATGCAAGCATGTTACTTCCTATTAAGCCCCTTGATGCGGCCTTAGAAAACTCTTTAGAATTTCCTTTGGCTAAGTCATTAACAACATTAGGAGATAGGGCTTTCATTAAGCCGTAAGGGGAATGTTCTATCAGGAATGGGATAGAGTTTCCAAATACAAATCGCGGAAATGGATTGGATATGGTATACAGAATAGGAAAATCATCGTACATCTTCACCGCTTTTTTCGCCATCTTTCCACCAGATGAAGCAAACGTCATATCCAATGCGTGTTTCGTTGCTGTTTCCAACCACTCATCTGGTATTCTTTCGGGATTCATATCCTCCAGTTTAACACCGGCATCCCTAGCCAACTTCTCCAACTTTGCTTGGAACGCATACTTCCTGAACGCTCTCTCTTGATACACGTTCATAGTATTAACAGCGCGGCTAACTTTATTTAATAAGTTTGCCTCGTTAACTGAAGTATAAAGCAGTTGATCTTTGGTAAGAGGATTTCCCTCAAGCACTTGGTCAAGCAATTCTTTATTCCTGATCCCCGGCAATGCCATCATGTCTGAGCGGATAGAGTTCCACATATCTTTTAGGTTTCCGCCGCCAAGAATAGACTGCGCCGCATCATCAAACGATGCCATAGTAATCCTGCCGACAGCAGAACCGGCGTTACGAACAGCAGTCTTTAACTGCGATACCATCATACCTCTGCGGAAATTCTCCACGTTACGCAAAACATTAAAGAACTTCTCTATCCCTTTAATGGATTTATCTTTGGCTATCTGTTGAGCCATTTCATCCAACTGATTTCTCATCCCATCTGGTAAAGAGGGATCTCGCGCCATCTGTTTAGCGGCCTGAGATAATAGGTTAAGGCTTTGTCCAGCCTCCCTAATAGAGGTTGTCCACGCCTTGACAAACTCGTCAGGTTCCATATCCAAATCTTTTGTGAGTCTTGAGATGCTGGATAGGGGGAGTTCCCCTGAACGGATAGCCTCATACATAACATTACCAACGTCTTTATACAGACGTTGTTTGTCATCTCCCGCCGCATCCCTAATAGCATTAACCCTCTGTAAGAATGTTGGATTAGTAACAATATCTCTAGTAAGAGGTACGGATGCGCGGGGTACGAAAGCCCCATCTGCATCTGGTAAAACTTCTGCGGCTTCTCCTCCTTCTTCTACTACATCATCAACAAAACCATCATAGGTTTCCCTAGCCTCCGCATCTTCTTGGGCAGTTCTATAATTCCGTACATTTTCTGGCACATCTCTGAGTTGTTTGACAACGCTACCCGGTTGTACCATCTCTGCACCTAAAGCGGCAGTGTCACCAAGGAATTGCTTTAACTGGTAGTCGCCACCAAAATCAGCAAGGCTTTCACCTACTAAGGGGATATCACGAACACCAATCTCAGGATCAATTCCTGCGGCTTCAAGGGTCATACCTGTTCCCGCCTCTACCGGATCACCGGCAAAGGCTCTACCAAATCCAGTAACAGGAGAGAACAGCCATCTCATAGAACCCATTACCGCATTAAAGACGGCAGATGAAATTTGCTTTGCCTTCAATTTAGACATGGCATCCTTTATCGCTCTCTGCCCCGCCTCTCTTTCTTCTTCGGCAATATTAAATGCACTACCGGTGGGGTCTAATGTTCCCGCCCTAACACCCTTTAGCATTACGTCAAGAACCTCACCCAAAGGGCCAGTCTTATTTTTAGAGTCCTGTTTCCAAAAGTGTTGCTTCAGTTGCTCTTGGTGGTTAGGATTAGTTTTGTCAAAGTTATCGGGAACCTTTACAGTTCTTTTCCGCCCTTCAAATGTGACTTCAATTTCTTCCATGTTACTCAAACTTTAGTTCGCCTGATCCTGCGGGGTTCTGCATTGACTCTCCAAGCAACTGCCTCAACCAATCTTGATTCTGTTTCATCTTTACAGCAATCTGCTGTATTAGCGGAGCCAAAGCAGGGTTTTGTTGCATCGCGCCAAGCGGCCCAAGTTCTTCCATAAGTTGCAAAGCCTTCATGCCATCAGCCTGACTTACTTGTGGCAATTCGCTTAATGCCATAATAGCGGAAAGTTCAGCAGAGGTAGATAGTTTGCCTCTGTCAGTCTGGAGAGGTGTAAACCTATCCGGCTCATTTGCAATCTCCATGTCAGACCTAAACACCATCTTGCCTGTCTGTGTATCAAGAACCTGTTTGGTTGTTGGTGCTTTTGCAATAAGTTTAGTAAGCCTATCGCTTAATACATCTGGATCAAGTCCCATTTGACTAGCCTTTAGCATGGCATCGTCAAAGATTTTCTGTTGCGCGGCAAAGGTTAGACCCGGAGGAACTGGAGAAACTTGAGCGCCATCTTGATCGGAAAATCCTCGACCATCTCTTACAGCACGAATCTGCCTTAGTGCTTGATTAACTAAAAGATCGTAATCAAACTCTTCTTGTTCCTTTGCACTTCTATCCTCCTGTTGTTGAGTGAACTTTATCTCCGCCCTTTCTTCACCACGCACCGCCCTTGCCTCTGCGGCTACCGCTCTTTCTGCTGATTCTATAGCCCTTTCTTCTCCTGCTCTGGCTCTCTTCTCTGCTGAAGTAATACCAATGTAAGGGAAGTAAGCCTTTAACTGAGCCAATCCTTTAGGGCCAATATTAAATGCTTTAGCAATAGCGGGAATCTCAGACTCTTCAATGGGTCTGCCTAACTGCTCCTGCATCTTTTCAAGGGATCGCATGAACTCTGTAAGGGTAGCCTGATTAGCCGCCGTAGTTTCAGAAGCGGTAGGAGCATCGCTATAGGTTGGGACTTCCATAGGAGCGCCTGCCCTGCGTCCAGTAGCCAAGGCAACAAACTGATTGAGTCTGTTGTATTCATTTGCCATCTGAGCAGTCTTGGCTCTAGCGTCAAGCACAGCCTGACTGACAGGGGGATTAGCAAGTTCCTGTCTGCGCTTCTGTATATCGAAGGTTTGGAAATCGTCTATGTTAAAATCTGTCATGAATAAAGTCCCTGTAAGAAGGGGGTATTTAATATATCATCAGGTCTTTTAAGAGGGCCAGATGCTATAGGCTGAAAGTTTCTCATGCCGCTACCGGCTCCCACCATCTGAGGTCTTGGTGCTGTGGCTTGACGATCATCACCCATAGTAGCAAGTTCCATCATCTTGTTCATTTTATCTTGATTAATTTTTTCTTGCCTTTGTCTTTCTATGGCTATCTTATCAGCATCCGCCTGAGTAATTACCTCTGGCTGTACAGGAATGGTCGGTACAGATGTTGGCGATCCAAAAGTAACAGCCTCTTGTTGTCTAAATGTTTCAGCAGGGGTAAACGGTTGCACCCCAACAGTAGGAACCTTAGATAACTGCTGATAACCAAATAAATTTTGCGCCCCTTGCTGTAAATTTTGCGCTCCTGCCGCCATTATATTACTCCGTAGTCAACGTACTTAATGCCATGCACCTCGCCAACAGCATGAGGGTAAATGCCCTCAACCTCTTGAGCCATGACACCTCTGCGGGGTGTAGAGTCGCCAATGTAGTTGTAGGTATAGACGTTAAGACCTTTCCACTTTGTACCTTCTGGCACAATGTTTTCCTTAACCCTAGCGTCTGACATACCCGCGAGTGTACCCGCGATACCCACAGCCTGACCAATCTGGCTAAGTGCTGACGGCCCCGGTGAGGTCTGGTAAGACTGGCTACCGTAGTTGCCCTGAATGGCTGAAATGTAGTTAGCCAAAGCCTGTTGAGGCATAGTAGCATTGTACTGATATCTTGCCATGTCAGCATCCATGCCGCGCTGAGTCATTGCCCTGCGCCTTGCGCCGACATCACCCATAGCACCGTACATACTTAGAGGTGCAGACATGATAGAGGGATACAGTTGACCTGACTGCAATGCCCTGTTTTGCGCTTGGTTATACGCATTAGTATACATTTCTGCAATAGGTCTAGTCATTCCCGCTGTAACCCTGTTAGCAACAGCCTTCTCGTATTCCCTATTGCCCATACTAGATCCTCCGGGCTGATACATAACTTGCTTTTGCCTAAGACCCGGTAAAACTTCATTCTGTAATTCGCTAATTACATTAGAAGTTAGAGCATTTACCATTGGATTGTATGCGTTAGGGTCTATCTGACCACTCAATCCCTGAAGAAGGCTTTGTTCTGCGGCGGCTTGCTGTGCGGCGGCTCTTGGCCCCATAGCGTAACCAAGCGTTGCCTGTTGAGCGGCCTTCTCAGCGGGGTCAAAGCCTGCTACAGTTTCTCCCCGATAGTATTCAGGGACTTGATTAAACTGGTTTTCCGCCATGTCAAAGGCTTTAAGAAGATACTTTTGTTGCCCTTTCCACGGCGCAGTTGACTGCGTTGTTACTTGAGTTCCACCGCCCATATTATATTCCTTTTAATTTATTAACTTTGATTTTCACCTAGAGGGGGATCTTCATCACTACTCTCTTCTTCTGGTTCTTCAAAAGGCCCAAGAAGTTCTTCCCAATCTTCCGGTAGTTTTAATGATCCGTATGGATTATCTACATAACTTACTTCACCAACACCAAACTGGTTAGGATCATACTGAAAAATATTACCGGGTACAAATGCCTGCTGGTATTCAGTAGAAAAAGGTTGATACAAAAGACCTCCAATATCAAACTGTTGTCCATCCGTAATTGGTGCGCTAGGGGTCTGTGGAAGTACATTCCCTGCATCATCCAGTGGAGGAAAAATAGCCTGTGGATATCTTGCCTGCGCTCCACCTGTAAGTAATCCGTCAACCGGCATATATGCTGAAAAATCTTGAGCGTTAGGCGGTGTATAGGCAGTTTCAAGAATAGGTCTATATATATTTTCGTTTGGAAATGGGCCTAAGTTTGGTTGTGTAATAAAAGATCCTGTACCGCTAGATAAACCCCCCCCTCCAGAAGAAGATGAAATTCCGGGCATTGACCTACCCTCATTTCTTCCGGATTGATTCCAGTGCATAGCGCCATATTCCGCTAAACTAATTCCTTCATTTTTTCCAGATAAAGGCTCAGGCGCTCCTGCTTTCCAATGCCTATTATAATTAGCCATTAAATCAGGATTTTGTCTAACGTAATCAGCATAGTTAGAATTAGTTACGCCTTGGCTACCACTGGGGGTGGTAAAATCTACAGCCTCCATTCGGTTAGCCGCTTCAATTTCGGCTATCTGTTCAGGGCTTCTTTTTTCTCCGCTACCAAATCCAAATGACATTATTGCATCCTCTCTTTAAGGTTCTTAGTGAACACTATGTAATTACTTTCCCAATCTGGTAACATTTTTTTCCACCCTTTCCTTCCCCACAATTCTAAACCAGAGCAACCGGCTTGTATTGCGAATGATTCAATCATGTCATTAAACTGACTATGAGTTTCTTTAAAGTTTTCTCCCGCTATCGCTATAATTCTTAGCGTTTTTCTTCTCGGGTACTCTATTATTTGAGTAACCATAACCATTGTAATTTCAGTATCCTCTACTGATAACCACAAGTGCATATACCCATTAACAATGTTGTCAAGAAAATCTTCAGGAAGCAACTCGCCTTCTGTATGATCTACTACCTTTTGTAACATCGGCCCAACTTTATCCCAAATTTTTACAGCATCTTCTGGAGAAATTAATCCTGCTTTCAAAAATTTATCCTGTATGTAGCGGATATTTTATCTTCTGAGTATTGTAAATTATACCCGCCTGAGTTTAGTCCTAACTCGTAACTATTGTCATCAACGTATAGTTTTAGTTTTGGCGTATCTTTTAACATTGCGAAGAGGGTGGCTACTGCGATCCCAAAAACGACTATTTCCTTTTCGTGGTTTTGATGCCACTTTTTCTTTTTCGCCTGACCCCATTCTAGGGTTTGACAAGATGTTGTTCCTCTTCCGTTTCCTGTTCCGACAACTCCGGCATAGGAGCAAGCAATGTCGCCAAACGTTCTCGCTCTCTCTGACGTTCCTCTGAGGTCATACTCAGATACGACAACTGGTTTTCCAAACCTAAGCGCATTTTCAATTTTTTGTCTGAACTGTTTTTCATTAAGATTAAATCCTGTTTGAAGGTATATTATGTCTGCATCTTTAATGTACTCAGCCTTAACCCCCGGCTTTAGATGCACTCCTATTGGTTTGTTTGTTTTTTTCCTGAGTTCGCCTATTAGTCTAGATACTTGTGCAGGGCTATAATATTCGTCACACTCAAGACAAACCACATAATGACTAACAACGTCATCAACCGCAGAAACAACTTGATTTTGGTAATCAATCTGGTTATCTAAACCTTTTGCATATACATCTGGACTATCATCGCTTATCATCCATACCACTGGAGAAATACCGTTAGAACGAAGAGTGCTAATGCGTTTTCGCCAACTTTCTCTATCAACACCGTCAACTCTACCAAAGTCTTTTGCAGTGCTTCTAGCCATGATGTCAGCGTGGGTATCCCCACCAATCATTCCTATAACACGGTTTCTCCAATTATCATCTAAGTCATTTGACAACCAAGAAAGAGTAGAGTATGGGGATATATACCGGCCTTTAGGTTCACCTATAAGGAATGTAGATTTAAAGTCTGCGTTACAGTTTAGTCCAAGCGCCATTAATATAGGCATAAATACCTTCGCCAGTACCGCCGGGGTTCCAGTTCGTACCATCTGCATATCTTATATCACCATTTCTAGGTTTGCCTCTGTATGATCCCCCTTCATCTTTGGGGTCAACATTAGTTGGCTCAAGTCTAAATACATCTAAGTTAAATATAACGTCTGACAATCTATTTAACTCATGGAATAAGTAATCAGATAGTTGACTGTTATCTATTGGGGCTGGGTTTGGATTCCATCTGTTTACAGACTTTACATTTTTTGATGGTGCATTAGCCATAAGACCTCGACCCTCTCAATCCTTTTTTCTGAACCTCAAACGCTAATCCATGTAACTTCCAATCAATGTCTGTATCAGATTCTACTTTAATTGCAAAGTATTTTCCGCTTACTCTACATGATACTTTAGACTGAGAGTTAGGGTTAAACGCTATCGGCCCCTCCCATGTAACTCCTTCTTCTGTACTCATCTGTCTGCCAATGTAAACGTCTACTGTGTTATTTCCACTTACCTCAATTTGAGGATATACAGCAGACACAAACTTGACAGATTGTGGATCACCTAAGTCATACCCGCTTCTTTCAATATAAGCAGACATAGTATCCGCGCCACTTTTGTTACCCTTGTTATCTCTAAATATTTTAGTGTTGGTAACATCAGCAAACACAATGTTCTTAATTACATTGTCGTAGTTAGTAGCACCCCAAGGGTCTGAGTCAGCATCCCAAGTTCCTGATGCGGCATCCCATGTAGCACCTGCTGTAATCTCTACAATCCCTGAGCTAATATAAGAAGTATTAGGAAGATCGCGAAATGAAAAAGTATTATCTTTCCAATTCCAGATTAATGCTTTGTTTACCACAGTAGATGATCCTGCTGGATAACAGGCCATCATTTCGTTTCTAACATAATCTGCGGCAACAAAACACTTTTGATAGTTGTCACCATTTAACTCATCGTAAACGGTTCTGCGAAGTCTTTTAGACAGCATGGCAGTTACAGTCTGACCATTACACACATAGAAGTCAGAGTTGCCCATGAAAAAATGCCCACCCTCAAACTCTGCTACCGCTTCTTTAGCAAGAAGGCCAATTGTGGGGGATAGAAGTTTAAATGAGAAAATGTACGGAGTGCCTACATAGTTCATAATGTAGATACTGTCATCCTTGTAGATAATAAATGAATCACCCAGAGGTAATCCGTCTATAATATCTCCCGGCGTATCTGCTAACTCAAACTCACCCGCATCAAGTGTAGCGTCTTCCTCATTCCATGTAACTGGTTGATTTCCAGAACTTGCTTCTGTACTCCACTTAACCAATCTAGGCTCTTCCTTAGTGCGTGTCCAATTAAGCCCAATAAGAAAAGTTCTAAACGCTCTAATAACCTTACACTTGTTTCCCTGTGGAAAATTTCTAAGCCTAACAAATGGTACGGTTAATAAAGGAACTCCACTACTGTTTAAAGGCCATGTTTGAGGAATGTCATGTCCATTTGTAGCAACAATAACACCATTTAAATTAGTAGCAGTCCAACGCCTATTAGTAGTGTTGGCATCATAATCGCTATCACCTGTGGCTGTAGTTCCAATAGGAATAACAGGATAAGCGGTTGTATGCTCTGCCGCAGTAGTTGAGTTAGCGGCTCTGGTGCATCCAGTTAAATCATTACTAGACTTTCCGGTGTATGTTATTTCTTCATAACCATTAGAACTTCCATTTGCTATTCCTTGTGTTCCCATAGCGATTGTTCCGCTTGTTGGAAAAGCACTAGCATCTGACAAAGTAATTGTGGTAACACTATTGTTTATAGTTCCGCTTAGTGTTCCTGTAGCCTGTCTAGTTACATCAGTCCAAGAAGAACCATCCCAAACTGCTATATCGTCTGTGCCGTAAGCAATCCAGTAATAGGTTCCTGCAACCGTAAGATACGGGTGAATATAGTAAGGAGCAAATGGACAAGTACCCATCACCTCTTGGTATCCGGCGACTTTCTTTACGCCGTTATCCAAGAGCCTTACATTGTTTCCATCAGACCATGCGTTAGGAGGGATATTATAAGGAGGGGTATCCTTTATAATCCCTATCTGACCTAAATTTTCTATAGGGACTAGAGCCATTATTCAGGTGGGGTAGGCCAAGTAATATTAAAAGGATCAGACTGATTAGTTATATCTCTTAAAGCCTGACGGTATACTTCCCATCCCTCTCTTTTTGAATCAGACATAGGAACGTCAGTTAATACAGTCCAATCACAAACAGAAAGTTTGCCATCTCTTTCCGCTCTTACTATAATCCATTGCTCATTTGGTTTTTCATTTTCAACATCAGACCAAGAAGGTTTAGCAGAAACATCCTCAAATACAACATTGCTGTTGTACTCCGATTCGTTTTCAACTGTTCCGTATATTGCAAAACCTTTGCCGGGAGAAAGTCTTGCTATAGTATTGCTAAGAAAAATATTGCTCATTCTTCTATCTCCCGCACCATCATAATTCCGTTAATAACGCTGAATCCTCCATCACTAACCTGATCGGAGTTTTCTAATTTTCCATAAACATTAAAAATCTGATTACCTGTGCTACCAGAACCTCCGGGGGCATTTGCCGCAGTAACCTTAAAAGTTCTTGCAGGAACAGTAGATGCCTCAACCGTTGATAATCCAGTTGGTACTTTGTCATTTAAATCAAATACTTGAACATCAGCGGTAGTTCCAGTAATAATAGTTCCGCTGTCATTGGTCAGTTGCATAAACACTTTAATTTCAGAATCCGCTGTAAAACTAGAAAAACAATTCTGCATAAACTGAACATCTACATAAAGAGTGCTTGTTGCGCTTAACTTACTATGAGTAATTGTAAAACCAGTATCAGTGTATGTAGCACTTCTAATTGTACTTGAGGCGCTTTGTATAGCATGAGTAATTTTTAAAAGTCTACTGCCTTCTGAGGCTATAAGATTAATCCACCCGTCATTTGCCTCATTCCTAATTTTTATTAAGTTCGTAGAAGTATCAAACCAAATCAATCCTGCTGTGGTTGGGCTAGGTGCTGAACCAGAAGTATGCACGCCATTAATAGCCTCGTCAGCGTTAGGAAAAGTATTCTTTAATACCGTTTTGATAAGGCGAAGATGATCGTCGCCTTGCGATATAGAGTCTGAGCCAGTGGGGTTTGTAGCCACCAAACCACTGACGTATGTTGCGCTTTCTAATGCCATGTTTTAATCCTAAGCCTCTTTATAGATTTCTACGGTAGTGTATTGCTCAGTACCCCAACCAACGCCTGTGCCGTAACCTCTATCCGCTTTTGTAGTGTTAACGCGATGTTGTATGCTATAAACATTTGACCCGGTTGGGGTCACTCTTAACGCTCCCATAGAACGGGTTTCACCATCGTAATCAGTGTAAGAATATTCGCTTGTCCCAACGCCAACCTCTGCGCTTCCAGTAACATTATATAAACGACTTTGATGACCTCTAACATCGCCTGCGGGAGCCGACCACGTAATCAAATAATTCCCAGCGGCTAACGTAAATTGGTTTGCTGAAATTGAAACAATGCCATCAGGATCAGCAATTTCCGTGTTTAAATCTCTTGTTTGCCAAGAACCGGAAGTTGCTGTACCGCCATCAGTGCCAGAAGATTTTTGATCTGCAATAATTGCATAAGATGAAAAAAGACCAAACCCAGAAACAGTAGCAGATGCGTGTGGTTGTACGGTTGTTCCTGACCCACCTAACGTAAGAGTAGATCCGCTTGCTTTGTTAATTTCGTTTACATTTATTGTTGACATCAGACGATTACCCAAGTTGATCCGCTAGGAATAGTAACAGTGGCTCCCGAATCTACAGTTATTGGCCCTGCACTCATAGCGTTTTTGTTAGACGTAATTGAATACGAAGTTGTGACATTTTGTTCATTCTCATAAAAAATTTCGTCACCACCCGCCCCTGTTGCGCCTCCACTAACAGTTCCCCAAGATGTGTCAGTTCCATCCGTAGTCAAATACTTTCCAGACTGACCAGAAACATTTGGAATTTGTGGTTGGGTTGTACTTGATGGAAACGATGTTTTAAGAACTGATTTAACAAGTCGCAAATGATCGTCGCCTTCACCTACTGGATCTCCAACAGCCGGGTAAGAACTATTTAATTGACTAATATATGAAGCAGTTTCTACAGTCATTTTTATGCACTTGCGGCGGTAAGGGTTACAGTAACTTCTAGGGTATCACCAGAAATAACAGACCTTGATGATCCAAAGTCAACTACACCATAAAGCGTTCCAGATGTTCCACCTTTGGTGTTATCGCTGTTAATAAAAGCGCCTGCTACTGTAGCAGTTCCGTTAATTGAATATGTTGCTTTGTTCGAAGAGTTGTCTATACTACCAGAGGAAGCAGTACCTAAAGTAAGAGTTTGCCTTACTGATTGAGAATAAGCAGTAATCTCACTCCAACCTGAATGAGAAGACATAGTATCTGCAGCGGCGGCTGATCCTGCCCCTTTTAATCCCACATACCATGTAGTAATCTGTGTTCCACCATCTAACGTACTAGATAGAACATGATTCAATCCTACTGTAGTTACAAGGTTTTTATTAATCTCGCGCCATTTCTCATTACCTTCTGAGTCGCGGCACACAACCTCCCATACGTTTTTGAGGCCAAGGTTCATATTTGTTTTGTGCTTCATTTTCAAGCCTCCATCGGCCTTAAAACTAATTGGGGTATTCAACATCTGTCCATACCGTTGTTGGGTCTGACTCATCTGACCATGATGAAGAAGGATCAGATACGTTAGTCCATGTTGAAGAGGGGTTTGAAGAATCTAACCATACTGAAGTTGGGTCAGATACGTTAGTCCATGTTGAAGATGGATCGCTTACATCATTCCACAAAAATGAATCTCCATTTTCGTAAGTTAGCGATACTGCTATTGTTGCTGATTCTGGATGTTTTGTATTGTTTATATACCCTGTCTCTATGTCGTATGTAGCAGAGCCAGTAATAGTAAAGACAGCAGAGTTAGTATACCCAGAAGTAATTCCATAACTAACATCTTCTGAAAAAGTAAATCCGCCTAACGAAGTGTATCCTGAATTTACTGCAAAAGTAACAGAGCCTACAAGAGAGTGTGTTCCGCTTTTAGTCGCTGTTAAATTTATTGGGAAAGAACTAGCGCCTACAATATTCCCTATACCTGTATTTACATTATCTAAAGTAACACCGTAAGATGAAGAGTTTGCTTTAGCAGGAGTATTCCAATTTATTCCGATACTACTCCAATATATAGGAGCAGAGGATTCTGCCCACGTTATAGGCGCTGTCAATAGTAACCACCCGTATTCATCACCCTAAGCGCGGAGCCTGAGTGACGATCCTTATTGTCTTGTTCCTGTATGTCTGATATAGCCTGCTGGAATGCTGTTGCCCATAACTGAGTTCTGGGATCATTCATAATAAATGGTTCCGCTTCTAGCAAACAACCATAAAGATACACATCAGGTGCGTTAGTAATCATCCAGTTAGTAGGTGATACTGCGGTAATTGAATCAAACTTTTTATAAAATAACATTTCTATGGTTTGTACACTTGATGGTATTGGCCCTAACTGAATTTCATCAGCAATAATAGTGTACATTTGGGGAGTGCCTGTACCGGTACTTCCATATAATCTGTCATAGATTTCAGGAGTAACGTACTGCATTGGAGTAATCGGAGAAGTATTAATTTGCAAATTACGCATTTGAATAAAGTAAGCAGGCAGAGCAATATTTCTCTGCCCTGCTACAGTAGATGCAGTCTGCTTTTCTTCCATTGCCCTGATGCGAAGCAACCTGTTAAACCTAGCCTCTGCCAAAGCAATAAACTCTGGTATCCGGTCAGTCAGGTCATCCCTGTCTAACCAGTTAGCAACCGCTGTGTTTAACTCGGTGTAATTACTTATAGCCATTAACTATTCTTGCTTTTAAACCAAACAGAGTTGTTAATAATAGGCTTCTGATCGTTGCCTGAAAATGTAGGTTGATATAACCACATAATTATACCCTCGTAGGTGTAGTCCTAAAATATTTATTATCAGGATCGTTTAAATACTTTGCTAGTAGTTTGTTATCTTTTTTGATTGCGTCACCTGTTTCTTTGCACCACTGCTCCCAGACGTTAACAGGAATTGACGCTACGGTTACTCCGTCATCTGTTCCCATTGCTGACGCTTTGCCAAATGTAAGTTTGTCACCGTAGTTATTTAAGTTAAGTTTGTTTTTTTCTATAATAGGCTGTACATCTTGGTAAGTGTTAATAGTTGCAGTGCCATCAATATTGATGTCCAGTTTCCAAGGACGAGAATCTGGAGTGTCAAAATTCCATCCAGATGAATTCATAGCGGCATTGATCCTCTATCTTCAGTAATTGCTTTAAATTTTTTAAAAACTTTCTCTGCACTAAGTTTAGCATCTACAGGTTTTTTTTCAGTGCTAACAGATTTCTTAGACTTTAATTCTTTCCTAAGTTCTTTTTTAGTAACCATTACATCTTTCTCCCGAAACCAAAAAGTTATGATCCACTTGTCTCCGTTTTCTGGAGGCAGTCCCATGTGCAACGATGCGGGGTGCGGAATCTTATTTTCATCAAGGTTTCCAAACATAAGAACCCTGCCTTGTACGGCTTGTATGGCAAGTCCCAAAACAGGAAAAACTGTGCCACCACCATCTTGTACGTCATTCAAGTACGCAATCATAGTGACACAGCGATTCCCACCTTCTTTTATCTTTGAAGATTTCGGCATTTCCCCCATTTCATCAGGGAGAAACGCATCATAGTGTGGTTTGTACTCCTGCCCCGGCTGATACCTTTGAATAGTCACAGGTTCCAACCGGGTAGGAGGTAGACCGCACATACCGGACAACGCTTCAATAACACCGTCTAACACATTATTGTCACCGTAATCAAAGAAAGCACCTTTGCTGGTTCTTGCTTTGTCTTGGATATACTTACCATCACGGTTTATTAGATTATCGCCAAGCCCTTTATTTTCGGCAAGGTTAATTATGTGTTCACATAAATCAGGTGAAAGCACATTATCTTCAACAACAATTGTAGGAGTGTTATTGTATTTAATCAAGCGTCTTTAATTCCGATAACAGCCGCATTAGCCAAACCATTCTTGGCACGAAGACCGTATTCAGCGATCATCAACTGTTTCACGCTGTCGCCAGTCTTGGCAAGAGTTTCGGTCATAAAGGGCCGTAGATAGTCAATTGACCAGAAATCATAGTCAAAGAAATACAACTGGTTAGGCAGACACAAACGGCTAGGAACAACTTTTAGCGTACCAAAGTCAGTCACCAAAACATCAATGGCGTTGACTGCGGTAGCCGGAGCCGCACCCGGCGCATCTTTCTGCAAATCAGCAATAACAGAACCACCAAGGGCGCTAATCTTCTGTTTAAGAGTAGCATCACACATAATCTCAGTAGGTTCTCCACCCTGCGTAAACACACGTTGCATAGCAAGGTTAATCATAGCCATCGTCAAGACCGCATCCGAACCAGATGGACTTGCAACAGACGTACCATTAGGAAAGCCAGCAGTAGGTGAACCCTGATTAACAATACCAACAACAGGAGAAGCCGAACCATCAATGATGTTTGACGTTCCTGCGGAGGCAGTACCAAGCCAAGACATCACAGCCGCTGTTTTACGAGCAGTACCAGTAGCGCCAGAAACAGCAAGGTCTTCAGAGAGCATCATTTTTTCCATGTCTCTTTTTATTTCCTTTGCACGTTTAGCGAGTTGATACGCCTGACTTGACTTGCGGCCTGCAAAATCTACTGCTTCTGCTGTGCCACTCGTCTGAACGGCTTTGTACGAAATCTGACAGTAGTTCTGCAAACGTCGCGGCTCTGCAACTGCCAGAGCGTTCATGCTATCGTCGCCCTCTAGTTGCTGGTTCGCGGCGGCATCGGCTAACTCATCAGTTTGCCACTCAAACAACGTATTGTCACATGACCCTTGACCCACGCTTGACATAAACGGCGTGTCCATTGGGCTAATATTATAAATGATATTACTTAGGTCTTCCCTAATGCCAACGGCACTATAGGTAGTCCTAGTATTAGTTGCGATTGCCATAAAATGACTCCTTTATTAAAGTTCTACATAATCCTCAAACAGACTGGCGGCATCTTCCGCTTTTCCTGTCTGCTTAAGACGCTTCATTGAGGCAATACGTTTTGATTTGGCATCAGATTTTTTAGTAGAACCTTTGCCAGATCTAACTACTTTGGGTTTGTTCTTAATTTTTTTCGCTTTAACATCAGACTTTTGAAGTGCATCATATTTTTGAGCCTTCATTAAAACAAGTAGCGATCTATGGTCTATTAGTTGTTGCAGTTCTTCTTTTGTGAATCCCTGTTCAAGAGCGTATGAAGAAAGTTCAGATGCCATTTTTCCGCGTTTTTCTGTATTATTCCATTCAGGCACAGCCGCTACTAACTTTGCGTGTTCTTCCTGAATAGCCAGTTGACGTAACTTGGCTGTTTCTTCTTGCTGTTGTTTATTAACCCTTGCCTGTTCCTCCTGCGCTTGTCGGACACGATCTTGGGCTTCTCTCAGTTCTTCCTTTTTAGTAACGAAAGCAATTGGGTCTGTTTGTCGCAGATTTTCCCAATCAACATTCTGAAACTGCTCTAATCCTCCCATAGAGTTTTGAACAAATTGTCCAAGAGCATCTATGTATTGCTGACGCTCCGCTTGTGCCTGAGAAATTTCATTATTCCACTGCTGTTGCAGTTTAGTCATTTCATCTCTTTGGCCTGCAAGTTCTTGCGTTTTACGAGTATAGTCAGACTGACGGGAGTACCCTTTAACGAGTTCGTCAAGGCTTACCTCAAGTTCTTCGCCGTCAACTTTAACGACATAAACATCAGGTTCCTCTTCGGATTCGTCTTCGTCTAACTCTTCCTCTTCAGATTCTTCCTCAGATTCCTCTTCGGCCTCTTCTTCAAGGACATCCTCTTCCAATGGTTCGTCTTGAGTTTCCTCAGTAGACTCTTCAACATCTTCCGTAGGTGCGCTTTCTTCGGTTTCCGGGGTTTCCTTTTCAGGTTCCATCAAGCCAAGAAAAGCATTTTGTGCTTCGGTAATACTACCGGGTACTACTGGAAGCGGGTCAATGGTATCCGCCATAACAAATTCTCCTTATATGTGGTATTCCTTAAGTTTTTCCGCCATCTCTCCGGTTTCTACAATACTGGTTAGATGAAGGCGAAGTCTCTCAAGGAGTCGTAATGAAAGCCAACATTGTTCGCGGCTTTCGACATCGTTCACACTTGAATGCGCCCAAGTGTTATAAATATTTTCTGCTAATTTTTCAAATGATTCATTATATAGAGGGTCATTAAGAAGGCGTTTCGCGTGTTCTATATCTCTACTCATGTTACTCCTATTGCTACAGCCCTGTTCTGATCTCGTTCAAGGGCTAGTTCTGCGGATTTAAGTTGGGCATCTACAGCGTTTTCTTGTGCGTCCTGTTGCACTTTCATCATTTTAACCTGTAAGTCTCCCTGTTTAATTTCCAACTCTTTCATTTTAATCTGTTGTTCCATCATAGCCGTTTGTTGTTCTGGGCTAGGTTGTTCAGGTTGCGGAGGCGGGGGAGGCGTTAAGAAATCATTAACATTCTGATAGCCCATTGCCTTTATAAGCGCGGCCCCAAGATTGTACATATTCTGCGGAGTTACAATAGGTAGACCACCCTGCATGGCTTGTGCGGCAAACTGCAACATCTGTGACAGGTGAGCCATCTGCTGATCCTTTGATCCATTACCAAGAGCAACAGATACTGTGCAATCCATTTTATCGCTCCACATATCAGGGCGTACAGGAACCCACTCATTACGCAACATAACTACTCTTTCTTTGTCTTGATATTTTAGTAGAAGTTCATAAATGTAATTCATTAACTCTTTAACGCCAGTTTCTGCAAACTGTCTTGCAATCATCTCAACTCTTGACTGAGCATTGGTCATTACAGCGTTAACAGCAGTAGCCGTAGTGTGTGAGGTTAAAGCGTCTGCATTAATCCCTTGAGTGTTTTTGTTTACACCTGACCGAGATTCTCTTATCTCATCAAGATAACTAAGCATCTGGAATGAGTAAGGCTCAAGAGCAGGGGTAGCCAAGGGCGTAACAGCATTAGGGGATTTAACTCGTACAACGCCCCCCGGCCTTTGGGTTAAAAGATCATCCAGATTTGCTTGACCTTCAAGGACTGCATATCTGCCAAAGTTCTGGTTGTAGGCGTTGTCCATCAGGTTACGCATCAGCGTACTCTTAATTAACTGCAAGTCCATTACAAGGTCTGCAACTGACAACCCAAAAAACTTATGTGGAATTTTTAGCGGGGTAATAGAAACAAACGGAGTGTAATCAATTTCTTCATTAGAAAAAACGTAATTGCCAACAGTGCAAACTTTTCTTAGTTCTGCAATTCCATCCTCATCAAAGTCTGTTCTAAGGAATGATTCGTGTAAATAATATTCTCTTAACGCTTCTTCTTCGCCCCCGTTAAATACTCCAGCCATACTATCTGAATCATCAAACTGATAACGGGCTAAACGCTCTTCGTTAAAGTACATCATGTTATCGCCGCCGCCCAAATCCTCAACACCAAAGTCATCATCAGGGTACATTATTCGAAGTTCTGATAAAGTTTTTTTAACTCTATGACAAACAAACCTAGCATCCTTGATTGACTTTGCTTCTCTAGAAATTAAAAATTCTTCGGGTGGTACATTCTCTATACGAACTCTTCCATCATAATTGCTACGCTTGATAACAACGTCATGGTAAACCCCACCATCTTCTGTAATACTATTTGACTGTACTTCGGTATGTTCAAGAACCTCTACGTCATTGCTTGAAATAAGGTATTCAAACTCAAGGTCGCCAAGATTTCGATATTCTTCTCTTTTGGCTTCTTCGTATTCATCCCACCACACTTTTACAATACCGTTCTTTTGTAAAAGCGCATCATGGAACCAAGAATAAAGAACCTCCCAGCCCGAATTATCTTTTGTAAAGACGTAGTTGACGTAATCTGTGGCCTGTTTTGCCGCTTCTACGTCTTCCGGGCCGTGAGGTGTAAACTTAACCATCTCATCACCAGAGGCAAATACCCGCATTAAAGACGGTTTAATCCATTCAATCGTATCCTGAACAGTGGAATCAACGTATTGACTGCGGCCCTCTACCTCGTTACCAAAGGGCAACGCATAGTAATATTCCTGAGCCTTTTCCCGCTGTTCCGATATCTCTCCATCATACCCAAGAGAGTCTGTAATTTCTCCTTGGATTCGTGATATCAGTTCTCGTTCTTTATCAGACAATTCCGTAATTCCTATAAGTTATTTTGCTAGTCCATTGCGGGTCAGACCCTGCTACAGCATAGCGTTGTGATTGAAAGGCATACCGTGTTGCGCTCATCAAGTCATCACGGAGGGCTACTACCTTACCTTCCTTTCTGTGGTACATTCTAAACTCTTCAAACCAATCTGAAAGTGTAGAAAATACTTTAAAGTTTCCTTGCTCCATGCTTTGTAGCATAGCCATAAGCCCTTCCTCTACTGAGTTAGAGCCTTTCTTTTCCCCCAAACCCGGAGGATTTGAAAAGTGTTGCATTAAGAAATTACACCCTAAACCCCTATACTGTTCAGCAAGACCGGGGTTTCCCATGCTATCCCTGCGATTTCCGTCATGCGGGTAGGCTATCGGAATAAAATAAGGGCGTTGCCTTATTACCTCGGAGTGTACCGTTGGGCTTGCCTTTGATGCTCTATAGCAGTCGTATATGTAAAAAGTATCACTTTCATTATCTATTGCACACCAGACAATAGCCGTGGGGTGATCCCAACCAAAGTCTATGGCGGCTATGCGCGGCCAATGATCCTGTATTTCTATTGGATCAATCATTAAATCTTCTTCGTTCAATGGAAAGATAAGTCCAGAACCAATAGATGGCCTGCCAAATCTACGCATATCTCTTTCATGGGGAGAGTAAGCAGAAAGAATTTGTTCCATCGCTTCTTCAGATAGATGCCCTTTCTTACCTCTTAACGATTTAACGTGTTCTGAGGCGTGATCCCATGTAGCGTTGGTTAGGCTTTGACCTTTCTTTATGTGGTTCATAAAGGCGGCAACTGTTTCAGTCATGCCGGATTCAGGTGTGAATGTCATATAGACCATTCCTTTCCTGTCTAGGGTTCGCGTAACAGCCTGTGAGTACAGTTCTCTGGACGGTTCCTCGTCCAACCATACCACATCTACCGATCTACCCTGCCACTTGTCTACGCCCATTTCATAGGCTTTAAAGTGTAAAGAAGAGTTCTCACCTGAAGTATGCCGTATGAGGGATACGGACTTGGCGTTTGGAACACCGGGCTTGCGTTCAGTTTTTATAATACATTCTCTAGGAACAGCGCCGGAGCCAAAGGCTTCTGGATCATCGGGAGAACCCAATAACTCTGCTTGTACAATATCTCTGGTGGTTTCGTTTGATACACCACCAGCCCATGCTGTGATGGGTCTGTTAAATCTCCTACCCCTCCACCATTTAGGATATAGTCCTGTCAGGTGGTAGGCCATCTCTGCGGCCCCACAATAAGACTTTCCTATGCGGTTAGCCGCCATCAATAAGCGTTGGTTATTACCTACCCCTGTTTCGTGGAATTCCTGTTGGTATGGGTACGGATCGTAGAAGTCGATTTTGTTAAATCGTTCACGCTTTCTTAGTTCTTTTGCTATTTCTACCGCTTTTTCTACGTCTACTGGCATAGATGATTGTATTGGCATTAGTTTATAGGTGCGCCTCTAAATCGTCTTGGTGGAGTATATCCAATTAAACCTCTCTGTCTATCCCGCTCTTCTTGTAGTTTCTTATCCCTGTTATAAAGTAAACCTATACCCTCTGCCGCCGCTAAAGGTATTCCAAATATATCCCCCAAAACCGGTATTGCGCTTGCTCCAGAAATAGCAGACAAAATAGGATTGCCTGATTTTGCATAATCTACTGATGCGTCTGCCGCTATACCGTATCCCGCCAAAGGTATTGCTTTTCCGCCAACTTTAAGCACCTTCCCTAGTGGAGAGTCCATTAAATTCATTAAACTTTTTTTAATTACCCCCGGAACATCCCCCCTAGGAACTCCAATTCTGTCTACTATATTATTGCCAGTATTTGTATACGATCTTGTTCTTGGTAAGTTTTTGAAATAATCCAAATTTCCTAAAGGTTCTAAACCCTGCTTAACAAGCATATCATTTATTGCGTATAAAGATTTTATTCCCTCTTTGCTTATACCAACTCCGGGCATACGAACATTTCTTCTTGCGCTTTCGTATAAGTCTTTTGCGGTGGCTTGAGCGCCTGATCTAGCATTATCATCATAGTTATTTAAAAAAACATTACTTTCTAATAACCTTAAATGAGGAAATGTTGACTTTGGAAGGCCATGACTCCTTGCAACTCTTATTTTATCAATTATCTCAGGGTCTATCAATCCTCTTAAATCTGTATTAATTCTAGATTCGACATTGCTTACATTGGAATCAAAAATCCTCAATTCCTTGGATTTAGGCCCAGATTTGTCAGTAGGACTAAGAGTTCTTATTTTATTTGGATTAGGATGTGCGGCCCTCGACCTCTCATAAACGCCTTTACCTGCCTTTAACTCTTGTATTTCTTTTAACTGTTTTTGTGTTGGGAAATTTTCGTCGCTATCAAGTAGTTCTAAAAATTTAGATGCCATTTCAACCCTCTCTGGGTCTTTTGCTTTCCTTGCTATGTCAGAAAGGAAAATTCTTGTTTCCCTTCTTACGGCAGAAAAATCTCCAGATTTAGCGGCAGATTCCCTGTTAAGTTTAGTAACTAGATTTTGCTTTCTTTTTCTTAGTTGATCGTCTGTACCTTCTGTTGACTTACCATGATTAGCAAGAAATTCTTTTACCTCTTCTATGCTACTTTTCTTTTGCGGCCTTCCCGAATAGGTGGATACATTTCTTTTAGATATTATTTCACCAGTTTCTTCTTGTACTTTTTTTATTATTTCTGCGTTAGTTAGCCCGCTATCCGCTAACTTTTTTATTAGTTTCTGTATTTTGGGGTCAGTACGTTTTCCAGCACCCATCTTAATTCAAAGGGCCAACAAGGGCTTCCAGTTCTCGTTGTAATTCCTCCGTTGATTTCTCTTCAACGTGTGACACTTCCTGTTTGATCTTCTCAGTGGGTTTAAGACCAGCCCTGTCCAGTATATCCTTCACAGCGCCAAGCCTCACAGATTCGCTCTCAGCGCCTTCTGAGAGGTTCTTAAGAACCATCAATGCACCGGGTACACAATCCTGAATCATTTTGCGGGTGCGATCCTCAATCTCTCTGGCGAACTGATTCTTTAACTCATACCCTCTTTGCTTGGGATGGGAATACCCTGCAATCTGTGCGGCTTTAGCGGCACACCCATGCAGACAGTATTGCTCAATAAATGTTTCTTGTTTCTCAGTCCTCATAAGGGTTTCCTATAAGCCCAAGGGTAGCGGCTAAACTAGCCCCTATACGATCTGGTGCAACACTATCAGCATCAGACAAAATAGCGTTAAATAATGCCTCATCTTCTTTACTTAAAAATCCTTGTTCTGGTCGTGGTACTTTCGGCTTTGTTTTTTGCGATTCTTTAGCGCTCTCCAGAGAAACATCCTCTTTTCCCTCTTTAGGCGGATTTTTGTATTTTGGTGTTGGTTTTCTGTCCAGTATTTCTCCGGTCTTACCGCCAATACTTATCTCTCTGGTTCCGATTCCTACTATCGCATCAGCAGACCCCGGAATTTTTTGGCCAAATATATCCTGTTTATCCGTACCAAACATCTTTAGAGTGCCATCGTTCTTAACCTTAACTATAGCATTAAACCCGCCCAAAAGATAGTCTCTTTTTCCTGCGGGAGAAAACTGAAAAAATACGCCATCAGTACCTTGACGAATCTTCATTGGAACCTTTTTCTTCCACTCCGGGTCGTACTTATCCAAAACCTCTTGCCATTCTTCTGCGGTTTGCGGGTCGTGCTTCGCCTTCAATGACTTTAGTACAGATGCCTGCCTTGATTTGCCCACATCACTTAGGGAGTCACCTGCGGCTCTAATATTTTTCTTATTCAAGAATAATACATCGCTTGGGCCTTGAAGTTTAGCACCAGACATACCTTTTTTAAAGCCCTCTGTCCATGCCTCAAGCGACATATCGTAAATCATTTCTGCGTCTACGTCATCAAACATATCACCGGCTAACTGTCGATCAAAGGGCATTTCATACCCAAACCGCCGTTCAGCATAAGGGCTAAATACTTGTGGTATTTTTCCTCCATAATTTGTCATCATTTTGGCGTGTAGTATGTTTTGGGCTACCTGACCGTCAATCTTTCTTACTGCATCACGCATGGCGCTTTTAATTTCTTCTGTATATCCGCCTTCCTCCCCCAATTTTTTCAACTCATTATAATCATCTAAGTGTTTTCTAATGACTCTTTTGGTGGCTAAAGGGACTTCGCTTGCGCTGTATAGTTTTCTGGTAAGGTCAAGAGAACCTTCCTCAAAAGCCTTTCCAATATTTAATGCAACACCGGGGGCTTTGTTCCCACCATAAAAACCGGGAACGTAATTACGCAAATTCATAACGTAATTCTTTATCAACTTGGGAAAGCCCATAATACCAATGTCAAAACCCGCTGATGCAACGTCCAAAAGGCCAACATCTTCTGTTGGGCTAATACGCTTTCTGACAGCAGTTGCTACACCTCTAGGCACAATATCAAGCATCCTGTTGACTCTTGCCCCCTCTGGCTCACGACTAGCCTTAGAGGCAAAATCGTATAACAAATCCCCAAGAGTATCGCCCCCATCAGGTCTTGGTGGTGTTATCTCTCTAATGCCGTAATATGGGTCTTGAGTTAAAGGTATTAAATTGGGTTGTTCTTCCAACTCATTAACCATTTGCCCACCGGCTCTCTGATAGCCCTGTCGCGTTATATATTCCTCCAATAGCCCCCTCTGGTCATCTGCATACTGACCCCCCATCCTCTCCTGTAATTGCTGTAGTAGTGTCTTAGCCATATATTAGAGAATTCTTATAAAGGGTAAAATGTCCTGATGGTGAGTGTGTACAATATATCGCAATTGCGCTAGAAAAAAAAGGGGCCTCCCCGGGGTCGCCTAACGCCCCCACGTCATGCGCACATAAAGGAGGCTAGACTAGCAGGGTTCAGTTGAGCAGTAGACCAGAATTGGTGAATTTATTTTGCCCTATATAGTAGCAAGACTTTACGCCGTTACCATGCTGGTTTAATAACCTACTATTGCGGTGTGGTATTATCCCGCGATGGTCTGATAGAGAGAGTGTGTGTGTGGTATGAATGTCATAAACTCCATTTATACCTTTATCAAAACATCGTGTGCAAAAAGATTGACTCTCTGTCTCAGATGTGTCTTAATCCAATCACTGGGCAAGAACAGCCCCAACATAAGCAAATAAGGAAATACTGATGAAAAGATCACAAGTTTACTTCAACCTGCACAAGCGCCTCTTCAGCGTCCAACAAAGCGGGAAAGTGTACGCCCATGCTGAAGGTGTAATGATGCAAAATGTGCGCTTCAACGTATCCAAGGCGGGTCAGCGC
>VTLG01007827.1_pt1 | contig 26356 bp, 23 predicted proteins | sample 4694571 | NCBI WGS metagenome assembly VTLG01 (sample SAMN12604809, study PRJNA352737) | marine metagenome | biome: ENVO:00000447; feature: ENVO:00000209|ENVO:00000569|ENVO:01000036; material: ENVO:00002151; isolation source: viral sequences binned using virsorter ...
TAGAGCAGCAGGCATGTACCCGAGGTCGCTAATAACAGTATAAGCAATAGCACCCACTCCACCCACTGCTGCGCCTTTCGCAGTCTTTGAAGTTTCTTTTTTGCCAAATCCAATGTTAATATTTTCTTTGATTTTGTCAAGCATCGTCAATCCTTTCAATTAAGTGGACGCATGGCCCATGCCAGCAGACTACCAATAGCAACCTGAAGTACGCCTATCGTTGCTTCGTGTTCAAATACCGGAGCCCATTTGCCCCAGCCGCCACTAACCTCAACTACTTGATACGTAATAATAAGTGTAGTAGCTGCTGTACTTGCATAGGCTGCACTAGATTTTTCTTTGCTCTTAGCGTGTTCTTTCTTTGTTAAAGTTACAAGTTCACTCTTGGCTTTTTTAAGATCCGCTTGTGTGCCGCGAACTTCTTTAGTTCTTGTCGTGAGCGTGCTATACGCAGCAGATCTCTGTCTTTTACATTCGTCAAGTTGATTCCATAAGGTTTCGTAGTGCTGTCTAAGCTCAGCGAATGACCCTACAGTTTTAGGATCTCGAGGAGGTTTTCTCAGCATATTACTTACCTCGCTTGGGTGGTACCCGCCCTTCCACCCATTCAATCAACTTATTCCATAGTCGCTGGGTTTGGCTCTCCATACGACGATCCATCTTGTTAATCCTGTCGCGTACTGACAGAAGTAACCAGGTGTTAGCGCCAATAAGAGCAACCAACGCGAGGGCGACTGCGGAGATAATGAGATCGGCATCCACGTTACGGGCGGGCGTTAGCCTGAGCTTCTTGGAACGTCTGCCATGCCGATTTAACATCATCGGTCCACACTGCCGCAGCGATGCCCTGAATTTCAGCAGACTCGCCGCTGATATCCATATCTGGGTGGAGAACTCTGCGATGAAACGAGCGCGACAATTCGTTGCCGTCCTCTTTTACTATAGTCGCAGTGCGAACTTGCAGGTGCTTGTAATCGCCAACGATTTCTATTTTGTCGTCACCGATAGTTTTTTCAAGTGCCATTATTATTCTCCTAATCTGTGTAATACCATCCAGTAACATTGATCCAAATGGAACCCGATGATTGATAGATCTCGGCTGATTTGACATCCGCTGTCCACGTTCCATTATTCATCTGCTTGTAGAAGGCGCACCACGTATTATTATTGCCGATATATCCATTTATGCCAGCGCAGTTGGCGAGGTTGAATAGATTGATTCGGATATTCGGTGACGGGCATCTATTAACAGATGTGAACGATGTAAACGGCAAGCCTGTAAGTATTATATTAGCACTGCCATCGGTTGCTGATGAGTTTTGTGCGTTGGGATTCGTCACTTCTGTTTCGCAGGTGAAATGCACTATGTTCCCGATTTTTGTGTACCCACACGCATTATTGCCAACCGAGTATGCTGTTCCACTATCTCCACCGTACCTGATAACTGCTGTCCACGTACCCTCTTCGTAGTCATCAAGCAGCTCAGATGTCATTCCACCAGCATGAGCATGTGCGCTGAAATCAATACCGTGGCCACTGGTGCCGATAACGAGATCACCATCGCTTACAGTGACATCGCCACTGGTATCGATTGTCATACCAGTTGTCCACGTAATCCCAGAGTCAGCAGTACCCGATGCCGCATACTGATATTTAAACCCAGTCGCATCGACGCCGCACAACGTACTCAGGTTTGTTGACGTATACTTAAAGCCTCCGTTGTAATACGCATTTGAAGTGAGGAACGCGTCCGACGACGACGAATTGATCAGCGCACCTCCACGTTCACCGCTTTTGTACAGATGTATTGCAGGGCGATCCCACGTTTCAGTTACACCGCCAACCGATAACGTGGTGCCGTCAAACGTCAGGTTGCTCTCTACTGTTGCTTCATCACCATCCTTATAGGTAGCCACGCCATTAGCAGTGCTGCCATCCCAACTGATGCCGCTGCTAAGTGCAGAGCCATTTACGGTAAACGATTTTCCACTGGCGAGATCGATGCCGCCATCGTCTATCGTCGCTATCTCAGCCTCATCGACGTAAAAGGACATCTTGCCGTGGTCGCCCGTGGCACTCGCAGTTTTAGTGGTAAACCTTAACTCTTCCAGGGTCTTATTACTACCACCGTTGAGCGCCTGGACTACGAGTGCCTCCGTAGCAGATGTTCCAATACTCAATGACGTATCTGCATTATTCGCATCATCGAAAATTGTCACATCACCCGTTGTTGCTAACGTACCAACGCCACTGACATTATTGCTATCATCAATCGCTACCCCACTATTTTGGGCCGTCTTTCCTCCAGTCCCGTCAAATCTTACAACTGCATTATCCGTAGATGAGCCAGGACCGGAAAAATCACCTGCAGAAGAAGGCAAATCACTGCCATTTATTGCAAACGTCATACCACTGGCAAGATCTATACCTCCATCATCAATAGTACCTATTTCAACTTCGTCAATGTAGAAAGTAATCTTGCCGTGATTTGCGGTGCCTGAAGCAGTTTTAGTAGTAAAACGCAATTCCTCTAGAGTTTTATTACTGCTCCCATTCAGCGCTTGCACTACTAACGCTTCAGTTGCGGATGTTCCGATACTCATAGATACATCTGCATTGTTATTATCGTCAAATACTGTAACATCACCAGCAGTTGCGACAATAGTCCCAGTGCCTGCATTCAGAGTAAGGTTGTTATTCCCTGAAGTATCTATCGTAGCAGCACCGTCAAAACTAAACGTAGAGGCATCACTTTCAATAGTGCCTCCATCTAAAGTAAGTACTGCACTACCCGCATCAAGTGATAAAGCGTTATTCCCACTTGTGTCAATAGTAGTAGCAGCATCGAATGAAAGTGTAGTTGCATCACTCTCTATAGTTCCGCCGTCCAGAGTTAGCGTAGCGCTTCCGGCATCCAAAGACAGCGCATTATTTCCGCTAGTATCAATCGTTGCGGCACCATTAAACGACAACGTATCTCCGCCTACATCTATATCACCTTCAAAATCCATCAGCCAGGCAGCAGTAGTAGAATTCGGAGTTATTGTCAAGCCAGTAACGTATGTACCCGCCGACGCAATGTCATTCCCGAGAGTTAGCGTTCCTCCATCAGCTACATTCAACTTCCACTCATCACCTGCATCATCGCCTTCATCAGCCATCAATGTAATGGCCAACCCAGCGCCTTCAGTTGCGGCGAATTTCAGAGAGTCCGTAGTAGTTTCATCGTAGCCTACAAATACATTCTGGTCTGAACCGAACTTTATGAATTTGTCATCTGCGACATATACATCTCCCCATTCTTGCGACGCAGACCCCATATCAGCGCCTCCTGTAGAGTCAGGAAGTATTGACGTATTAAAAGTCGTCGCCGCATCAAAAGTTTTTGTCCCAGTGATGGTTTGTGTCTGCTGAAGTGTGACAATTCCATCACTAGACGAATAATCTACATTTGATTCATCTAAATTACCGTTGATAAGCGTAAACGCCTGATCGATGTCTACATTCCACTGATCATCCGTAGGCTTCTCGCCGGCAACAAAAGTATGTGATCTAGTTATTGTTCCCATTATGCTCTCGCTTTTTAGAAGTCTGTCATTTCTGCGCGTTTAGCCCCGCTTGCCAATTTTTTAGACTGCTGATCTTCATAGTACCTCTTATCAGCGGCTTCTCTAATCTTACCGTGGTTCAATAAAATACCTCCTACTGTATATCCTGCATCTGCCATCATTCTAGCGGTTTTATTTTCATTTATCCCTTTGCCTATTTCTTCAACCCAGTCTGCTACACGTTTCGGAGCACCCACCCAACGTACCCACCTACTCATAATTCTAGGAGATGTTAAGGCTAAAACTGGCAATAAACTAAATGCAGCAGTAGATGCAGTCCCAGCGATTACATTGCCAGTAAGAGCAGTGGCAATCAGGCCTCTACCTACAAGGTTAGACGGTAATACACGTTGCATATCTAGTGCGGCTAGTCCAGTAGTCAAAGGCCCAACGCGTGCTTCCATACGTTCTGCTAACGCTTGTCGATACTTATTTGCATGCTTACTTGCGGTCATTATCTTTTTTAATACAGACCCTGCATTTATATTTTTCGGAACTTCCCCAGATTCCCAACCTCCTGCTTGCCCTTTAGAATATAAACTAAATTCTTTCTGTACAGCAGACAAATATGTCATGCGATCATCTACCTCTTGGAGTTTATCATTAATCGTCTTACCTCCAGGAAGTTTTTCAGTCATTTCTGTAAATTGACCTCGAACATGATGACGCAAATCTGCAAGCATTGCCTGTACGCCAGTCGCACCAGTCAAAGGAACATCTTGAATTAAATTGTCAATGTTCCGCATTAATTTATATGCATCTTTAGGATCTAAATTATTTGCATTTGCAAAATGCTCATTTATAAAATCAACTGCCTGCTCTAAACGATTATCAGGAATGCCTTTTAATGTGGATTGCGACAAATCAATAGATACTTTAGGCACCATAACAGGCACCATTTGAGTAGCTTCAGCTGCGATATACCCATGCCCAGTTTGATTTTTAATAACTTTCTGAACTTCTTGCTGTTGCAGTGCGACTTTAGCTCCAGTAAGCGGTTTAGTTAAAGTCTCCGTCCACTTATTTACTGCAGGCAACAAATCAAACGTTTCAGTCATATTACCAAATAAAGCCGGCAATTCATTAACGAACACATCATTCATTTCATTATTTATTTCACCGATAGCGTTAAGCATATCACGTAGAATTACCGATTCGTCTCGCACACCCTTTACAACTTCTCTAAAGTATTTTAATGGCGTAATGTCTACATTAGGTGTACCTAAGCGCCCTGGAATAAGACGCATTGCCATACCAGAAGGCGTATACGCAGGTTTTGCTTGAGCGGCTGTCTTTTGCTTGGGCGTTAACCGCCCTGCATCTAATGCTTTTCTTATAGTAGTATTCTCAACACCGCTAAATACTTCTGCAAGATATGGAAGTGCTGAATCAATAAGATTCAGCGTTCCTTTAGCAGCGCCTCTGCCCGCTCGTACAGTAGTCTTTAAAGGATCAGTTACAACGTTTGCACTTTCCTCTATAGCCCGTGCAAGTTTAGGGGTATTTAGATGCATATACTCATTAATACTACTCAAGCCCCTTGCAAAATCATCAGGAATTGCTCTTTTTACAAGCGCTCCTGTGCCTTTTATTCCAGGCGCTAAATCAATCATAGAAGTAAATGGCTGCTCAACTATACGCTTTGCAGGATCTTCTGCAAACTCAGCAAAATCATCAATTATCGCTGCAGCACCTTCTCGCGTAAACATTTGACCCAAAAGAGCAGGATCATCATAAACAGCTTTTAGGCCTTCGTAAGTTTGAAGAGCATTTGGGCCGAAATTAGCTGCAAGGGCGTTTAGATTTTTAGCTGAAAAAACCCCTGCTTCCCTATCATACGGCACAGTAGATTCTCGCGCTGTTGCAGGCAAATCTGGCCGCGAAAACTGAGTTCGATATTCATCTTCCCCAATTTCATCATATAGATTTGCACTATTTAATACTTCTTCTCTCCCGTATCTTGACGATAATCGGCGCCAAGCTTCCGGATCCTGAGAGGAAAATGCTTTAGTTAGTTCTTCGTATGTTATCATTATTAGTTACCCCCACGAATCCATTCACCCAAGCTACGCAATTGAGAAGCCGCAAACCGACGAGGCATCGTGTTTGTAAAATCAAGCATTTGTGAGGCTTGGCCTAACGGGCCTGCAGTTGCAGAATAAGGTAAAGTGGCTTCAGGTGCTAACGCTGCTGTTGCGGCATCTAAAGCAGACCCTTCCTTTACTGCGCTTGTCTTACCAGCTTCAAATGCCTTCGTATACTCCGGCCCAGAAGTTAGTTCCTTTCGTTCGGCGTTAGTGGCCGCTTTCCAATCTACACTTGACTTATAGCGCTCATCTAAATTTGCTCGAGTAATTAGATTCTTATCATTTAAGCCGGCTTCAACATTCGATCCAACTTCTGTCGTAATATAATTTCTAGTTTGAACATTAAATGCAGTAAATAACTCATCTTCTAAATGCTTAACCAAAGTAGGATATGTTGTACCCGCAAAGGACCTTTCCTTCTGCTCCACAAAAGAAAGAGTTTCATATGCCATTGCGCGGTCCATACCTCTTTTTAAATCATCAGCAATTGCCACCATACTTACCAGAGTCTCAGGAGTTAACAGGGCGCCACCTGTCGTCAAGTTTTCCATAGCTATCCACACTCGCCCCAAAGCCCCTGGAGTATTATTACGATAAAGCTCTATATCGCCTTCTCTAACAGTAGCGGGGTCAATTAACCTTTGGAAGACGTTAACAAAGCCAATATCATAAGCGCCTTTTTTTATGTCTTCATGAAGTTGCTTAAATTCTGGTGAATCTTTATCCAGAGGCTTTCTGTCAGGCCCATATAATCTGCGAGACAGTTCATTAAGTTTGGTATATGCAACTATGAACTCTTTGTAATCTTTGATTACTTTATTACCTTCCCAAGCTTTTATCCAATCATTTGATATGTCTACCATAGCGTTTATGGATTGTTGCTTGGCTTCTTGTGTCAGTTTTCGGCCTGCAAGATGCGCCGCTGCTTTTTTATCAATTATTGCCGCTGCATCCATACGAACCTTTTGTTGGAGCTGCATCCGATCTTGAAAATGTGTCATTATATTAGAGCGCTCGGCCTCTAACTCTTTCATGTACACACCAACTTGAGTATTTATCGACCCTAGAAACGCATCTTGCAACTCAGGACTTATGTCATTAGATTCTACCAGTTCCTGCTGAAACTCTGGAGATAGAAGTTTTCCTAGTAACTCTTGCTTTTCCAGCCTTTTTAGTGTAAACTCATCACTAAATCTATCTTCAACATTTCCATACCCAATATGAAGTGCTGCATTTTCACTTATAGTATTGAATATTGTATTTGTATAGTCATAATTAGACTTACCATCAAACGTCACATTGCCTTCTGAATCTACTTGCCGATCACTTATTGTTTTTGAATTATAATTTTCTAAATTTTTTCTTCCTCCAAACCACAGAACAGCGGCTTCTTTAATTGCTTTTTCTGTATCTTGAGGATTTTTTTCGAGGCGTTCTCGCAAATATGAATCTAGTTTAGCACCTGCAATTGTTTCTTGTAGGTCTTTGTCCGCAAGAAATTCTTCTGGAGTTATTTCATAACCTAATGCTTCTTCACTCCAAGCTGGAATATTTAACCCCATGACTTGATATTTGCCATACGCACGATCACCTTCGTAATCACCAGAAGTTATTACAGGGCCCTCAGCCCTGTAATCAAACCCTGACTCCAATTGAGCAATCGCATCTTTAAACAGCGGCGCAATAACGTCAAAAGTAGCTTGTCTAGCAATAAGAGTAGCATGGGCACCAGTTTTGCCCTGTAGAATTTCTATTTCTTGATGCAAAGGAGAATCAGGAGTTTGCTGCAATGCCGCAAAATTATACTGTTTGGCAACATTATGCCTAATTTTATTTGCAATATTTGCGCCTTTGGTTGCGGCCAAGTTCCGTTCATGCTGCTGCAGTGCAATTTTATGGCTCTCTTCTTCACGTGCATCTTGTCTACGTTTAGCCATAGCCGCGTCTTCAGCCATGCGCAGAGTAATCTCAGATTCACGTAGTTTCTGCAGTTGATCCCCGAGAGAGCTAAGATTGCCTCCAACGCCCGCTAATACTTGAGATATTTGCGACCCTCTGGACTGTATAACGTCAGGAGCAGGCGTAACAGATCCGCCAGATAAAATAGATATTAAATTAGCTCTACCTATGGCGCGTTTGTTTTCTTCTGCTTGGCGGCGTTGCTGCCTACCCCCATAAATAGCTTGACCTAAACTTCCTATAGCCTGGAGGCCTGCCCCCGCAAGTGCTAGATTTCGCGCAGTATTTGACTGAGCATACCGCGATGAATCATAACCGTCTGTAACACTATTACCAAATGCCAAAGGTTGCGGCTGTGGCGAAACTCCAACACCTATACTCTGATAAGGTCTAAAACTTATTGGATTTGCTTGCGTCATAATAATTCCTTAAATTCGGTTGCCTAAGTTATTATGCTTATCCGTATACTAGTCTCTACCCTGATAAGATCTAAAACCTGTCCCAACACCTGAAAAATCTTGCGGAATAGGATTAGGAATACCCTGCATAACACGGTCAGAGCGAATATTATATGACGGCGTTTGAGTATTTGACGTAACCGTAGCTCTCGGAGCTTTTATAAAAGGCAATACATTAAGCCCGATGCTTCCAATATTACTTAAAGTATTAAACACATTTTCGCCTGTAGATTCCATTATAGCCGGCTGCGGCCTTGCGCTCCCTCCAGTCAAAGCTGAAATCATAGCGGCCCGAGCAGTCGCACGTTCATTTTCTTCTTGCTGACGGCGTATCCGTTTGCCTCCATATACATTACTTCCAATGCCTCCCAACATTTGCATCCCCGCAATGACATATGGAGCTGCTTTAAGAAGCATTGCAGTCGTACTTACTGGTTCAGCCATTTTGTATCTCCTTATCTTCTTTCACCTGTAGGAGCTTGACGAGGTCGACGGCCACGTAGATGCCCGCCCGCACTTGTAGGTTCGACATAACCCATACGAGATAAATCTATCCCCAAAGCCGCCCCTAATTCGCCTCTAAGTAATGCAGGTAATCCTCCAGGCGCGGCAGGTCCGGTACCAATTCCCAAATCCATACCACTATCTTGAGCTGCCATCAATGTACCAATTGCACGATACAACGCATCTTGTTGTGCTTGCTGTTCCGCAAAATTTTGTTGGCGCGTAAACTGCTCCTCTGTCGCAGCTAACTGACGGTCAAACTGATCTGCTTGTACTCCGAATTGCCGCTGTGCTTCTGTAAATTGCATATCTTGACGCTGCAATTGAGCCAAATTTTGCGCTTCAGCAAACTCCTGTTGCCTGCCAAACTGACGTTTTGATTCTTCCCACTGATCTCGTGCAAATCCACGATCAAGATTAGCTTGTGCCGTTGCAAATTGCCTCTGCGCGTGGGCTTCTTCCTCAGCAAAGCTTTGCTGCCTCCCAAACTGCAATTTCGACTCTTCCCACTGATCGCGAGAAAATTGACGATCTAAAGCAGATTGCGCAGTAGCAAATTGACGGTCGGCGATGGCTTCAGACTCAAGAAAGTTTTGCTGTCTGCCAAATTGTAGTCTTGATTCTTCAAACTCTGCTACATCCTGTGCTTGCCGTGAATTAAACTGCCGTACTGTTTCTTCTCTGTCCAATTTACGCTGAGCTATTTCGGCGTCAAAGAACTGTTTATCCCTAAAAAATGCGTTAACATTTTCTTCTGCTATCCGATCTTGCATATGATTTTGCAAGTTTATAGAATGAGTTCTATCTAAAGCTGCTTGTTCAGTAATCCTACCCTCAACAAGTTGCTGTAAATTAAACTGATGAGCTCGATCAGATTGGCGCTGTGCATTTTCTTGGTCTTGCATCGATCGCGCAAAATTATGCTCAGTAACAAGCCGCTGATCTTCCAAATTATGCTGCTCACGCATCAATTTCAGCGCCTGCTGCCGATCCGCAGTAGCCTGACCGCGCATGAAATCCCTCTGATCGCGGGCCATCTCGCGCTCATTGGCAAACCTACGATTTTCTACATCAAGAGCATTTTGGCGTTCGAGATAACTCTCTTGACTAATGAATCCACGCTGTAATAATGCTTCATTAGCTTGCCAACTTTGCGTATTCTCACGCTCTTGACGCAAAAACTCATTCTGTTCTCGATTAAAATCTTGCTCATCATCAAGAAGTGCTCGTTGAAAATCACGTTGAAATTGATTTTGCTCCCGGGAATGATCACGGTCTGCTTGAGCCTGACGTTCTTTTACTGTTCTCTCATATCTAGCTTCATTTGTAATCATTCCGCGCTGAAATGCAGATTCGGTCTGTTGCAACGTTCGATCCAACTCAGCCTGCTCACGCTGAAAATTTCTAGTTTGAAGCGCTACCTCAAGCTGATTTTCACGGTCTAATCTATTCTGTTCTTTTGTTAAGTCAAGTCTATTATTTTCCAATAACTGCTGTAAGTTACGATCAGATTGGCGTTGAGTTTCTTCTCTAGTAACCAACCCTCTTTGGAATCCCTCAGCCGCAATACGCTCAGAAGTTTGCTGTAGCCTATTTAAATTAGCTTCACTTTCCTGCAAATTCCTTTCAGATAAGCGTTGCTGATTTTCATTACGCATTACCGTCAATTGATGCTGACGGTCTAAAAGTGATTCGGCGCTTTGCTGACTAAACTGGTCTGCTTGCAAATCTAAAGAAAATTGATTCTGCTGTTCAGCCAAATTTTGCTGAAGCTGACGATCAAAGAAGTTTTGATTTTCTTGAAACTTACGATTCTTTTGCGCTTCAGCTTCTCTAGAATCGATTTCACCTTCCCGCAATTGGCGATCGATTTCAGCAAAATCTCTTTCCATTGCGCGATTAAGTTGAGCTTCTGCTCGTTCTTGCTCAATCGCATAACGCTTAAACCCACGTTCCTTCGACGCTTCTAGAGTTTGCTGTGTCAATTGTCTTTCAGCAAACTCCTCTTGCGAAGTAAATTCTGCCTTCCGCTGTTCTAATTCACTTTCCGCCAATTCTTTCGTCTGAGACAGCGCACTACGATCCAGGTACTCTGCCTGTTGCTGAGCTCTTAGTTGGTTTTCAAACCGCTCGCGTTCCGTCGGGCCAAGTCTAGTTAATCCACGCGCCAATACTCTATCAGCAACATCCTGCTGCAACATATGCCGCTGTAGATCCAGATCACGTGCAGCTTGCGTCTGGCGCGCCCGCTGATCAATCCTGCGAAGTTCAGTATCTGTTTCCCGCCCTCGAAAATCTGTGCCCGCAGTAATTCCTTGAGTAATTAAATCTTGCTGCATTTGTTGCAGATCAGACGCAATGCCTTGCCGTCCTCGTACGACCTGCCCCTCAAACTCTCCTAGCACATCAGCAGTATCACCGCCCTGGCGCAACAATCCTAATCGACTCAAACGCTCAGTTAATGCTGCTCGTTGACTTGCGGCATCTTCCTCTAACTGAGCATAACGCTCTGTAGCCATTGCATCAAGATCAGTACCTCCAAGTCTTGAGGTTATAGCATCTTGAATACTTTGACGCAGAGGATCTGTAGCTGAAAAATCAGCTTCGTACAAAGGCAATCCTCGTACATTCTCATACGCTGATTGGCCAGCTCTTTCAGCTTCCCGAATAGTTTCTCCTACAGCTGCTTCTTGCTGTTCTCGAATAGCATCTTGACGTGCAAACTGCTCTCTCGCTAATTGTTCTTCCTGTTGTTGCCGAGCACTAAGCGATTGCATCAAAGCGTCAAATCGCTGCTGTTCTGCAGACTGTCTATCAATCATAGCCTGGGTAAATACATCGCCAAACTCAGACTGCACTGCCTGACCTACTTGCCCTCGAATGTCTGCTTGAGTTAGCTGATTCTGAATTATCTGACTTATTGCATCTTCAGTAACCCTGCCTTCTTGCGATTGGGCTAAAATTTCTTGAAGCTGCGATGAGCCTAATGATTCCCGTCCAAGCAACTGCTGCAACATTGCTTGAGTTTCAGTTTGCTCTACAGGCTGGTTTAATCTTTCAGAAAGACTTCTAATTAAATCTTGCTGCTCTGCCAACTGTGTCCGCAATGCGCTATCATCATAACCTCCGGCCTCAATACGTGCGGCTTCTTTTGCGTCCTCCGCAACGCCTGCTGCTACAGCGGCATCAAAAGTGGCCTGTTCCTGGCCCATAGGTTTATCAGGAGCAGAAGGATCGTACGTATTAGTAAAATCACGAATCCTCTCTAATACATTACGCGAAAATGGGTCAGTAGCAGCTTGGGCTTGCAATTCACTGTATGATAATGTAGGCGCTCCTTCAAGCCCTGTAAATGTCGCAGTAGGATCCCCCGCATTTGGGTCACGTTTTATAGCATCAATAAATGCTTGAGCCGTCGCACCTTCGCTAAGATTTGCCCCTCCCAATCTCGACGCCATCATCGGGGTCAACTGGCTCTGTACAGCCTTTGAAAAATCTGTCCCTGCACTTAGAAGATTCTGCAAATTAACATTGCGCGAATACAGCGGATTATTATCAGGATTAGCTCCTAACAAATCCGACAAATCTATATCAGCAGAAAGTTTAGACCAATCTAATTCCTGTCCAGGCAACATTCTCCTAGAACCCTGCAATTGCCCTGCAAACCGCTTTGCAACTTCTTGCGGATTCAAGCCCGCAATATTAGGAGCAGAAGGAGCCATTAAGTCTGCTAATTCAAACCCTCCTTGAGCGAAATCTCCCCCCAAACCTCCTACAATATTCCTAACTTGGTCTTCTCTAAATTGTTTTCCAAAACGAGCCTGCAACATAGCTTTCTGGAAAATCGGATCATTAGCTCCGACAGTAGTCCTAAATGGATTTTTAGCCATTACTCAACTCCTAATTGACGCTTAGTCCGCTTACCAATAGGCTTAAACATTACTAATGCTCTACGTAAAGCCATAGGTTCGTCTTTATTATTTGCGGTGTATTTTAATTGCGTAACAGGATCATATCCCCACATATCAGTATCTAGCACATACGCAGTAGTTGAACCTCGAATAGACGACGATCCAACTATAAACGCAGTTTCAATTGCATCACTTGGATCACCTACACCTATACCGTCCGTACGCGATACAATAGAAGGCCCACGTTGCTGTACATTTATTTCATAATCAGTTTCAGCGGCTTCAAACTCATGACGTGCATACAACCATCTTACCACCTCGGCAAGCGAGATCGGAGGCGTTGCAGCCAATGACACAAAACTCTTAATAGCAGTAGTGTTGTCATTAGTACCAGAGTCATGCACATACAACAAACCGTCTCCAGAGCCCCCAAAATGAGGCGAATCGTTGAAATACGCGGCACAGATTCGTGTGAAATCTTCAAATACTCCAACCCATTGTTGTCTTTTATAATTCCATACGATATACTTATTCATCAACACTTGATTAGTACCGTACGGCAATGCAAATATAACCTGGTTCTTCGCTCTATTTTCTACTGCAAAACTATGCTGCAATCTATCTTGAATTACATTATCCCAAAATTCACTGCCATCAAAATTCCCCGAAATCTTAATCGGAGGATTTGAACCATCCCAAATGTATATCCCATCACGCCTCACAAACACCTGATTACCGTATTCATCCATCACTACCGAACGCCTGGCAACAGTCCCACGGTCTGCCCTACGTTGAATCGAGTATGGAGTATCAGCATTTCCAGTCGGGAACAAACCATAAATCGCATCGTCATTGTGCAATGCGAAGAAACTCTTTACAGGCCCGGCTCCAGTAATAGCGCCATCAGTTTGAAAGTAATCATTCGCGCCATACGCTTCTATGTCAGTATTCGACGAATAGTGCGCTCTACGTTCACCTTGATTTGTATTTATTAGCCAAGCTCTGTTGTCCCACCACGCCACAACAGAAGCCCTAGTTACACTACTACTGCCCATCCCTAACGCTGCAAGATTACCTCCAGCAGCAGTCCATTTCTTAACAGTATCCACCCCATTAGTTGCAATCAATGTCCCCGCTGCATTTGCAGATATAAAAGTATTATCATTTGCTGCCGTTATAGTTTGACTGCCAGTACGATCTGTCCAAGTACCACTAGCATCTTCGTAGAATTTATCGCCCGCAAATACAAATACTGCTGAGGACGACGTACTAAATCTTTGTTTTCCACATCCGGTTATAGAAGGTGTGCTAGATAATGCTGAGGATATATATTTAGTATACCCTTTGCGGGTCTTTATGCTCCCCGCATCATCTAGCTCCACATTCTTCATTTCTGCAAGTACATCAGGAGCCAAGTCAACTGCTGGCACGCTATAATCTACAGTCGTCCAGGGCCCAAATGTAATTGACTCCGCATTAATGCCCATTAGGTCAACGATCCTTCCCTAACGTCAAACACAAACTGATCAACTGCGGATTGATTCAAGTATCCCTTTTTGCCTATCTTAGTGACACTATCACCATTAATTTGAGACTGTATTCCGTATCCAATTCTCAAGTTTCGTTGCATCAATTCAAACTCAGTTCCAGCGCCATCAAGATCGCCCTTTTCAGAATAAAACATCGAACTCAGGCCGAACAATAGGCAATTCTGAAACCATCTCGGACAATATTTTTGCAAATCAGTACTATCGTAGCTCGTGCTCATTTCAGGAAATGCCTGATTATACCAATAATTAATCGTCTGTACACCATCAGGCACAGGATATGCAAGTACAGTAACCACTCCCGTACTAGTATTCATCCCCGAAATTATTAAATCTGTAACCGTACCAGTTTCGCTATAATCAGGATCAGTGTCTTCCAGCCAATCCAGAGGTCTAAAGTTTACTTTGCTATTATTCGTATAATTCTTAGCTAAAATAGGAGTCTCGAAATCGCTTGCTAGATCGTAATCTTGATCTGTATCAGCAGTCGTAATAGTACCTTTTTTACGCCTAAAATACCAATTAGGAGACTCTCCCATCAGCATCGCCGATACGATATCGACGTATTTATACGCGTTATTAGTAAACGTTGACGAAGATGCGGTCAATCCGCACCTCCGCAACGATATAGTCATTAACTCAGAAAGAGTCATATTACATATGCGCTATACGAGCAAGCGCCTCCGCGTCTTGTAATTCGCTGTCAAAATCCATAGACCCAGTACTAATATGATTACCCATACGCCAGTTTTCTACCCAAATAGTCACAGCCTCTGGACCTTTTTCTATCACGCCTTCCGGGGGTGCAGGCACAAATCCTTCGTATTCTTGTTCGATATACGCATCAGGTGCAGTTTCGTCTGGTTGATCTACATTACGAATTCGCAACGTAGTGATCTCTGAATCCCTAACGGCTTCTCCGTTTGAACGCATGTACTCACGAGCTTGCTGGTTGACGTCTCCCGACTTCTTCTTCCTTACCGGAGGATTCCCCAAAGCCCGGTTAATAAGAGCCTTAGTAGATTCATCGGCGTTAAGGATAACCTTTACCAATTCTTCGCCCGCAGACAAAGGCTTAGCCGGAGCCCGTCGAACATCTTCCACAGGCTTATCCTCATTAAGCTTGGCCAAATCGCTCCTTAGCGTCGTACTTTCAGACATTACTTACTTCTCACTTTCCGCTTAGGCTTGGCGTTAGTTACTTTCTTCTTGGTTTTAGCTGCATACTGCTTTGCAGCCTTACGCCCAGCCGCTGAGTATGAAAAATGCTTTCCGCCAACTTTTGGCATAGCAATTCTCCCATTTAAATAAGGCAGGGGCACCGCCTCGATGCCCCCACCTTAACACTACACTACCAAGTTCTGCAGAACCACACCCACATGACCTGTGTCATCAGGTGCGAATGCAGCCAAGCCAACCAAAGGCTCAGTTTCCGCATCTTTGGCGTGTACAGCACCCGCAACGCCATCCGAAAGCGTAAGATTCTGGCCAGCAGCAATAGTGCCATCAGCCAAAATAGTCGCTACGCCCGCAGTCTGGAACCAACCGTAATAGTTAGCCTGGAAAGTAATGGGCGTTACACCAGCAACGATGTAATCAGTGGCCGTTGCGCCTACAACATTGTACCACAAACTGCCAGTAACAGCTACGTCGGTCGCAGTCGTGACAGCAACTGCCAAGCCGTCAAACAACGTAAACGTAATAGCATTACTATCAGCAGCCGTGTTACTCTTAATGCGATACTGGAAACCTTCTCCGGCATCATCAGTAATATGCAAATAACCTCCAGCATACTGATTCTCAGTAGCACTGCCGACAGTACCAGAATCCGTATAAGTAACTTCAGTAGCACCCGCAGATGCCGCCGTCAACTTACCATCAGATTCTACGATAGCCGTAGCCGAAACATCCTGAGAAACCAACAAACCGCGGTTAATGGCAGCGGCAGTATAACCGTACCGGAACACACGACCATCCGCGAGTTCCAGCTTTTCGCCAATAGGATATATAGCAGTCGACGACTCCTCATAAATCCCCTGGCCAGTTTTACTTCCAATGCCTTCACCGCCTACGCGGTTATTGCTGAAATTATGTGCTCTAAAATTAACAGCCATCTTAATTTTTCCTTTCCCTATGGGCAGGGCTAAACCTCCATTGGCTTGGAGGCAGGATTATCTACTAAGTAAACGTAGTAGCAACACCCAAACGACGGGGGTTATTAATAACGAGCTGACAGCCAAGAACAACAAACGCGACCTTAGCGAACTGATTCACCGGCTCCTTAAAAGGAGTCTTAGCGAAGTTCTTGTTCGCCTGGATCTTCATCTTGATGTAATTGTCATTCAGCATATACAGGTGCTGCGAAGCGCAGTCACGATCGTAACGGACAGTAGCGCCACGGAAATTCGGCATACCCGCATCAGCTGCCCCGCGAGTACCGGCTTCTAGCCGCGCATAACCGGTCGACTCAAAAATCTCCTGGAGGTCGCCAAAAATGGTTAGCGTGGTGAAGATATCCGTAGGCGTTTCATTACCTTCCGAACAATCATTCCAGAGCGACGACATACCCGTGAGGCCAGCGTAAAAGTCACCAGACTTCGAATCTACATCAGTAGAAGAAGTATTGGCCTTATTACGCCACCAGGTATTGGTCGCACGATTAATACCACCGACAGTACCCGAAGTGGCAGTGTCAGCAACAAGATCCTGGAGACCCAGAATCGATTTGCCAGACTGCGCACTGTAGAGCGCCGCATTGATGGCATCCCGAGCAGACATCATAGACTGCTTGGTTTTAGCTTCGAGCAATCGCATAGCACTGTCGCTCTTACGATTCTCATCTTCTTCAGTCATAGAAATCGTAATGGGTACGGCATAATAACGCCACGGGAAGAAAGCCGCAGTGATACCATCAACAGCATCGGTACCGACAGTGTCATACCCGTCGAACCAAGTACCGCTGTTCTTGCCATACATTACGTCTTCTTGGATTTCTTTGCCGCCTGCCTCTACTTCTGCTTTCGAGTTAAACATACGCAGCGTCGGATACGCGTCAAAAATCGTATCAGTCAGCCGCTTACGCTTAGCTCGCATAGTAAGAGTCCAAGCAGCATCCCAAGTTTCAGTGGTGCTGGAAGCTGCCATTATTCAAATCCTATGTTCTTAAGACCATCGAGAACCTGACTCGTGTCAAGTCTACCCGACGACGTATTATTGGAAGGAACAGAACGTGGCCCAGGCCCAGTCCTATTGGGCTGAGTAGCATTCTGCGGTGCAGGAGATTCCAGACCCCCATTATACGCCATCGCTTTTTCATATGCTTGCAATACCGTATACGGTCTATCTGTCTCTGGGTTTGTTTTACCGCGAAAATATGCAATGTCATCCTGCATTTTCCAGATTGCATCACCATGAGCCGCGGTAGCTTCGTCAATCTCCGCCTGAATTTGAGATTGTGCCTGCTGCTGTTGTTGCTGTTGATTCTGTTGGTAGGACTGTAATATCTGACCTACACCATTTTCCACCGTCCCTAAACGTTCTAGATACGGCTTAAAGATGGCCTGAGCAATTGATTCTACAGCAACGGCAGCGTCATAACCTTCAGACTCAGCCGTGATACCCAGTGACGGCAAAATCGAACCGTTCTCCGTAGATTGCGGTTGTTCTTCTTGGCCCTGGGCACCTTCAATTATACGAAGATAACGCTCCTCGGCTTCGCGCATGCGCTTTTCTTGGTTGCGCAAATCCATATTAGTACGATTTAGAATCGACTGTTGCTGACGCGCAACTTTCTGAAGAGGTTTGTACTGTTCAGGGACACTTTCCATATCCCCAGATAGCCAGTCAAACTGCACTGGATCAAACTCTTCTTGCGCCTCAGTGAATTGGGCGTCATTAGCTGCGGGGTCAGCTGCCTGAATTCCAACGTCTGGTCCAACGGCTTCGTCTAATCCTGCTCCAAAGACGCCTTCGTCAACCTCTTCGTTGGATTCAACCGGCTGTGTAGCTTCTGACATAAACTATACTCCTTACGATTGTATAAATTCGGGAACTGAAGTTATAGGGTCAATAATGCTAAAGCCAATTCTGCAAGTTCCCGAGTTTTTGCAGAAGCTCTAGCTTCCCTGTTAGCGACATTCATAATTACAATTGGACGCACAAGTTCTTTTTCCGTATGCAAAAGAAATTTAATCTCGGCCGATACCATCGAGCGCCTCCTTTTCTAGACGTTTAATATCTTCTGGCCCATTAATCCATCCACCAAGTTGTTTAGATTCTTCTTTTTGGGGAACGATCTCTTTTCCTGGCCCTTGATATCCAGGCGGGCGTTCATGCTGACGGGATCCTTTTACAGGATCTGCAGCCTCAATTACATCAAATTTCTTCAACAATCGTTGCTTATGCGAATAATCTTCTACAATACAGCCAAACCCCGGATGGTACTTCCCATACATTGAAGCAGCATTAGGGTTAAACTTAGCCGGACCTGTAATGCGTCCATAATGGATCCCCATAGCTTGCCCACAACACTTAGGCGCACCAGTAATAATGTCACACTTTTCTGCGCCACACTTAGCGCAAAAATAATCATGATTTATAGCCATTTATGCGCCTTGTCCCGTTAGTGTTGCTACGTCTGCAGTAGCGGCGTCAGCAGTCTCTTGAGCATTCTGTCTTACCTCACTTATAATGCCCCCTTGACCTCCTTCTACCAAACGCCCGTCCACGCTAGGCTGCGATCCGCCACCTTGAGGCTGTGCTACCATTTGTTGATGCATCTGTACATGCTGCATTGCAACCTGCAGTACTAGCTGCTGTATCTGGGGAGGTACTTGAGCAAACTCAGGTCGCTGTGACAATGCCTGCGGATTCTCTGCTTGAATATGAGCAAAGTGATCCATTCCTTCAGTAACTGGAGGCATCTGGCCCTGCATCAATAATCCAATTTCCAGTTCTATAAGCGCGAGTGCGTCACCTCCGGCCATACCTCTAAGCAGCTTCTCTGGAGTAGCACGCCTAAACCCACGCATTAACATTTTAGTAACTTCTACCTGGTCTACTAGAGGATTAGCCATTAACCGATCATACAACAAAATAGTATTCTGCTGTTCAATCTCTTCAATCATCGGCTGCATTGATTGTGCGTCAACTCTTAGAGCAAAATCAAAATTAAACGATTCCGTAGTTAACACACTATACTCTGCTTCAGCATCCTCATCTGCGATATTGATAATAAAGTTGTGAGGCGTGTACCTAAAGTCGCGCCACGTCCTAAAGTTATTAGTCGTTATATCCTCATACACTTCTGCAACAGCCTGCTGCATCCACTCCCTATTGAGAGACGACTGACCTGCGAGAAGTGCAGATTCCGTAGCAGTCTTTCTACTTGCGCCCTGCTGAGCTAAATCTCCAACGTGCAACGACTGCTCTTCGTAACTCCGTGCATCCGACTCCAAACCTAATTGATCCGTCGGTACGTTACCCCAATTAGCTTCCTGAATACTCTGCAAAGATTTAACGGCTACAATATCACCGTCTTCTGCATCCTTGAGTTTCTTCTCTAACTGAGAATTCGACCCAAGCTCAGATTCTTCCGCAAAAATAACTCGAGCAAAACGCTTCAGGACATCTGCACGCCGAGATACAGACTCAATAATCAAAGCCTGTAAATCCTCAATATACTCCATTGGAGGTATGGGGTAGAACGAATCGTTAAGGTCAAACCGCAACGGAACATACTGAGTACCGTTTTTGAGTAGCGAACCCGGAAGCGGCGTAGAGCCTACAATATATTCTCCAGCAACTTCAGGGACTGCATTCCCAAATGGGTGTTCTACATCCTCAATAGGATCTTCTAGATGATCTAAGAATGTATGTAGTCTACCATCAATACGATTATGAACCTCGTAAATCTTAATCGTCTTCTTATCGCCTTTGATGCGATTAACTATTTCATCTTCTTCGTCATCATACAGATCAGTTCCGAGCCGTCCATATTCTGTGCCAGGCTGCAAATCCTCAACAGCATCCAATCCCTCTGGCAATGTATATCGCGGATCATCACGCACAAACTTAAATGGCACCTCGATCTCTTCAATTATATAATACGCATACCCAATACTCTGAGGCGGGCAATCGGGATCCGGGAATATCCGAAAAGGATCTTTACGCATGTAACACGTAAACCCTTCTCGCATAACGTCATTGCTCGTATACGGAGGGAATGAATCCGTACCTACAGGATTCCACCCAAACTTACCCCAACCTACTCCGCAGAAAGCCGCATCAAAAATCTGCTGATGCACCTCGACTTTAGCGTTCATTAACTTCAATGCACTGTTTGCAGCTTTCTCCATTATCCGCGATGTTTCGTTCCAGTCAATCCCAAGCCTCTCATACAACGGCTCAGCCATCACATTAATATGCGGATAATTAAAAGCCAACGAAGCCAACATCTGACGCATAATCGGATACATCCGCGACAAGCGAATAGTCTTTTCTTCGTCAAGCCCCGGAAGATCTAGCTTCAACGCATAGGAATCAAGCAATCTTTGCCACGTTTTGTGGCGCTCATCCATTGCATCTCTGGCCGTCTCTATCTGACTATGCCAAAAAGTTTTATCAGCAGCGTCCATAAGTTCAATTCATAGTAACGTGATAACGACCAACACTTCGTCCATCATCGTCAAGGTCGTCGAGGATTTCTTTTCCATTCCCGTAAAGCTCATCAGCGTCTTTAGCCATTGGACGATAGAAATGAATCATGCCGTAACGCCATTCATCTGCGGCGTGATCTTCAGCATCTGTATTCAAGTCTTCTATATTCTTTTCGTCTCTAGGCAATGCTGGAACTGTACGAACGAAGTGGTCGTTCCAACCGTCGAATACTTTAAAACTTCCATGCACCAATGCATCTTTGCAAGCACGCCAACCGTTAATGCGATCATTATTCGCCCGAGTCAAATACAACCCTTCTTCCTGGAATACGTCAGCAGGACTCTTAGTGTATCGCTCGTGCATTCTGCGTTTAGTCCACATAGACGGATCAGCGTAAATCAATGTCGGGGGTCTTCCGCCAGTGAAAGGACACGATTCAATTCGTCGTCTGATCTCTCTAGCGTGTTCCGATCCCGTTCTCTCCCCTTGGTAATATTCCAATATACGCCATACAATGCCATCATAGTCAATAGCGTATAGCCCAAAAGATGTAGGAGCAACTTCACCATAGTCCATCGCGCCGTATAATGGCCAGTCAACAGGTATCTCAAACGACGGTTTAACGATCTCATTATGTTGCCACATCGAAAAATACTGACCAGGGTAAATATCCCAATCACCGTCTAAATACGCTCTCCGCAAATGCTCGTCTTTTATTGCCTTCAGAATCTTTATATACGCTGGGTCAGCAGCCATCAACGCTGGATTATCATATACCTTTGCGGGTATATATGCGTAATCTTCAGCCTCTTCGACTTCATTCTCGTATATCTTATCTACCCAAAGCCGCTTTACCCATAAATGCCCAACACCTCCAGGATTCCCAGTCGCCCACATAACAGGTTTAACTCCAGCCTTAGCCGTTCGATTCGAGGTACTTAACATTTGCCACTGGAACTCCGTGAACTGTGTGACCTCTTCTACAAATATATAATCGAACTCCTGCCCCTGGTACTGAAATACATCATCTTCATGTTCCGAATGGCCAAACATCAACTGTGAATGGTTCGGCAAATACAATACATTTTCACTTTTGTTGTACCAGTTCCGCATCTCAGGAAACTGACGAAACAACGGCCTTACATGATTACCGTCAAGCTGTTTGAATGTCCTCCGAATTATCAGCCCCGTTGTCCCTGGATTCTCCATCAGCATCGTCAGCATGATCAATCTGCCGCCGTGACTTTTCCCTCCACCTCTCGCTCCTCCGTAGAAAGGATGCCTCGTACCCGCTTTCACTGCTTCGAGAAGTTGAAACTGCTTCGGTTGAAGCCTGAAGTCGAACTGTAGGCTTTCTGTCTGTATTTTTGTTCTGGCCATGAGCTGACTTCACATTCCTTATGTCTTCGTATTGAGGCAAGAAAAGCTCTGCGATATCACGCTCTTCAATACCTAAGCGGCGATCTTCGTTTACAATGTTTTTGCATACTTCAATACAATCAATTGGATTTATGTTAAGCGATTCAAGATAAATCTTCATCTGAGGAGTGAACCATATATCTATTGCAGAATCGCCAAGAATCCAATCAGTTTTATATTCATTATATAGATCCCTCATTTCCATATATGAGAAACCTTTAATCTCTGCGACAGTATGCAGTGTCCATTCTTCTTTCAGAATCCCCTCATGCATACGGTGCATCCAATCAAGATCGCGCCACTTATAAAGCACCTCAATAGTTTCATTCAGTTGCGCTATAAGAACTGATAGGCAAAGTCTGAAGTAACGCGACTCTAGTTCTGCGTCCTCAGCATCCTCGACAGAGGAGAAAGACATATGATGCCAAGCAGATATATCTAACCTCAAGTCCGACGCTTCGAGAGAGTTATTAGGGAGTCCCCACGCCATCCTCTACGACCTCCATAGCTTTATCGAGCTTAGATTCATTTGCCGCTTCGTATTTATCTATGTTGACTACAATCTGAGGCCCAGTCGCCATAGACTCGCCACTTTCCTCTACTGCGATCAAGCGTGTCTCTTCGCGAGCTTGTGCCAGGCATTTAAGCATTACGTCATGATTTTGCTCATGTTCTGCTGCCTGATAGTTTTCCTCTAAACGTCTTAATCTATTTGAATACGACGCGATAGGTATATGAGCAATAAGCATTGAGCGCTTAGTCTGCTCTTTATCTATCATAGCCTGTACACGCGGCTTAACTATTTCGCGCTTTATAGAGGCCGCGGAAGTGTTCAGGGCTTTAGCTATCTCTGATGCAGTCTTCCCCTCATACACCAGCATTGTTACTAATGCAGATGCATCGAGCATTCTGTCGTTTACTAACTCCGCCGTAGGCTTAGAGTTTTTACTGTATTTACTGAGGTCTCGCATTAGCAGGGCCAACAGGCGTCATCATATTCTGCTGCTGAGATATAGCAGGAGGCATATCACGGAGCATGTCAAAGCGTTGTGACTTAGCCATCAACTCTTGGAGGAGCTGCATCATTTGTGCCTGCGTTTCAGGGTCGCCGGCTTCCTCTGCGTCACGTGCGACGGCCATAATCATTTCAGCGTCTTCAGGCATCATACCTGAGATATCTATCTGCATGGGACCTTGCGGGCCATTGATAGTCATGATATTCGACGCCGCATCTTCCTGTCCCATTACATTTAGGGAATCAGCCATTCCTGGCATTATTTATCTCCACGTTGATTAACGTCATAAGCTATAGCGGCAGTTATACCCCCGAGCGGGAACGCTGCTTCGGCGAGGACGTATGTAGGTCCGGCTGTTCTTTTAGGCGTGCGTAATTCATCTTTGAGAAGTGCTGCTAAGTCTTTTTTTGCTTTTTCGTGTTCACGACGAAAAGAATTTTTTGTAAATTCTATCTCATCTTGCAGTTCACGAATTTTGTCTTCGCGCTCTTTCCCAGCATACGGCCTATCCCCTACTTCTCTAGGAGCACGTTCAGGATCAAACGTTGCATATTGAGAGCGAATCTGCTGAGGCTTGAACACTGCATAAATGTCAGTTACCGGCCCGCCGTCTGTGGTGTTCTTCATTATAACGCCGTCGTGACCTTTATCCTTCGCTGTCTGGAGTAGGTCGTGGTACGACACCTCGCGGTATGATTCACCTTTAAAATCATGCACTAAAGGATTGGTTATACGCAACTTGACGGGCATTACGCTTTGATATTGAGCATCAATCTTAAGCCGTAGATTATCTATTTCTTTAGTCAATGCTTTTACTTCAGGATCATTATCTATAGCGCGATTTATAATTGCGTCATGTTTTGCATGTGCATCATAATCAAAAGCTGGAATATGGGAAGGTCCATATCCACCAAAACTATCTATTATTTTTTGACGTTGCGATGCCAGTTGCTGGTCAACTTGCTGTAGTTTATCCACGTGCGGTCGCAACATCGCACCTAATTCATGGGGCGTCGTACGCCCAAGCTCTACAGCATCCGCAGCATCCGCATAAGAATTCGCAGTTTCAGCATCAGCACTAAAGAAGAATGCTTTTCTAGCACTGGGCGCATCTGTAGTCTTACCTAATAGTCCAGGATCAAAATCTGTTATATCACCTGCAGTCCCGTGGAACGCGTCGATGTTGAAGCCTTGCTTGACTGCGCGGTCTAATCTAGCTTTCTCTACGTCGGGTAAATCATCTATAAACTGACGCCTCACAAAATCAGCATCGCCTACGTTTGCACGTTCGTCTAAAGCAGCCCAGCGCGAAATGTCTCCGGTTTGTGTTCTGGCATCAATATCAGCATATGCCGCATCTGTAGATTGGCGCAACTGAGTTAATGCCGCTTCTCCAGGCACCTCCCCTCGTGCGACGGCTTGTTCGTACAGTTGCTGCGATAACTGACCTTTCCGAGTAGGCTGCACATCGGGCATAGGTGCGTCAGTCACCCCTACGTCTCTACGGCCTAAGCGTTTTGCAATACTGCTTAGAGCTTTACCGCCACCGAGCATTTCAAGGGCCGACATTTGTTCAGCGGTCCCGAGCGGATCCTGTACTGCTTCGATACCTGCTTGGCCTAATGATTGAGCAGTTCCAACCGGATCCTCTATCGCTCCTTCAGCCACACCTCGCAACTGTTGTATAGCACCTTCGGGATCTTGCAACACCGCGCCTATACGTTTCGCTGGGTTTGCGGCGAGCCATCGGGGTATGAGTTCCGCGAATCGTCCTAGTTCGTCTTCTGCTTGTAGTGTGCTTTCGAGACGTTGGCCCATATCTTGTAGCCCCGCGCCGAATTGCGCGACCACATCGGGAGCACCGCTAGGATAGTTATAGGGATCCATACGTAGCCTAGGGTCGGGTTTCTCTACGCCCAGCCTATTGATGAGATCCATTATAGATTCGCGTTGTGCCATCGTTTATTCTATGATTAAATTCGCCAACCGAAATTATTCACTTTTTGAATTTTTTCAAAATTATAGCGAGACCAGGTTATTTCCAACGTCACACTAAGGTGGATGTGCCCCCCGCCCTCGGGAGTTTGATTGATCGAACAAACGTTGGGCTTACCGATCACCTGATTACATCGCCATACAAACGTCACATAAGCCAATCACCTGGTCGACGTGCCCAACAAACGGTCAGTATGCGCAACATCCGATCGATAAGCCAAACCGTTCACTATATTAACCAGGTGTTCAGTATGCCAAACAGCTGCATTATGCACCATACAAAGATTATGCCAGCCCAACAAACGTAGCGCAATATTAACTAAAGTCTACCCCTATATATTAAGGTATTAGCGATCAACCGTCAAGCTGAACAAGTGTGCACTATTCATACCGTAGCCTACCCCTCAGAAATCTGAATAAACGACAGAAATCTGTAAGTGTAATATAAACACCTGGTTAGAGTATTTTACCCTCAGAAATCTGAGACTATGGCATAAATACAATAGTGCACAAAAGAATAGTATAAAGATACATCAAAAAAGATAGGCGCATAAGTGTATGTAAATAAAGAGGTTAGGAGAAAAGTATAAATAAACTGTAATATTATGCGAGGGTGGCACAAATATAGCTTATATATAGGTATAAAGGGAAAGAAAAAAGAGAAAAAAAAGCAAAATAGAATTTTTTCGGAACCTTTTGAAACATTGAAACGTCTAATATATAACACAAGAAAGGAAAACAGTTTAGCAAGCTACAGCCTAACAAGCTATCAAAACTAAATACGGCGCGCTGAGATAACATAGAGAAACTCAGCCAACCAAGCGTAGAGTGAAGAGCCAACGGCTATAGCAGCCAGGGCGACGACCCTTGACAAAGCTCTACGCCAAGACGGACCTTGCCAGCCAACAATGTCAATCCCTTAAAAGAGAAAGAGACCTATAATGGCTCGCAGTAAATTCGAGGATCTAAGTGTAGTAAGCGAAATGGACAATTTCACGATTCGTCAGCACGTAAGCATGAAAAATGGCGAACCAATTACTACGCCCGCGGGCAAAGTTATTGAATATCCAATTGCCCGTATACCTCGCAACGGTGAAGACGTCGACGTTGCTACACTAATCGAAGCAATGGACAACGCCTTTCGTGCACATTGGGACAATTGTCTCGAAGCTCCGGATCATATCGAGTTTCCAAG
>VTLG01000107.1_pt1 | contig 26344 bp, 43 predicted proteins | sample 4694571 | NCBI WGS metagenome assembly VTLG01 (sample SAMN12604809, study PRJNA352737) | marine metagenome | biome: ENVO:00000447; feature: ENVO:00000209|ENVO:00000569|ENVO:01000036; material: ENVO:00002151; isolation source: viral sequences binned using virsorter ...
GTATCGATATATTATATGCATAATTAGAGATATGGGTATATAATCAGTTTAAGTTCAAACTAAAACCAATAAAAAATGGATAAAATTATAAAAATTAATAAATTAAAAATAAATAAAGACAACCCAAGAATTATTAAAGATGAAAAATTCAAAAAATTAATAAATTCAATTAAAGAGTTTCCTGAAATGTTAGAACTGCGTCCAATAGTAGTTGATGAAAACATGATTATTTTGGGTGGGAATATGAGATATAGAGCGTGTATAGAAGCAGGAATAAAAGAAGTTCCCATTAAAATTGCTAAAGGATTAACAGAAGAACAAAAAAAAGAATTTACAATAAAAGATAATGCAAGTTTTGGAGACTGGGATTGGGACTCTTTAGGAAATGAATGGAACACTATTGATTTAACAAAATGGGGAGTAGATGTATGGCAAAATTCAGATGACAAAAATAATTTAGATGCTGAATTAGAATGGACAGATATGCCAGAATTTAATCAAGATGATTTAACACCAAATAGACAATTAATAATATCATTTAAGACAGAGAAAGACATACAAGATTTTGCCAACTTAATAGGACAAAATATTACAGAAAAAACAAAGTCATTATGGTTTCCTAAAGTAGAAAATGAAAAACTCTTTGACAAGATATATGAATAATCCAAAATATCCACTCTATATTGTTTCAAAAGGTAGGGCTGATTCTCGACTTACAAGCAAAGCTTTAGAAAAAATGAATATTCCTTATAATATTGTAATAGAGGAACAAGAGTATGATGACTATGCGAATGTTATAGATCCTAAAAAAATTATAATACTTGATAAAAAATATCAAGAGGAATATGAAACACTTGACAATTTAGGTAATAGTAAATCTAAAGGCCCTGGGCCTGCAAGAAATTTTATATGGGACCACTCTATTAAAAATGGATATAAATATCATTGGGTGATGGATGATAATATTGAGAGATTCTTACGATTAAATAACAACTTAAAAACACCTGTAGGAAATGGATCATGCTTTAAAGCAATGGAGGACTTTGTACAACGATATGAGAATGTAGTTATGGCGGGGCCTCAATATTTTATGTTTATTCCAAGAAAATCTAAAGTCCCACCCTTTGTAAAAAATACAAGAATTTATAGTTGTAATTTTATAAAGAATGATACACCATTTAGATGGCGTGGAAGATATAATGAAGATACTATATTAAGTTTAGATATATTAAAAGCGGGATATTGTACAATCCAGTTTAATGCGTTTATGCAATTAAAAACTACAACTCAAGTATTAAGAGGAGGAAACTCAAAAGAGTTTTATGATAAAGAAGGGACGCTTCCAAAATCACAAATGCAGGTTGATATTCATCCCGATGTATCTAAAATTGCTTGGAGATTTGGCAGAATACATCACTATGTAGATTACACACCATTTAAAAAAATAAAACTAATTAAAAAGAAATCCTATAATATCAAGAAAAAAGTAGATAACTATGGAATGAAATTAAAAAATAAAAATAATGGGAAAAGGGAGAAAAAAACTACCATCAAAAATTAAGGAAATGCAAGGAACAGATGTTCCATGTAGAACAATTGAGAATGAAATGCAAGTGGATTTGGTTTCTCAAATTCCAGAGGCCCCTAATTTATTAAGTGAAATTGGAAAACAAGAATGGTATAAAATAACTCAACAACTATATAATTTAGAAATGTTATATAAAATTGATTTAAGATTAATAGAAGCGTATTGTAATGAAATGAGTTTATATATTGAAACGGAAACAATGCTGAGAGAAAAAGGCAGGATTCAAGTTTTCAAAAATGCAGATGGTACAATTAAACATACTCAAGCTGTTCCATATCAAAAAATTGCAAAAGATGCATTAAATTCAGCTTTAAAATTAGCAGTACAATTTGGATTAACTCCTGTGGCAAGAGCTTCAATTTCTGCACCTACAACAAACAACAACACCCAGATAAACAATTATTTTGACTGATTTTTATTTTGATAAACAAGCCGCTTCAAAAGCAATTGGATTTATTGAAAGATTTTGTAGTCATACAAAAGGAGAACTACATGGGAAGCCTTTACTTTTAGAAGATTGGCAAAAGAAAATAATTGGAGATTTGTTTGGATGGAAACAAGAGAATGGATTACGAAAATACAGAACGGCCTTTATTGAAGTGGGCAGGAAGAATGGGAAGTCAACTTTATGTGCCGCAATAGGAATTTATATGTTATTTTCAGATGATGAAAGGGGATCAGAAATCTACTCAGCTGCGGGAGATAGACAACAAGCAGGAATTGTCTTTGAGATTGCAAAGCAAATGATTTTAAATAATAAAGAATTAACTAAAAGAGCAAAGGTGTTTCGGAACTCAATTACAAATGAAAGTAAAGGAAATTTTTATCAAGCTATAAGTTCGGACTCAAAAACGAAACATGGATTCAATGCTAACTGCATTATTTTTGACGAATTGCATACACAGCCAAACAGAGATTTATGGGATACACTTTTAACATCAACAGGATCAAGGCGTCAGCCTTTATGTATTGCAATAACAACAGCGGGATATGATAGACAAAGTATCTGTTGGGAAATCTATAATTATTCAAAGCAAGTTCAAGATAATATAATAGAAGATTCAAGTTTTTATTCTGCAATATATGAAGCTGAAATTGAGGATGATATTACTTTACAGAAAACATGGAAAAAGGCAAATCCAAATTATGGAATAAGTTTAAGGAAAGAATATATGCAAAGAGAAGCACAGAGAGCAATTGATGTTCCAAGTTATCAAAACACTTTTAAAAGATTGATGCTCAATATTTGGACTGACTCAATTACCGCTTGGATAGGAAATAAAGAATGGGAAGATTGTAAAGGAGATATTGATTTAGAAAAACTCAAGGGAAAAGAATGTTGGGCGGGATTAGATTTAGCATCAACAAGAGATATTTCTGCACTTGTTTTATTATTTAAAGAAGATGAAAAGTTTATTGTTATTCCTTACTTTTTTATTCCAAAGGAAAACGCAAAGAAAAGAAGTGAGCGGGACAAAGTAGATTATATGACTTGGGGAAAACAGGGACATATTATTTTTACAAGTGGAGATGTTGCCGATTATAATTTTATTAAAAAGAAAATAATGGATTTAGGAATAGAATATAGAATACAAAGTATTGCTTATGACAGATGGAACGCTAGCCAACTTGTAATTGATTTAACAAATGATGGAGTTCCAATGGAGCCATTCGGACAAGGATTCCAATCAATGAGCGCCCCAACAAAAGAGTTGGAAAAATTAATTTTAGGAAAACAAATTATCCATGGAGATAATCCTGCAATGAATTGGATGCTTTCAAATATAGCATTACAGGAAGATCCTGCAGGAAACATAAAACCAAATAAAGCCAAATCTGTGGAAAAGATTGACGGTGTAGTTGCAATGGTAATGAGTTTGGGAGAATATATGACCGAGGGAGATATAAATTCAGTTTATGATGGTAGAGGACTTTTAATATTATGATATATATTTATTCAGCAGATGGATTTGTTCGGGAGTTTTGGGATAAATCAAAAGAATATAAAACTCTAAAAGGAGCTTACGAGGCTGTAGAGCAAGAGCATATTACTTTATTTGGAAAAAGAAAATACTCGGACTATAATTCTTTTAGAGTTTGTAGAGATAGAAAAACAAAGGCAACAATGCTACACAACAAAAGAAAGAGATAGTTGTATAATTGCAAAAAATTATATAGTGGGAATACTGCAGACAATCCAAAATCTATTTACAGGAGCTCAAAGAACAGAACAAAGAAGCATTAATTACACCTTACCATTTGGATCCGCTACTCAAGTTGACTCCAAAAAGGCGTTAACTTTTACAGCTGTTTGGGCTGCTATAAGATTATTATCTGAATCTGTTTCAACTTTGCCTGTTGGAGTTTTTCGTAAAGAAAACAATGGGGACAACATAGAGTTGAACAATGACTTATCCTATCTTATAAAATACGAACCGAACACTTATCAAAACAAGATTGTTTTTTTTGAAAAGATAATGATGGACATGCTTACAAATGGAAACTCTTATGTTCAAATAATAAGGAATGGAAATGGTAGAGTAATCCAATTACTTCCGTTAAATTATGATGATGTTGATATTTATGTTCTGGAAAATAAACTTTATTATTCGGATAAAAATATAAAGGAAAATATTGAATCAGAGAACATGCTTCATTTTAAATTGATTACAGGAAGCGATGGAATTACAGGACTATCTCCAATTGAACAAAACATGAATAGTCTTGGATGGTATGCTGATTTAGAGGAATACGGAAGAACATTTTTTAAGAATGGAGCAAAATTAAGTGGAGTCTTGCAAACTGACAGAGCGTTGTCGGAACAAGCGATTGATAGATTGAGAAATAGTTTCAATAAAAATTATTCAAATCTAAGCGGAAGCAATCAAACGGCGGTATTGGAGGAGGGACTTTCCTTTAAACCGATTTCAATTTCTGCAGATCAAGCTCAGTTTTTATCGAGCAGGACTTTTAGTTTACAGGATGTCTGTAGGATATTCGGACTGCCGCCTCACATGCTTTCTGACCTCTCGAAATCTAGCTTCAATAACATCGAGATGCAGAGTCAAGAGTTCGTTTCATATTCACTTCTTCCTTTTTTGAGTAAGATAGAATTAGAGATGGGATTAAAACTATTTAGAAAAAGTAGTGTAGGTAGAGAATATATAAAGTTTAATGTGAACGGATTGCTCAGAGGAAATGTAAAAGATAGAGCTGACTATTATAAAACAGCAATAACTAATGGATGGATGAATATAAATGAAGTGAGAAGATTAGAGGAAATGAACTCATTGGGAGCAGATGGAGATAAAAACTATCTTCAAATGAATATGACTACAATAAACAAAATAGGACAAGAGGATGCCAGCTGAAGAATGTAATAATGGAAAGTGGAAGTGGGGGGAAACTGGAGAGTGTAAATATGAAACTCAACAAGAAGCTGAACAAGATAATGAAGATTACAGAGAATTAATTGGAACAATAATTAGCGATGGAATTGAATTACCATTATTTGATACAATAGAAGAAGCCGAAAATGAAGCTGAGAAATTAGGAGGTCAAGGTTATCATGAGCATACTATTGATGGAAAGATTTATTATATGCCATTTTCATCTCATGAAGAAGCAAAAGAAATATTAAAAACAGAAGAAAATAAATTAGATTTAAAAAATAAAAAAATTTGGGAACAAAAATATAATAATATAGATATGGAAAAAAGAATATTTAATTTAGAAAGCAGAATAGAAAAAAGAGAAGATGGTAGAGAAGTAGTTACAGGTCATGCATCTGTTTATGAATCCAAATCAGAGAACTTAGGAGGATTCTATGAATACATTGCAAAAGGAGTTTTTACAGAAGATTTAATTAACAGATCAGATGTACGAGCTTTAATTAATCATGATCCGAATCTTGTATTAGCAAGAAGTAAAAATGGAGAGGGGACTTTAAAGTTAACTCCAGATGAAAAAGGACTTGCTTATTCTTACGAATTACCTGATCTGTCTTATGCAAAAGATTTAGGAGTAAACTTGAGAAATGGAAATATCAGTCAATCAAGTTTTGCTTTTGTTGTGAAATCTGACAAATGGAGTTCAGATGATGAGGGTAATGACATCAGAACAATAACAAGCATTGACAAACTATATGACATATCTAGCGTCGTTTATCCTGCATACAGTCAAGCGGAAAGCGATTTAATTGTAGCTCAAAGGGGGCTAGCACTATATAAAGAACAGAAAGAAAACGAAAGACAAGAAAACGATTTAATAAGAAGAAGTTTGTTAAAATTAAAAATTGAATTAAAAAAAAGATAAAATTATGAAAAATTCTAATGAGTTAAAGGAATTGCGTAATGATATTTTCGGACAATTAGAAGTTATAAAAGTAGTTGCTGAAAATGAAGATCGTGATTTAACTAAAGAAGAAAACGAAAATGTTGATTCTTTACTTGCGTCTATTGATGAAATGGATGTAAAAATTGAAAGAGCTGAAAAGGTGGAAAAATCTTTAAGACTTGCTTCAATGGTAGGAGGTACAAAAACAGAGCCTAAACAAGATAAAGATTTAGGTAAATTTACATTCCAAGCCGCTATGAGAGCTGCTTATACTGGAAAATTAGATGGTGTTATTAAAGAAATGGATCAGGAAGCAAGAAATGAATCCAGATACACAGGACAAACTTACAAAGGAGTAGGGGTTCCATCTTCTGTTTTAACAAGAGCTTGGGACACGGATTCAACTAATAGTGAAACAACAATGAGTTTTACGGATCAGCTAGAGAGCAATTTAGTGTTAACATCCGCTGGAGCAAATTTTTATGGAGGAATTAATGATTTAAAATTCCCAGTATTTTCAGGAGTTACATCTTCTTGGATAGCTGAAACTGGAGGTTCTGCGGTTGCTTCTGCTGGAGATTTAACGGCTGTAACTTTAAGTCCATATAAATTAATCTCGGTTGTCAGTATGAGTCAAGAGTCAATCGTACAGAATCCATCTTTAGAAACTGCTTTACAGAGTAATATTGCTGCTAATATAGCTTCTACTTTGGAAACTGCTTTACTAAATACAACTGATGTAACCTCAGCACCACGATCAATCTTTGCTGATGCTGCTGCGGGATCAGTTGCTGCATTTACAGGAGCAACTGCATCAATATTGGAAAATACTTATATTGGTAATGATGGTACTTATGAGGGTGCAAGAATGGCTTATTTAATGGATTCTGATGCTTATGCGGCAATCAAACAATCTGATATGGTTTCTAATGTTTCTGCTGCTTATGACATGAGAGATAAAACCATTAACGGGTTTTATTCTTTTGTTTCATCTAATGTTGCTTCAAGTGGTGTAGCTGGCAAGGAGCATGTTTTATTCGGCGATTTTTCGAAGGTCCATATATGTCAATTTGGCGGCTTAGATTTCCTTTTTGATCCTTACACTGGGGCTGATACTGGAGAGCCAAGAATGGTAGTAACAGGACTATTTGATGGAGATGCGTGTCAAAATGCAACTGCTTTCGCAAACTTAATTGAAGGGTAATAGTTAGTTATTAATATAAAAGGGGCTGGTTTCGGCCGGCCCTTTTTTTTAAAACAATTTAAAATGTATAGAAGTTTAAAAGTAGATACAGCTGCCGCCGCTCCTGTTTACACCACTGCACAAATGAAGGCTTTTTTAAAGGTGGATGTGGATGCGGATGACACTTTAATTGACAACCTTATAGAGGCTGCAACTGAATCATGTCAAATTTATACTAATCAATATTTTATAAATACTGTTGTTACACAATACAGCGATAATTGGAAAGAGTTTTATACATTATATAAAAGCCCTGTTTCTGCGATTACTCATGTGAAATATTATGATTCTGATGACGCTCAACAAACTTTAGCTTCATCAAATTATATTTTAGATGGCACTTCAAAACCTGCAAGAATTGGAGTTGCTGTTGATGGGAGTCTACCAAATTTATCAACAAGAATAAACGCTGTAGAGGTAAAATATACAGTTGGATATGGAACGGCCTCAACAGATGTTCCAGAGGGAATAAGAGCTGCAATTGCTTTAACTTGCGGAAATTGGTACGAGAATAGACAAAGCATCATCACTGGCCGAACAGCAACAGAACTACCGTTGTCAAGTCAATATTTATTGAATCAATATAAAGTTCAGGTATGTTAAGTATTGGAGAACTTGACAGGAGAATCTCCATAATGGAGAGAGATATATCAACTGATGAATATGGAGAAAAAACGAAAACATGGAGCACAGTTTACACAGTCTGGGCAAAAGTAGATTGGAAAACAAGCGATAGAAAAGAAGAATCTCAAGAGCAAGTTCAGGCAACTGATGTTGTTTTTTATGTAAGGAATTTAGGAATAACAGTTGAAGCAGATTATGGGGTTCTTTTTGAGGAGGAAACTTACATTATTCATGGGATTAAACAAATAGATGGTAGAGAGAGATTTTTGGAATTAGAAACAAAAATAAAAGACAATCAATAATGGCAGAAAACAATGTTACTATTAAAGTAGAAACAAAGGAAATTGAAAGAATGTTCAATCAATTGCCCAAGCAAGTTAATAAAGATACTATCTGGGGAAGATATTGGAGAAAAGTTACAAAGCCATTAGTTCAAACGACAGAAAATCAAGCTCCTATTGCTAAAAGAGATATTCCTTATCCTCCTGCTTATAAAGATTGGAGAAAATCAAAACCCAAAAAGGGGACAAAATATAAAGGGATGATGATTGAAAGGGGGACACTAAAAGAGAGTATTGGATTTTTCAGAACAAGAGCCTCTAAAGGAGATATTCATGGAGGATATGTAGGGCCAAGAGTAAAGGGTAAATTTAAACAGAACAAAGGTGGATATTATGGGGCTTGGGTGGAATTTGGAGGTGAAGTTATGCATTTTGGAAAGTTTAGAGGCAAATCAAATAAGTTCATGACAAGAGCTTGGAATGCAAAAGGAGCAAGTGTAAATCAAGATGGAGTAAAAGAAGCGGAAAAGATTTTTGATTCTGCTGTAAAATCCCACACAAAAAGAATGGATAAATTTGGAAGATTAGGATATTGAGATGAATATAGGAAGAGCAATTTATAACATATTAAAAAACGATACAGCAGTGAGTTCAATGGTAAGTACAAGAATCAGCCCTAATGTAATGTCGCAAACATCAGCATTTCCTTTTATTGTGTATGATGTTACTTCTGACATGCCAGAGGGACAAAAAGACTCCGTTGCTTTATTAGATACGGCAACAGTCATGGTTTCTGCTTATTGCAAAACCTATAAAGATTCAAATAAATTAAGCAACTATATTAGAACAGCTTTAGACAGAGTAAATGGTATGAATTCAGGAGTAGATATTCAAGCAATTAATTTTGATGGATATGATGATATTTTTGATGACACTTCAGGAGATGATGGGATTTATAGAAAGTCCTTAAATTTTCAAATTAGAATCTTAAATTCTTTCAATAATATTTATTCAATGGATTTTGATGGAGTTGATGATTATGTTGCTATTAATGGAATAAGTTCTCCATTTGATTCTGCAACAGGATCTATTTCAGTTTGGGCAATAACTGACACCACAACAGCAACGGGAAACTACTTTAAAGGGTTTGTTGATTCAAACAACACTATCTCTCTTTTATATCATGCAGGAGATAATGAAGTAAAGATAAATTATAAAGGAGGAGGATCATCTGTAACAGCTGTTTCAACAGATGCAATAGAGGGAGATACCCTTTGGCATAATATTGTGGGAACTTGGGATAGTGGAGCTGATGAAATTAAAATTTATATAGATGGAACATTAAAACAAACAACTTCATCTTTAGGAACATTTGCAGGGGGACTAACAGCCTCTTCTATTGGAAACAATGCGGCGGGTGGAGGTTATTTTAAAGGCAATATTGATGAGGTAAGCTTATGGGACAAAACCTTATCAGCTGCTGAGGTTACTGCAATTTATAATGATGGTTATCCTTTTTCGGTAATTGCTGATAGTGGATTAATTGGATGGTGGAGAATGGGGGATGATGTTACAAGTTTCCCAACAATACCAGATGAAAGTTCAAATTCTAATAATGGAACAGCAACAAATATGGCTGAGGCGGATATTGTTGCAGAGGTTGCAGATTAAAGATATGGAAAAAAAGTATGTTATAATAGACAAAGAGGAGATTGAAGCAGTAGATTTCAAGAAAGTTATTGAAACATCAGCTTCAACTTTAAGATATAGTTTGGATGGAAGTCAAACAATAATAAAATTCATAGGAGAAATCCCATCATTTTTAGATGGAGATAAAATTTATTCTCATAGTGAAATAATTGAAGTAATCAACAATCCAGATAATGGTTGGATTGAACAAAACGAATAAAATGAAATACACATTAAAAAAAGAATTAGTTAAAAACGAACATAAAACCTTGCCACCAGGAACGGTTATGGATGTAACACAAGAATACGCTCAGTGGTTAGATGATAATGGCTACGGAAAAGAAGAAAAAATAAAAGTAAAAAAAGAAACGAAAACAAAAAAAGACGCTTCAGATGAGGAGCAAGAATTATAATTATAAACAATTTAAAAAAATAAAATTATGGCAGCAACAGACGGACAGATAAATGGAACGGAACTTAGGGTTTATGCGGGTGGAACTCTTGTAGCTTACAGCACGAGTGCGACTCTTAATGTTAATCATGCGACCAGATCGACCAGCTCGAAGGATAGCGGGGGTTGGGAAGATGCGATGGAAGGTATGAGATCATGGGATGTGTCTTGTGATGCATTATATGCGTGGCTAACTCCAGCAGCAGGAGCTATCGGGAATAATACTCTTAGTGATTTATTTGACACATACATGAAAGACAGAACAAGTTTTGAATTAACTTTTGGGGTTACAACTACAGATACGGGAGACACAAAATATGTGGGAACAGCGTGGATGACTTCAGCAAGTTTATCAGCTCCTAATGAAGATACGAGCACTTTTTCTGTATCTTTTCAAGGAAGTGGAGTTTTAGTTCAAACAGTAAGTTAAATAAAAATTTAGAGCCTGCCCTTGCGTTTTCTTTTCTGGGTGCGGGGGCGGGTTTCTATTAATCAGAAAAGACAAAAAGAAAGAAAATGAATTACGAAATTTTAGAAATTGGAAAACACAAGTTGCCAGTTAGATTTGGATTTAATGCTTTACGAAAGTATAGTTTAATGACAGGAGCAACAATGAATGATTTAAACAAATTAGCGTCAGGACAATTAACTTTTAATGACGCTTTTAGTTTAATTTATTGCGGTATTGAAGATGGGCACAGAGCTTCCAAGCAACCATTTAAATTAAGTTTAGATGAGATTACTGATATGTTCGATGGAAATATGGATTGTATGGAGAAAGCTTTTGAGATTCTTGGAAGAGCAATGGGAGAGGGGAACGAAAAAAAGCCGAAGGCCAAGAGAGCAAAGAAGAGCTAACTTGGCAAAAACTTGAAACGATTGCGTTCGGACAACTTGGAATGAATGTTGAAGATTTCTATGGAGATGAAAATAAACTTGGATTGTTGCCAAGAGAATTTTGGAACAAATTAGAGGGATTTTGTGAGTTGGAAAATTTAAGACAAAGAAACGATTGGGAGCGTACAAGATGGAGCACTTGTTTATTGTTAAACATACATCTTGCAAAAGGTAAAAGCATCAAGCCCACAGACTTAATAAGGTTTGAGTGGGAGCAAGACAAAGGAATTGATTTTGAAGGTTTAAAAGCAAAAGCAGAATATATTAAAAAATTAGAAGAACATGGGTAAAAGCATAGGTAGTTTAGTATTTAATTTCGGAGCCAACCTTAGCGGATTTGATAGAGCTCTGAACAAGGCTCAAAAGAGAATTAAAAAATTCGGGAAGTCAATGCAGAAAATGGGCTCTACCATGACTCGGAATGTAACCTTACCTTTATTGGGACTTGGAGCTGCGGCTGTTAAGTTCGGATCAGACCTACAAGAAACAGATTCAAAATTTCAACAAGTATTTAGTAGTATTAGAGGAGAAGCTGAAGAAACAGCTAAAACATTCCAAGAGTCATTTGGACTTTCTGAATTATCTGCCAAGGACATGCTTTCAGGAACGGGAGCTTTATTAGTTGGGTTTGGATTTACAGAAGAAGCTGCATTAGATTTATCAGAAAAAGTAAATGCTCTAGCTGTTGATGTGGCTTCATTCTCAAACTTTTCGGGAGGATCTAAAGGAGCATCAGAAGCGTTAACTAAAGCTTTATTAGGGGAAACAGAATCAGCAAAAAGCTTAGATATTGTTATAAGACAAGGAACAAAAGAATATAGAGAGAGAACTAAAGAAATAATGAAAGCGGAGGGAGTTTCAGTGATGCAAGCAAAAGCACTGAATAACCTTGAAATCATGTACAAGCAAACGACAAAAGCTCAAGGAGATTATGCAAGAACATCTGGGGACTTTGCCAATCAGTTGAGGTTACTTAAAGAAACTTTAATAGGTGTTGCTGCTGCATTTGGAGAACAATTAATTCCTTTTGCACAAGCGGCGGTTGAAAAGCTGCAAAAACTTGCTGAATGGTTTAGTGGATTAAGCGACTCTACAAAGAAAACTATTGTTGTGGTGGGATTATTCGTTGCCGCAGTTGGTCCTTTTTTATTCGCTTTAGGCCAAATGTCATTTGCGGTACTTGGATTATCTAAAGCGTTTGGAGTTCTAAAACTTGCTATAATGAAAAATCCAGTAGGTTTAATAGCTACAGTTATTGCGACCGCTGCGGCTGCATTTATCACTTATAAATGGGCAGTATCAGACGCTTCAAACGCCAATGACCAATTTAATACAAGTGCTGAAACAGTAAGAGAAAAAATAGACAGGATCAGTAAAATGGCAGATAGAGCGGGAAAAAGTCAATTGGATTTAGGAATTGCGGAAATGCAAAAAGAACTCAAGAAGTTGAAATCAGATTTATCTTTCTTCCAATCACCTCCTGTTGGAGTATTTGGTTTTGATACAGATGAGGGTAGGGACAAGATAGAGAAATTAAAAGGTCAAATCAAAGAAGTAACTGATTTAATTAAAAAACTAAAAAAAGCAAAGAAAGAAGCAAAGGTCATAGTTCCAACAGACCTTGGTGGACCTGGAAAAACAGCATTTGAAGAATTTGGAAGACCTTCAATAGAAGCATTGCAAGATTATTTTACACAATCAAAAAACCTTGACAAAGAAAACCTACTCTCTGGAGCTATAGACCAAAAAGAATTTGATAAAAGAATGTTGCAAGATAAAATCTCTCACTTAGAACAAGTAAAAAGTATCTATGAGCAATTTGGAGAAAGCACTTTAAAAATAGATGAGCAAATACTTGATGCAAAACTTGGATTTTTTAAGGAAGAAATTGTACTTGTCGAGAAACTAACAGACAAACAAAAGCTTTTAAATGCATCAATGGGAGTATTTGGGGACATTGTAACACAATCTTTAACTCAAGCTTTAGATAGTGGGGAGAATTTCTTTGAAAGTTTTGTTGATGGAGTTAAAAGAGCGGTGAGAGCTTTGTTAATTCAATTAGCTGTTATGACTGCAATTCAAATGTTAATGGGAAATGTTGCTGCTGGTGGATTGAAAGCTGCATTGACCACTAATTTAGGAAAGATAATGGGAGTTTCAGAATTTGCTGCTGGTGGATTAGTAACATCACCTCAATTAGCATTAATTGGAGAGGGAGCGGGAACGAGCGTATCGAATCCAGAGGTTGTGGCTCCTTTAGATAAACTAAAATCCATGATTGGAGGAGGAAATCAAAATATAGTTGTTACAGGAAAAATAGTTGGAAACGATATATGGTTATCAAATGCTAAAACACAATTTAACAGATTAAGAACAACATAAATGGCAAGAGATCCTTACGAACTTCAGAAATATGCATATTCTCCAATTGAATCCTCAAATGGAACAACTTACAGAATGGATTTGTGGGATGATACAACTTCGGGAAGTAATGAATGGACTATTGGAGCGTCAGGTATTCAAATAAGTTATGAAACTGAAGATGCTGATGATAAAAATTCTCCAATATTAACATCAACTTGCACCGTTCCAATAATGGTGGAAAATCTAACACAGCAAAATTTTATTAATGGAATAAGAACTTCAAGACAAGAGAGAGATGTTTGGATAACAATTAGAAAAGGGACAACAGGCACCTTTCTTTGGAGTGGTTATTTATTGATGGATTTAGAGGTTAGAGAAGATGTTTATTATCCTTACGAAACTACTTTAAGAGCAGTTGATGGGTTAGCGTCATTAAAAGACATTCCATTTATTAGGGAAACAAATTCAGCCACAGGAGCAGTCCCATCTTTTCCTTATGTTAGATCAGACACTTATGACAATGCGGGATGGGAAAAGATAATTAACAGCGCGAGTTCATGGATAACAAGATTGTTAGATCCTGTTGGACAATTACTTGCAACAGATGACCAAACAGGCGGGGGATTGCTAGAAAATTACACAATACAAACAGCTTTTAATTGGTGGAATGAAGATATGGATGTTTCTCCATCAGCAACAGAAGATCCTCTTGCTCAAATGAAAATCTCCATGAGGCCATTTTACACTGAAAGAGAGGATGGAACTTATGATGTTCCTAGCTGTTATAAAGTTTTAAGTCATCTTTGTAAGAATTTCAATATGAGGCTCGTATATTGGGAAAACACATTTCATTTTATTGGATTAGATGAATATAATTCTGATGAAAATACAACTTATTCAGGAGCTTCTTTTGTTCCATCTAACATTCCAACAAGAGGATATTATTACACAGGCACAGCTTCAACAGATAAAAACTATTTAGGAACAACTGTTTACTCACTTTATAAACAAATTTTTGAAAATGCTACCGCCCCTTCAGAGGGATTGCAAAAATTAGCGGGCTCCCAATATCAAGCACTCCCTGCAATTAAAAATATTAAAGGGGAATATATGGAAAATGCAGGACAAAACAACTACAATGGATTTCCTTTATTTTTAACTCACAATTCTGTAGCGGGATTAACAACTTCATGGCCTACTAATACTACAAGATATGAATTTATCCAATCTCCTCAGGAAAATGGAGTTTACAAAATAATGGAATTTACTGACGCTGCAGATGTAAATGGATTTCTTTGCCAAATTGTGATTGATACTAGCAACTCGGCTTCGGGATGGGTAAAGATGGAAAGCTTATGGAGTATTAGAGCCAAACCCTCAAGTGAAAGTTCATGGACTCATGCAGATAATAAAGTCTTAAAAAATGTTGCGGGAACTCTTGCGTGGTATGCAAATGAAACAGGCACTCCTGCGGGAATTGGAGGAACAGACACGATGCTTGCTGATAAAAATGAATATTTGAGAACTTACACTAATTTTTTAGTAGGATCTAATCAAAGTAATTCAATAAGAACATTATTTGACTCCAATACTCATGCATCAACAGTAAATACAGACAATTTAATTCCAACTCATGCGGCTTTTGTGGGACAATGGGATTTTCAGTTTTTTACCTATACAGCTTACAAATATAATTCTGTTGATGGAGGAGGAGCTTCTAATGAGATGGGGATTACTTCTGGTGGCGGACAAGGACTTACTCATGGAAGAATAACAAACTTTAAAACATCTAATGGTTCAACAAATTACAGCGGATCTCCTGTTGTGAGCACTAGCAAACATAGAAGGCCACCTGTTTACGCTTTTGATTATGTGGACGCAATAGATAGCACGCTTAGTCAACCGTATTTGGGTATGTTTGCTCCAATAATGGATGATGAGTTCGGAATCCAAACACAAATGATTGAGGTTGAACAAGCGGGAAATGAAACTTTTGGATATGATATTGGAAAAGTAGTCTGGGGAGATGGCTCAGGACAAAATACAGTTTCCACAATTCAAGTCTATGATGGTGCTGATTGGGTATTTGTGGACTCTAATGGAGTATGGGCAAAAGGAGTTTACACATGGGGAGGTTCAAGTTTTTCCTACGCTTCTCCAACTTACAATAAAAGAATCTTGAATTTATTAGCTGAAGAAATTTTATATAATCAGAGTAAGCCTCTTTTAACATTAAGCACTAACTCGGCACTTTCAGAAACAGATAAAACTTATCCATCAAGCACGAGATTAAAATTTATGAATCCAATTGCAAGACTTGAAGATACTGATGGCAAAAAATATATAATGAAAAGAGGGACATTCTCACTAAATACAGACCAATGGCAAGCTGATGTAATGGAAATGAGCTATAGTGTTCCAACAATATCAACAGGAATCAGCATTACAAGATCTAACGGACTTTCTCCATTACCTACCCCGCCTGGAATTCTTGGGCCTACGATATAAATTATGATAAACACAAATTCCATATTAACACAGATAGATTCACTTGGTAGAAATGTTACCAATGAAGTGAGTATTGCGTCCTTAGCTGCAAATTATGACGATACCGCCGCTATAACTTCAATAGCGGTTACAGCTACACAGATTGCTTTAAAAGATGGGGATAAAATCATGGTGCAAGGGAACGCTTTGGAAGTGAATGCGGATGCTGCCGCAGGAGCCACCGCATTAACTATTGTTTCAATAACTTTATCCTCTCCAATAATAGTAGGAGATGAAATAAGAATTAATGAGGACAATCTTTTTGTTCAATATCAAAGAAAAACAGAGGGAACTATTGGAGGGATGCCCGTTAGCTCAGCTACCATAGGACCAATAGAATACAAAACAGGAATTTATAATATTATAGGAGTTGATCCTACTTACATGAAAATATTACCAAGAGATTTTATGGTAAATGATGATGTTGGATCTGCTACAGATACGCCTCCTGCAGTTTTTGGAGATGGCACAAATACAGGGGTTTCAGTTGAAGATACCGACCAAGAGCTGATTGCAACAGTAAACATTCCTTATGGAACAACGGCTACTCATGTTGCAGTTTGGGCTTCTAATACTACAAAAGATGTTGAGGTTTATGAAATGTCAATAGCCTCAAACGGAAAAGGCAGTGCAATTGGAACAGGAACAACAAATGGAAGTGCAATAGATATAACAGATACAGCGGCAACAGCAGTAAATTATTTAATGATAATTGTAAAGGTTTCATCTACAAATCATAGAGTTTGGGGTGGGACTGTTATCTTAACACAATAAAAATGACAACAAAAGAAGAAATTATTATAATGAAAAAGGACATCACTACTCTGAACGATAAAATTGATGGAGTAGATAAAAAAATGGATATGATTATAAAGAAGCTTCTTGACCCTGACACAGGGCTTGTTGTCAAGGTAAATAAAAATACAGCCCGACTTGATGAAAGGGATGAAAGCATGCCTGAATGGATGGGAGAAATACAACAATTCAGAAACATGAAAACATGGAAAAAGAATATTACCAAAGCGCTTTGGGTAATTTATTCAGTTATTATTGGATTCTTAATTAAGGTATTGTTTTGGGAGTAGTTTATATTATAATATTGTCGCTTATTTTAGGACGAATAATTTGTTATATTTTACATGAATATAAAAAAAAATGAAAATGGAATATTTTAAATTTAGTGAATTTGATTCTCCTGATGAAATAGGCTCTGGAGAAAAGTATATGAATGAGGAGTTTTTGGAGATGATTGATGAAGCCCGTTATTTTGCACAGATTCCATTTAAAATAAATAGTGGATATAGAACAGAAGAACACAATAAAAAGGTGGGAGGAACTGAAAGCTCAAGCCATCTTTTGGGACTTGCTGCAGATATACATTGCAACAATAGTAAAAATAGAGCTTTAATTGTCGGGAGTTTATTTGAAGCGGGATTTATGAGAATAGGAATAGCAGAAACCTTTATTCATGTTGATAATGATGAAAGTAAGGTTTTCCCTGTTATTTGGCTATATTAAAAAATTGTATAATTAAAAAAATTAAAAAAATGAAAAATTACATCATTACTCAATTACTAACTTCAAAAAAGGTATGGATTGGAATTGCATCTATTGTCGTTCCATTGATTGCTAACGCTTTGAATGTTGATGAAGCGTCTGTTTCTCAAATCTGGTGGAGTTTAATTGCAATGCTTGGAGGACAAGCTGCTGCGGATTGGGGTAAATCCAAAAAATAAGATTTGGGAAAAAGATTAAGGTTGTCAGATGATGAAGTTAATCTCATATACAAACACAGGGCGGGAGATCTTGAAAATTTAAACTATAATCTATCTCACAACTCTGCATTGGATGAGCATTTACAGGAAAGAGGAATAGACAAAAAAGATGTTGTTAGTGTTAAACACTGGCAAAACTTTTCTGGAGAACTCCGATTTTCAGTAGTTACAAAAACAAATCCTGTAGATGAAAAAGCCATCTTTAATAATGTCATAAAACTTATTGAAGATTATTCTCCTACATATCCAGAAATAAGACATACACATGGAGAACATTTGTTAGTTATAAATCCTGCTGATGTTCATATAGGTAAATATGCAAATGAAGATGAAACAGGAGAGGGATATAGTATAGACATAGCCATAGAAAGAGTTTTAAGGGGGGTTAGTGGTCTTATTAGTCAATCTAAAGGGTTTACCATAGATAGGGTGTTATTCTGTATAGGGAACGATATTTTACATGTTGATAATGTTTATGAAACTACTACGAAAGGCACGAGGCAGGATTGTGATGGTAAATGGTGGGAACATTACGAAGTTGCTTTACAAGTTTATGTTGGATGTGTTGAAATGTTGAGGGAAATTGCTCCTGTTGATTGTGTTCATTCAATGAGTAATCATGACTACCAAAGTGGATTCCATTTGGCTCATGCTTTGAAAGCTTGGTTTAGAAATACTGATGATGTTTCTGTTGATTGTGGTGTATCTCATAGGAAATACTATAAATATGGAAGTAATCTGATCGGACTTGAACATGGAGATGGAGCAAAAATGGATAAACTACCTTTATTAATGGCTCAGGAAAGACCAAAAGATTGGGCTGATACTACTCATAGATATTGGTATTTACACCACATTCATCATAAAGTTAAACATAAATGGTTGGACTCAAAAGACTTTATAGGAGTTACTGTAGAATATATGAGAAGCCCATCCTCAGCAGATAGTTGGCACTCAAGAAAAGGATTTACGGGAGTTCCAAAGGCTGTAGAGGGGTTTCTACATGATAGAAATAGTGGTCAAGTTGCCAGATTTGTACATTATTTTTAAAATAGTAGGTATATTATCAAATAATTATTTAAGTTTGCTCCGTTTTCAAAATAAGTTTGTTTTAGTAAAAAAGAGGGGTTGTAATTTTAAAGGGTTGCATCCCTTTTTTTATACTTTGCACAGAAATTAACTAAAAATTAACTAAAAATTGAGTTATAAACATCACAAAAAACGATACAATGTTAAATTGCTAGGTTAAAAAATAATTAAATAAAGTTTGTTATTGTTAAAAACTTTTATATCTTTGTACTATTATTAATCAAAACAAACTAAAATGAACAAAAAAGGAATTAAATTAATCGCACAATCATCACAGGAGGAAATAGAGAGAATAATACCTAAAATGGTAGCTGCTGGGATAGGATCTGAAGAAGAAATAAGAGAATTAATTGCAGAAGTAAGAGAAAAATATTTTATAAAAGAAGCAAAAGAGATTATTCAAATAATAAGCTAGCAAAATATGCTAGCTTTTTTTTTAAATTAAAATTAAGCAAAATATGCTAGCTTTTTTTTTAATTAAAACTAAAAAAGGTGTGTTTACTATAAGATTTTGCAAAACCTAAAAACAAACTATCAATTATGAGAAAAACTTACAAAAATTTATCTTCAGAAATCAAAGCGTTAAATATGGAAACTGATGCAATAACTGCAAAGATTGACAAAGAGGAAACAGAAAAAGAATTTAAGATTAAAAAAATTAGAACTGAATACCATAAAGTTCACGCCTCTAATTTACCAATGTTCAAAAAGTATAACGCACTTAATTCAACTTGGTTCTACAAACTACATATTTCACAGGGCAGATTAACGCTTCACAAAATGGCGATTTCAAGCAGTTCTGTTGAAATTTATTCATTATCAACTGAATCAATTTTTGATTATGGCCTTGAAAAATCAACAGAAAAAGAATGGCACGATGGGATTTGTAAACTTTTAAAAATTATTGACTAATGGAAAATACTATTAAAAATATCCATGATTTGACAACCTTTCATTGTATTGGAGAAAATAACGAGGTTTATATTTCTGGAAAAGATGAAAATGGAGAAGATATTACTTTAGTCTTTAATGCTTTTGAGTTTGTTGATATGATAGATATGGAGTATATTAAGGAAAAAGTAATTACTTATATTGAAAACTTAAATAAATAAAATTATGAAAAAATCAGAAATCTTAAACGATTTATACAAAGAAAACTCACTTGAAAAAGAAGATGTTTACAAAGACAAGAGAGGATTCACTATAATCACAAGATCTGGAATTGAGAAAATTCAGGCAAATAACAATATTGATGTTGAATTTAAACTTATAAGTTGGGAGATAGACAATTGCGTAATTAAAGCAACCTCTTTTATTGATGGAAAAAAGAAGATGGAAACTTATGCATCAGCAACAAAGGAAAACTGTATGCAAAAATTCAGAGTTGAGATTGCCGAAAAGAGATCTTTGGCACGAATTATAATAAAGACAATGAATTTAACAAACACTTTAGGACAAGATGAAGTTGAACATCAAGAAAAAAACATTGTAAATAAACAGGGAGATATAAAAACTTTAAGCTTTAAAATGGAATGAAAATAAGTCAAGGAATGTTAAGGGATTTTTACAATCCTGAATACTGTAAAATTAAATGGGAGGAGGTTTATTTAAACGGCTTCCGAACTAATCCGACCGCTGCAATGCTTGATGGGTTGGTATTTGAACAGGCTGTTATTGGTGGGAGTAGAGGTGGAGAAGTTTACGAAATCCCAAAAGGAAAAACAGGAAAGCCTTTAAAAAGAGAAACAGATTTAATGGAACTTTCTGAAAAATCTAAAAAAACAATGTTAGATCTGGAAATTGAACTTATTGATGTACAACCTGAATGGGAAACTGATGAATTAATTGGCCATCCTGACGCTTTAATTACCTACAAAGGAGAGCTTGCAATAATGGATTTAAAATATACCGCAATTAGAGAAGATGACAGTTGTAAATGGAATCCGTACGCTTGGAATGATTTAGAACATAAAGATTTCAGTCAAGCAATTCATTATATAGAAATGTATTATCAAATGGAGGGAGTTTATTTACCTTTTTTCTATTTGGTATTTGGAAAAAGTGGATGGTGTAAATTCATATTAATTGATTTAACTTCTGAATCTTTGGAAAATTATAGAGATAAGCTTAAAAAATTTAGAAACGATATAAAGGACTTTACCCCCGTTGGCAGTACAAACTACTCAATCTGTCGGAAATGTCCTGTAATGTGTAGTGAGAGGGTAATTAAACCAAATATAATAGAAATAATATGTTAGAAGAAAAAGAAATGGCTAAAAGTGTTTTATGTAATATGTTTAATATTAGAGAATCTGATATTGTATTCATGAAATCCAGAAAATATAATATAAACGAAGCAAGAAGATATTTTATCTACTATTTGTTTTGGCATAAAGGAGTTAAACATTACCACATGAAAAATCATGTTTTCGGAATACATCATGCAACTTCCATTTACCATGTAAAAAAAATGAGGGAAATGCTCATGAACTATTCAGATGTTCGGGAAAGATTTTTATATTTTATTTATCAGGCCGACATTAGAGAATGGGAAAACATGAAATTTGATAATATTTACTCAATAGATGAACTTTATAAACCAATTAAAAATTTAAAAAATGAAGATTAAAGGAAAACTTACTAAAAAAATGGATGTTATTAAAGGAACATCAAAGAACGGAAAACAATGGGAAAAAATTGATTTCTTAATTAACACAGGATCCGAATACAATCCTGAAGTTTGTTTGCAATGTTTTGGAGAAGAAAAAGTTTCTAAAATTTCAAATCTAATTGAGGGAGTTGAATATGAATTTTCAATTAATATAAACTCAAGAGAATACAAGGGAAAATATTATACAAATATTGATTGTTGGAAAGTGGAAAATGTAACAGTTGAGGAAACTAACGAAACACCATTTTGATATGTTAAAAGGATTTGAAAAGCTAACTAAAGAACTGACAGAGCAGGAACTTAAAATTGTTCCTGACATTGTTAGAGGTATTGGAGCAAGAACAGGAAAAGAGAATGCAATTTGTTCCAAAATTATATGTGAAAAAATGAATATAATTGGAGTAAGGTTGAGAAAAATAATACATTTTATAAGGATAAATAATTTAGTTTCTGGACTTTGTTCAAATTCAAAAGGTTACTATATTGCAAAAAACCTTAAAGAACTTGAGGACAATAATATAAGTTTAAAACAGAGAATATCCTCACAAGTTGAAATATTAAACGCCCTTGAAAATCAGTCAGTTATGTTTGGAGGAACAGGACAATTATCAATATTTGAATGAAATAAAATAATGTTATTAGAAAATTATAACTTAATATCTCCAAATCAAATTTCTCTTTTCAAATAATAATGAATATAAAAAGAATCCAAAAGAGCAAAAACTATTCTATAATATCAAATGAGATATTAAAAAGAAAAGATTTGAGTTTAAAAGCAAAAGGATTAATGAGTCTGATCTTATCTTTTCCTGATTCATGGGACTTAAATATTAACGGCCTTGTTGCTATTGTTAAGGAATCAAAGAACACTATCTACACAATCTTAAAAGAACTAAATAAAAAAGGATATATTGAAAGAGAAAGAATAACAGACAAAAGCGGAAAGGTTGTGAGGTGGGAGTTGTTAGTTTACGAGAAACCACATACCAAAAAACCACATACCAAAAATCCACATGTGGAAAACTGCACACAAATAAGTACTAATAATAAAATAAATACTAATATAATAAAGATAAATAAGGAAAAGTTTGCAATTTCAGTATTTGAGAACGGAACATTGAACAAAATTGAATCTGAAAACTTTATTGATTATTGGTCAGAAAAAAATTCTAAAGGAAAGATGCGTTTCATGCTAGAAAAAACATGGGATCTAAATTTAAGAATGAAGCGATGGGGCAGGAATAATTTTAGTAGTAAAGGAAAATCTAAAATTCAAGAACAAATGAACTCACATTTGGGAGCTGTTGAACTTATAAAAAAACAGTATGGAAATAAATAAAATATATAATGAGAACTGTATTGTAACAATGATGAGGATGCAAGATAATTTTATAGACCTAACAATTACAAGTCCTCCTTATGATAATTTAAGAAATTATAAAGGATATGAATTTGAATTTGAAAGCATAGCAAGAGAACTATACAGGACAACAAAAAATGGGGGAGTTGTTGTTTGGATTGTTGGAGATGCAACTATTAACGGAAGCGAAACGGGAACAAGTTTTAGACAAACTCTTTATTTTATGGAATGTGGATTTAATTTACATGACACAATGATATACCAAAAGACAGGAACACCTTTTCCATCCAAAAAAAGATACAATCAAGTATTTGAATACATGTTTATATTATCAAAAGGCAAACCGAAAACTTTTAATCCCTTAATGAAGAAAAATATAACTGCTGGAGATGTAAGAAATACCAGAAAATTTAGAAATAAAGAGGGGGAGATGATGCCATCATTTAATGGAAAACCTGTAAACGAATATGGAATAGAGAATAATATCTGGAAAATTAAAAACGGAATGTACAAATCAAGTAAAGATGAATTATCTTTTAAACATCCTGCAATTTTTCCTGAAAAATTAGTGAAAGAGCATATTTATTCATGGAGTAATGAAGGAGATTTAATTTATGATTGTTTTATGGGTAGCGGAACAACAGCAAAGATGGCACACCTACAAAAAAGAAATTGGATTGGATCAGAAATTTCAAAAGAATATACCGATATTGCAAATAAAAGAATTGAAAAATATATTAATCAAACAACTTTATTTTAATATGATAACAAATAAACAAAAAGAGGAACTAACGATTGAATGCGTTAAGCTAATCTCAAAGACTCTGGTGGATTTAGGACAAACAAAATCAGCTGAAGATATTTCAATTTTAGCAAGTACATTGTCTAATGATTTAATAAATGATAAAAAATTCAATGGATTAACTTTTCAGGACATTCAAGAGTCTTTTTATAGAGGATTGAGAGATACTGATTTATTTTCTTTAAATATTAAAACATTTTATACTTGGATAATGGAACATAAAAGAAAAATAGATGTTGAAGCGTGTAGACAAAATGAAATATATTATAAGCCGAATCCACAGTTAACTTACAGAAATCGTAAAGGAACAGGATTAAAAAAATTAAAGATATGATAAACAGAGAATTTTTTAAAAAATTATACCAATTTAATGATCCAAGAGATGCAGGAGATTATGATTGTTGTGAGTGTTGCAATAATGAAGTATTTGAGGACAACAAACAATGCAAGGAATGTTTACAATGTGAAGATTGTGGAGAGTTAGAATGTGAATGTGAGAAATGTAGATGTGGAAAAAAAACAGATGGAGATCAACCATTATGTAAAATATGCTTGAATGATTAGTTGATTTATTAACATGATTGTAAAAGTAGTTTATTAACAAAAGAAAAATAAAAAGAAATAAAAGATTAAAAAATGTTTCGTTTATTTTATTATATTTGAATTGTGAAATTGTTACAATTTTCTTTAATACTGATAGGAGGATTTTTAGTCTTGCCTTTTATAGTGGTATTTTATATATATTTTTTAATACAAAAATCAATTGAAAGCATTTGGAAAAATAGTTAAAGGAAAAATTGTGTTCAACAATAAGGCAAAGTTTCTGAATGGGGTTGCTAAATTTGATGAGGGAACAATTATTGTTATAAGTATTAATGAGGCTAAAGATGTTAGAACAAATCAACAGAACAAACTTTGGTGGAGTTGGATGCAAATTATTGGAGAGTCAATAGGGTATTCTAAAAACGAAATTCATGATATTATGAAATATAAATTCTTATTGAGAGAGGAAGTAATTGATGGAGAAACTCATCAGTATATTAAAAGCACCACAACATTAAGTAAAGAGGACTTTAGTAAGATTGCTCAGGATGTTTTCTTTTGGGCAAACGACACCTTAAATATTAAACTCCCTAATGAGTGAAGATAGATTACAGAGTGAAGTCATAAGGTATATTCAACTCCAATATCCAAAGGTTAGATACTGTGCTTCTCTTGGTGGAATCTATACGAGCCCTACCCAAAGCTCAAAGGCAAAACGAAACGGATATGTCAGAGGAATGCCAGACCTGCAGATCATGGAAGCAAGAACAATGGATGGAGTTTTATATCATGGACTATTCATTGAGATTAAAACATACAAAGGAACAGCTACACAAGCCCAGAAAGAATGGATTGACGCATTACAGGAGAGAGGATATAAAGCAGAGATATGTAAGGGACTGCCTGCAATATTAGATCTACTTGACAATTATCTCCAATGAAAAAAACAAGAGATAAGCATGCTGTAGTTTTAAGAAGATATAAAAAGGTTTGTAAGGAAATAAAATTAGAGCGTGGTCATTACTGTACAGGATGCGGGAGGTCAGATGTTCCCCTGTCATTCAGCCATCTAATCCCAAGAAGCAGGAGATTTGATTTAACAGCAGAGAAAAAAAATATCACATTCCATTGCTTAAGTATGGGAGAGAGGAGAGGTTGTCATGAGATATGGGAGGGAGTCAACAGACATAAGCTTTTAGACTATATGAAAAACATGGAAACAATATTGGAGTTAGATCCTGAATACTATTTTTTAATAAGCGAATGAAGAAAAGAAAACTTAACTCAAACAATCCTATCTACAAAAAGAAAAAGGAAAAGAAATATAAAAGAATATTAATGAAAGAAACTGATAAGTTTAAAATGTACTTCTTATGGGAGATAGAATAAGAGAAATATATTGCGAAAACATCCCTCCATTAGATAGGGATAATGTTATTAATTACCTATCACATGGATTAACAGTGGTAGAGATAGCAAAGAAAACAAACCTAACAGTTTATAAAGTTAATACCATAATAGAAAAAGAATACGAAAAGAAATGAAATATACAAACATTAAAAAGATATTAAAGAAACAGATTCAAGTTGGATTAAAAACATTGTGGACTTATAATGAAACAGATAATGAGTTTACTTGTATATATCAAAACTATTCAAATGAATTAAAGATATATACTAATCAACAACTATTAAACAAACTAAATGCCAACACTACCAAAAAGTAAAGACAGGCCCTGGATTCCAAAGAAGCCTCAACACATGAGAGAAGTAGACAACGCTTCATTCTATAACTCAAAGAGATGGAGAGCGTTAAGGAACTACTTCATACAAAAGAATCCTTTATGTTCTAAATGTAAAAGAGGAGGACAATGTGTCGACCATATAAAACCGATAACAATGGGAGGAAGCTCTGTAGACATTAAAAATTTACAGACGCTTTGTAATAAATGTCATGCTATTAAATCTTCAAAGGAGGGAGCAGAGAAAAGAAACAATGTAAAAGTATATGTTAGGAATAATAAAAAAAATAAAAAAAAATAATGGTAGGGGGTGTAAACATCTTAAATACCGTTATTCTATATAT
>VTLG01001825.1_pt1 | contig 26342 bp, 28 predicted proteins | sample 4694571 | NCBI WGS metagenome assembly VTLG01 (sample SAMN12604809, study PRJNA352737) | marine metagenome | biome: ENVO:00000447; feature: ENVO:00000209|ENVO:00000569|ENVO:01000036; material: ENVO:00002151; isolation source: viral sequences binned using virsorter ...
TGATAATTACAGGTGATTTGTGAGCTTTAGGATGTTCCTTAGTAATTGTCACTTTTGACTGTGAGTTGCGAGTGGAGTTAGACATGATTGATTGTATTCTTGAGGAAGATGTAGATAAGAACTATGATGCAAATAAGAACGATAAATGATGTCATGAGAAAGCTAATTCTTTCCCATAAGTATCACCAATCTCCTGTTCATATTCAATCATTGTTGTTTCAAACTCATCAACAAGTTGTGATGATGCAAGTTCAATAAAACACCAAACTACATCATTCTTATAACAATCAAGATTAGCGTTGCTATGTTTAAACAACTCAACCAAGAATTCAACACCAAAGTTATCAGTGACGTACTCTATTATTTCCTCCTCGTTATCATCGTAGAATGACACGGTTTGGTTATAATAGATGTGATCAGTTGCAACTCCAGATTGACAACCATGTTCAACAATCTCTCGCAATGTATCAAGATCATATGATTCCTTAATTGAATCAAATGCGCTAGTACAGTTTGTCATAAGAATTTGACTGTGATTAAGTGAACAAATAATCAAGAATTGCTTCCTGATTAACGACGCTAGAGAGAATCGAACTCTCATCATTACCGTGACAAGGTAACATTCTAACCGTTAAACTATAGCGTCAGAAAATGTTAATTAGTGGATTTACAAAGAGTTGATTAAACTAGATGCAATTGCAATGTTTGGTTAACTTCGAGATACCACTAATTAACTAGAGGTTTGTGTTAAGCAAACGATGGAAGTTTAGCTTCTTTGTTGTTAAGTAGCTGCTCACGGTAGGTGTTAGCTTTAGATGCTAATCCTTCGTAAGATAGATACTTAGTGCGCTCAGTATTAACGCAATTGTTGTTAACCCAGAAACCCAAACTTACATCGGGATTGAATAACACATTGATGATAGATCTTTTTGATACGTTCTCATATAAGTAGGACAATCCGTTAGTGAAAGTAACAATTGCTTCACCTGCGATTGCGTCAACTTCGAGTGATTTAACCGCTGAAGATTGTCTCTGTGGAACTGTGATGAACATGTCAAACATTTAGGGTAGATAGTGTGAACAATTGAAGGGAATCTTGTGAACCCTTCGTTATAACATTCGAGCAGAGGATTTGACTGTGAATGTTATAAAGAAAGGATCTGTACATTAGATCGCTTCGATGCAATTAACTAGATCGTAATTAATGTGGTAATGTTCACATAACTGTTCATCTGGATCTTGATAGAAACCACCATGAACTTCATACGGTACATCATCAACAATTACATCTAATTCTCCATCCGATTCTTGATAGTTTAATCCAAGAGATTGGAGGTGAGTTAGTGCATCTAACTTGAAGTGAATTAACACTTTATTGTTGTTAATAACTCTCATGCTATTGATCTCACCTCTTTGTTAACATACTCTTCTAAATCGTTGAAGCGTTGTTGTGAAATAAGATTACAATAATCATGGATGATGTCATTAACTAACTCGTAATCTTCCTTAGCTAAGTATGCTAAATCCATAGCTAATTGTGATCTCGAATTGTATAACATAGTAACCTCATAGTTAGTGTAAAGAAATAGGAGTTTTTCTCCATGCTTCTAATATAGCAGCATTCAGCGGATAATGCAAGCGATACGCGGATATCGTTACATGCTGTAATAATGATGCTTTGCATAGAATGTGTAACCTCCTCATTGTTAACAATAACATGATACGGTTAATATAGCAAGCTAACGTAATCATTTGTAATACTGTTATCAACTGTGTGTCTACTATGTATCAGCTAAGCATACAGATGTGCACACAATGTTACACATAAGCACAGCTAATTACCCGCTCGTTGCTACGCAACTCGCTCCTTTTGCGCACTAATATACATATAGCACGATCACATGTGCTGCTATGTACAAACAAAGCGAGCGAAGCGAGCGGGTATGACAGGGATCTCACCCCTATTGGGGGGATCTGAGAATGATTCTCAATAAGCTATGCCTTCAGAAAATTATGTCAAAATTTCTTCGACCAATTCCCAATCTTTAGTAAATTTATCCATACCAACGTCAGTTAGCACGTGTCCATACATATGATCGAACACATTAGGAGGAATAGTGCATATATGAGCACCATTATAGAAAGATTCGGTTACACTATGTACATCTCGGATAGATGCAGCAATAATCTGTGTATCAACGTTATGTTTAGCGTATAAATCAGCAATATACTTAATTGCTCCGGTTCCTGAGATAGAGTTATCGTCTAATCTACCCACAAAGGGTGAAACATAGGTTGCACCAGCCTTAGAAGCCATTACAGCTTGAGCTGAGTTAAATATGAGTGTTACATTAACCCGTACACCTTTATTAGCCAAGGTATTACAAGCATATAACCCATCATTAGTACAAGGAACTTTAATTGTAGCGATATCACCAAACAAATCCACTAATCTTAAACCTTCTTTAACCATATCAGCTGCATTACCTACAACTTCCATACTAACATCATCAATACCCATATTACTGAGTTCTTGATAAACATCATCAGGTTTACGATGACTCTTCATTATAAGAGTAGGATTTGTGGTTATACCATCAATCAATCCAGTACCATATCTATTTTGTATTTCTTTAACATCTGCAGTATCTAGGAATATCTTCATGTTAAAGACATCCTTAATGCTGAAGCTAAGGCTCTATAGCCAGTAGCTACGTATATTTGTCCAATTACTACACTAATAGTAGCAATACTCCAAAAGATATAGTAATATCTCTGTTTATGCTGTTTAGGGGCGGTCATAGTAAGTATAATAGGTATATCCAAGGATTCTTCAGAAACTTGGAGGGTGAATTGGGGATATAAGTATTAATAAGAGGAAGGAGGTCTACAAAGTAGGCCGACTTCCTCAGAGGGGTCGAGTCCACCCTTCTCTTCCCCTGTATAGGAGTGTGACCGCTCAAACCCAGGTAGGTAGGGACTTGTTGTCTTCTAAGCCTCTAGCTTGGTCTCTTTGGTCTTTACTCATACCAAATACTAGGTGGTTAGCGGAGCTCTGAGGGCTGTCTATGAAGTCTTCCAGTAGAGAGTTCCATTCTTCCCTTTTACGGGTGTTCACGGCCTCCTGGGCGCTAATAGAGAGCGCATCTGTGTAGTACTTAACTCCCTGCGCAAGGCAATCGAGTCTGTCATCGTGTTTAACAGCACCTTTTTCTCTACACATCCTAGACATCTGATAGAACAGCATGTACATAAGACGAAGTTCCGGAGCTTCATCAGGATTAGATTTATAATCCCACTCAATAACCGACCTATCACATATAAGCTTATGCTGATTAAGAACCGGCTCCAGCGAATCAATGATTCTATCTTCCTTTCTGACATTAGCTCGGGTTTCTTCTATAAATATAGCTTGTTTAGTTTGTTGAATATGTTTTTTAAAGAGTTCAGCTACTATACCATCACCAAAGTTAGATTCAATTAGGAGGGTAGTAGCATTATATTTCTTACACCCTCTTAATATATCTAGTAGAGTTACGTCGGAATAACCGTCTCTATAAGCTCGCATTTCGTGGAGGTAAAGGAACCCGTTTTTTTGAGAAAGGTAAGCTGCTGTTGTCTCATCTGTGCCTCTGCCGGAGGGATCAACACTGCAAATTGTTTCGGTATAGGGTGTCCATTCTCCTTGTAGCTGCATTGGAGAATAAAAGTAGTCTCCAGGTAATCCAACGGTAGGGAGGTCTTTGATAACATTGGCTGGGTCTGAGCACCATACGCAATTGTCGGGAGCCATATTAGGATTGACGCTAGTGACAACCAAATCAGACATTTTAAGAGGAAATTTCTCAGCATCACTTAGACTCGTGTCGAGTTGAAATTGAAGCATGTAATTGGAACGACCCATAGATGCTTCACGTTCTATTAGGTCGTTATTATCAAATCTATCAGGGTCTGTTACATCCCACTCTTCAGCACCAGAATCGAGGTCTTCCTGGATCTGGGGTGCTAAGAGTCCTTCATATTGACTAAGCTTTGACTTTCTCGGGTATCTTGAGGGCCAAACAAAGGGACGATACGAACGCTCTGCCAGCTTACGATAAACAGTAAAAGTAGTCTGAGGAGTCCCGAGATACATAATACGGCTATCATTTTTGGGGGTAAGGATAGACTCGGCTTCCGTACAAAGTTGTAAAAGCTTTTCACGCATTAGCTCCGTCATGGAGTTTCCAGGAACCTCTATGTCGTCCAGTATCATTAAATCTGCGCGACTTCCGGTCAGCTGCCCAGTTATGCCCACCGATTTTACGCTTGGGGCTTGGTGAGGTGAACAGTTTACGTCGAAGCTGATGCGACTCCAACGTGAATCTTCTGCTTTCGGTCTGAGATGACTGAGCCATGGGGTTTCAATGATTAGTTTTTGTAGGAAAATTGACATGTTATCAGCTCTTTCTTTAGAGGCTGATATGATCATTATCTTTCTTTCGGGGTCATTAAAGAGAGTCCAAAGAACAAAAGCACCAGTAATCCAGCTCTTACCAACTCCCCTAAACGCCTGGATTTGTAGTCGCTTGGGACCGTGTTGAAGGTAATCTGCAATAGCATATTGTGCTCTTGTAGGTTGAGGTAGGTTAAGTTGGTGCCATAATGCTTGAAGGAATAGTTTGAAGTCGTCCTGAAGGGCGGTTACAGGATTAGTCATAAATTAACCTTGCTTAATTGTTTAGTAAAATCTTCTATATTAATACGGGGTCTAAGTCCACTAGAATCAAATTGATTAACATTTTCACCTAAATCACGTACAGTTTTAGCAAATGCAGGATCTGATGCTTCGTCAATAGGTGTATGTAAAAATCCTTTTTCATTTTCTACAAGATCAGGTTTTTGAGCTTTAGCTGCTTTAACATCAGATACTGTTAATCCAAGATCTATCATAGCCTGTACAGCATCACCTGCTGGACCAAATTCACCTATAACACCTCCTCCTATAGATAAAGCGGCTTTACCATATTGCCGTGATCCTAAATAACCTATACTCTGAAGTAATCCTGAGCCGAGGCTTACTCCAGGAATCATTTTAAGACCCTGTTTAGCTAATAGTTTACTTACAGGTTTTGCTAAAGCTTTACCTACTTGCTTTTGAGCTTGAGGAGTTTGCATTGCTAATACCATTGCACCAGGTACAACTTGACCACTAGCTAACATAACAAAACCTTCTGCGGCTCCTGCACCTGTAGCTACTTTACTGGCATTTTTTAATACTTTACTTGCAACACTATTTTTAAATAAATGAGGTTGGAAATCTGCTTTGTTTAAACCTAATTCCTGAATTCGATTAAGATCCACCTGAGTATTTTTTTTCTTGCCTCCTAATTGATTACTATATATATCAAATAAATCATCAGTTTGATTTAATGGTATTTTAGCATCTATTTCCTGAATTAATTCATCTGCTGTATTCCAATTTCCTTTTTCTAAAATTTCATCCATTGCCTGTCCAGCAGTAGCTCCACGTTTAGAAGCTTCAAGATATGGCTGAGAGAATTTAAATAAAGTTTCTTCATCAACACCGTCTCTTAGTAAACCAGTCGGTACATCAAAACCAGCATTGCTGCCAAATTGTTTTGCATGAGCATATCTCTCTGCAATAGCATTCATTAAGTTTTCAGGTATATCTTTTCGAACCTTATTTTGTATATTATAACCTAATTTTTCATTTAATTTACCTCTAACATGTGTAGTAAATTCTTTATGTGCAGCAGGATCTATCCAATCTATCCACTCTTCACCAATATCGTAACCATTTTTTAAAGCTATATTTTTAAATTTAGTTCTAAAATCAAAAGGTTTGTCTTTTAAAACTTCTCTAAGAATACTTAAACCAGTCCGATGATGACCAACCTTTCCTGGGATGAGATTTGCACTTTGCTCTACAAACTTTTGAAATTTATTCAAACGTTTAGCTAAATCTGCTCCTGTTGTATTCTTATGTACAATTTCTTGCAAAAGACTTTTCCAAGTTTCACCAGTTTTAGGGTTAATCTTAGCATCTAGATTAGAAGTTAAAAGACCTCCTAAACCTCTTTTTAATCTTTTTAATTCTCTTTCAAGATCTCCAATGTTTTTATATATTGCTTTATGACCTTTTTTAAAAGTGCTACGTGCATAACCTCCAGATACTTTGATTTTTTCAGTAGTTACCTCTTCAATACGTTCTAATAATCTCTCACGTACAGTTTCAGATAAAAATTCTAGAGTTTCTTCTGGATTTGGTGTACTCATCTACCTTGACCTCCGCCACGACCTCTATTGGTCTTACGGCTTTCAGCTTTATAAGAACCATCAGATTGCTTAGAAGCATCTTGACTAGAGCCTTTAGGTATTCTTAACTTAGCTCTCTGTTTAGCATGTGTGCGTTTATACTGTTTAGAGTGAGCATACTTCCCACCTGGACTATTATCCTTCACATGTTTGGCACGTGATTTAGCATTCGTCCGATATGTTTCAGTTGAGGATTTTGCCATACATTCTCCGTTTTATAAGTTCAGGATCGACTTTAGGAATAGCACCTGCTAGTTTATCTAATGGACTGCCTTCATAGGCAATACCGCTTATGTCATTAGTTTTTAACCAGTCACAAGCGGCTTTTAAATCTTGAGTAGAAGCTTCGCCACTTTTGACCCGTTTGAGAAATTCTGTTGTGACAAGGCTATGTAATTCGTTGAACTGGTCTTCAGTGGCTTTCTTCATTTACTTCTCTCCAGGAAATAGCGATTTCTTCACCATAGCGACTGCAGCGTCATCTAAGGTGTTTTCAGTTGATGCAACTAAGCCTTCGAGTAGATCCACAATAAGTTGTTTTACAGCAGTGGACTTAATGAAGGCGAATAGGATAGGCTTAATTAATACAATCATGATTCTTTAGTGGTTTTGGTTTTTTTAACTTTAGCTGAGACAGTTTTTTCTAACTCGATAATACGAGAAGTTTTCACTGTAGGTTGTAGATCGTTAGCACCATCTAGATTAGGTGTGTTGTCTTCTCTTTGTAATGTTAATGAACTCATTTCTTTAAAGGATTAAGTTTCTGCCACCATTTCTTAGGTGGTGGCGGGTTTGCTTTAGCTAATGCTTCAGCGACTTGTTTTTTAAATGCAGATATAGGGATTACATCACTACACATATGATACACTCTTGTACCAGGTCTAATCATGAAACCTTTCTGCTGTAATTCTGCACAATTCTTGACACGAACTAATTCATAGTCAAGTTTCATTTTATCAATCTGTCTACTAGCTGCAGCTTTACAACGTTCAACAAGAGAACCATCAAGGGGTACCATGAAATTAATCTGGCCACCCCAGTTCTCCGCTACAGTGTAGCTTTGTTGATCCATTTGATCATCATAAGGGGTGGTATGATTGCCCATATAGAATGGGCTAAAAGTCATTGTAGCTCCGTTACAACTTATGTTCGGTCCGATGATCTGACGCGAAGGGGCACCATTATTTTGGAATTGGACGGCTTGATTTGTAACGTTTCCTGTAGCCGCTGCCACAGGGTTTGAAGTATTGTTGGTTTCTCCCTCTTCAGCATAACTTGGAGTTCCTATTGTGAGAATACTGATAATGATACTGTAGTAGAAGAGGTATCGATTTCTCTTTCGATCTCTGTTACTTCTAGTACCTGACTGGCTGCTCTTGTTATTATTTCTAGTGTAAAGTCGCTGCCAGCTGTTGTCATGTTGAATACCGAGTCTGAATCGGCTATTCCACCTGACGAGGTGGAGGTATGGGTTATATTGTCCCCAGACCATTTGTTTAATGCGGACCCATAAGTCGTGATGGTTATCTCCTCCACGATCTCCTGAGTCGTTGTTGTTGTAGAGTTCATCGAACCCTGTGTGAACTGGGGTGTGACGAGCTCTGCTCTTGCTACCGAGGGGGATAACAGTAGGAAGAGGAAAAGCCATTTCTTCATTCTTCCTTTTTCTTAGTTGCCATAGGGCAGTTTATAGGTTTACCTTTGTCTTTACTATTACCAGTGGTCAAGCCAAAAGTGGCCAGGGCTCCAGTAAACACTGAAGCAACGAACGTGATATCTGAGTTCCCAGCTTTCTTTATCATGGGTAACTCAACATAGTTCATAGTTATAATAAAGCCAGACCAAACCACAACGCCAAGTCTGACGAATGTTCCAAGGATCTGGATTTGGTGTTCTTGATCCTCTGCAGCATCTTTCAGCTTTCCAAGGATTCCTTTTTTTTCTTCCGTTGTTCCTTCCATTTATTAACTTTAGCTTGTAGTTGTTTCTGAACTTTCTTTTTAATAGGTTCAAATAAAGATTGAGTAACAGTTGTAGTTGTTACTGCAATAACAGCTGTTGTTACAGCAGTCACTACCACCGCTGTTTCCGGTATAGGCATCTGTATATCGATGACCGGTATCTTAAGCTTCGGTGGTTCGGGTGTTTCTGTTGTTTCTTTCTCCTCCGCCTGTGTCTCCTCAGGGCGCTCTAAATCAGCTGGGGGTACCACGATGGGGCGGAAGGCTGGTACGTCTGCTGTAGGCTGTCTCAGGTACATCTGAGGGATGTCCAGAGCCTTGGGTAGGTTAGGGCGTGGGAGATTGATGGACATTTAGGACTCTCTCCAGATCTCTACCATTGTAAAGAAGGAGTAACTACCTATATTGTACGCATATAAACCAAATCCATTATCGGCTTTTGTTGAAGTACATTGATGTTGAATTTCAAAAGCTTTAGCTCCTGAGATAGTTATACGAGCTATACCAAATGCATAAGTACTATCTCCATCTGCTGTGTTTCCATTTGCTTGGAAACCTTCTGCTGCTGTTGAACTGTCGGTTACATTATATAATTGAGTTTGATTATCATTACACCTAAAATAAGGTGCTCTCCATTTAATAAGATAAGTACCAGCTTGTAAGGTAAACTGATTACTTGAAATAGAAACAATACCACTTGGATCTGCTATCTCATGGTTTAAATCTCTAGTTCTCCAAGCATCTTGAGTAAAAGTACCACCATGAGTATTTGCAGCCTTACGGTCACAAATAATTGCATAAGCATCGAATAAACCAAGTCCAGTAGTACTAGATGTTAAAGCACCTGTTATTGTTACCGCACCTGGAAAAGTTACCGACTGATCGGAAGCATGAAGTTGGATACTATCTGCAGTACCTGATGTCCCTCTAAGGGCTCCTGTTTTTAGTGTGCTCATGCTGCTATCTCCATTAAGACGATAGTGTTGTTATATGCATTGGCAGCTTCGTTACCATTGTCATAGGAAAGTTCGACATTATAATTATTAGCTAAATTGCTAAACGTAGTGTCTACAGCTAAAAGAACAATAGAACAGTTCTGATCAGTTGTATTGGCAGCACGCATTCTACCTGTATTTAAGTCGGCAACTGTGTCTCCAGAAGTTGTCCTTTTCATTCTGTATGTAGTTTGAATATTTGTATTAGATCCTGCCGAATGATGAGCATAAGCTGTTACATGTAGACAAAGAACTTTATTAGAAGTTGAAGCTAGAGTAATTGCTACATTTGAATCGTATATATCTACATAACTATCATTACTGTTTGTTTTTTGGGCATCGGTTGCTGAAACTACTTGAAGTATTTTACCTGCTGATAATGCTGCAAATTCTAGCACTCCAGCTGTACCACTATTTTTTAGATACTGATTAGCACTTCCATTGTTTGCTGGGAGTGTTAAGGTATTACTTCCAGCCGCTGCTGGTGCATCGAGTGCTGTATAACCAGAGGAGCTTCCGTTTAATTTTAATGTCATGCTGCTACCTCCATACAAGTAATAGTTGATACATATCTAGCAATTAGAGCATTATCAGTGTCACCAGATGTTCTGTTTAAGTATAGAGTATAAGTATTGCTTGAATTATGATGCAATCTTACTTTATATATAATTTCAGATGTAGTATTTGGTGAGTGTAAGTGATTTAAAACCATAGGCGGTATGTCTTCTGAACCAGCGTTATATCCACTAGTATGACAAAGAGGCCTATTACTAGCAGTATCAGCATTAGCTGCTGCTAATACTACATTATTACCAGTAACTAATTGACAAGCAATAGTTTTACCACCAGAACTTGTGGCCATGATAGAGCCTAAAATTAAAATTTTGCTGCTAGTAGATGAAGGTGTAATAGCTCTAGTTAATCCAGTAGTCCAAAAAGCTTCTGATGCTGTACTATTACTTTCGGTATCAGTTTTAGTTGTTGATACTACTTGAAGAATTTTACCTCCAACTCCTGATGCTAAAGTGGCACCAGTCACTGATCCAGCGGGTAATCCTCCCGCTGAGAGTCCTGTAATAGTACCGGACCCTGCTATTGTTATAGGCATAATTACATAATTGTCCAGTACTCTCCATCGCCAATCGTTACCGTAGCTCCAGAGTTGATCGTTACCGGACCCCATGTTCCGGCATTTCTATTGTTAGTTATGGTATAGTCATGGGTAACTGTTTGTTCGTTTTCCCAGAAAACTTTATTAGCTCCTGAGTTACCACCTGTTGCAAGACCTGTCAGAGTAACAGCTCCAGTAGAACCATTGACACTTGTTACTGTGCCAGGTGCCTGAAGATGTGTGAAATCAGTCATGTCCCCAGCAGAACCGCTATTCCTCATGTACGTCTTACTTTCGTCAGTACGTACAACAACATCACCTTCTTGTGTTGTTAAACCGAGTTGTGCTGATTGGTTAGCGGCTGTTTGTACAGTTGTTAATCCTAAAGTGGCAACTGAGAATTCAGTACCACTAAGAGTTAAACCTGTTCCTGCTGTATAGGTAGTATTAGTATCTGGTGGTACGTTCCATGAACATGTACCATCTCCATCTGCTCTAAGGAATTTAGTAGCAGCTTCATTACTATTGGTAGTAGATTGAACTGCTTCACCTTCAGGTGTAGATGAGACTACAACCCAACTATTATCTCCTCTAAGAAAGGTAGTATTAGATGCTGTACCAGTAGCTGAAAGTTGTGCTACACCAACAGCATCATCTGCCATGAGTGCATTAGTTATAGCATCATCTGCTATTGCTGCTGTTCCAACTGCGTCATCTGCTATGGCAGCAGCAACAACTGCATCATCTGCTATTTTAGCTGCAGTGACTGAATCATCTTCTAGACTTACTTTTGCTGTATTAGCAGTTCTTTCTGTATTTATAGCATTAGCTAATTTATCGGTGGTAACAGCATCATCTTTGATACCGCCTGATTCAATTTGTGTTAAAGCCATCAGTCAGCATCCTCCGGTGTGTTACCTGCGTCTACCCATTCTTTATATACAACATAATCGATATTTAGTGGATCAGTTAGTGGTATACATAAATCAGGTTCACCTGTTTCGATTCGTAAGACGTGCATAGCTGCTCTACCATCATCTAAATTAGGTAGTTTTTTGTATTTAAAACTCATAGTTCAGCCTCCCATTTTAACCAACCTGCGTTTTCAGCTCGTAATTGACCAGCTGTGCCAGCACTTCCAAGTCCAGTAACTGTAAATTTTAATGTAGCTGCTGTTACTGAATTATCAGTAGGATTTGCATTATAGACATCTTGAATTAATCCGGTGTCAGTACTACCTGAGTCGTCGTATGAAATATGTCTAATAGATAAAGTAGAAAGTTTACTGAATGTTGGCCCACCTTTCATCGGTACTTCAAATCTTACTGGATAATAAACAACAGTAGTACTAGGTAGATACCCCACTAAACCTAAAGGTTCACCAGCTGAATTAGATTGAATCATATAGCAATATCTTTGACATCTTTTCAAATCATCTTGAAACGGTATATGCTCAAATTCAGTGGCTGTATCTCCTACTTCTAATTGGACACCTGTTATTGCAAATGTTGCATCATTAGTATCCCACCAAGTAGAAGTAGCAGCAGGAACTCTCGTACCACTAGCCCATGCTGCCCATGCATTCAAACTAACTCCTGCATCAGTCCAATCAGTACCAGTAAATGCACGGATACTTATAGAAAGTCCATCACTATTAGTACCATTGACGTCTACATTAGCATGTCCTGGTATTGTTTTAGTAATTTTAGTCCAAGTATTAGCTGATAATGAACCTGTTTCAAACGGGTAGTTTTGCTTAGTACCTTGTTCTGATTTTAGATTACCATGGAAATTTTGAGCTACACTAGACTTAATCCAAAAAGATAGGGTTATCTTACTAGATGCTGAAGTGTAGTCCCATCCTGATTGAGCTATATCCTGTGCTTCTACTTTATATTTTACAAAAGCATAGTTAGCAGTTCCAGATGAACTCGATTGATCACCATTTGTTATTTTCAAACAGTTTCTAAAACCTTTTTCCCAAGGACCAGTATCACTAGAAGTAAGTGCAACTTTTGCTTGTGTAATATAATCTACTCCTGATCCACCTGCTGTCCATCCCCATCTATCTAGTGTTTTATAACCAGAACCACTGGTACTTGTCGAGCCGCGTTGGGCTACGTTCATGGCACCGTTAATGATTAAATTTCTAAACGGATGTGATCTACCTGCAGGTAAGTTAGTTAAACTTGCACCACTAATTGCAGGTAAGTTACCTGTAAGATTAGCAGCTGGTAGGTTTGTTATATTAGAACCATTGATAGCTGCAGCGGTTCCTGTTAATTTATCAGCAGGTAATGTACCAGTTACAGTAACATTACCATCTACTTGTAAGTTATTCTCACAAGTTACATTCTTTGAGGTATCCAGAGTTATATTAGGTCCAGAAGCTCCGTCCTTCTGTAACTCTGTACATATTACTTTTGCCATATCTTACCCCTTATCTGCTATAAGTTTCGCCTTAAATGCATCATGAACTGTTGAGGTCCAAACAGCCCCAGCTATAGCTTTTACTTCAGTTGATTCACCACTGACATCAGTTTGAGTGTAATTATTAGAATCATCTATACTACCAGGATCTAATGTTTTACGATGGAACGAACGACTTAGTTCTGTACCATCCTCTTTAATCACTGTCGCAGTTCGTACTTGTATATACTTATACTGACTAACTACTTCGATCTTGTCTTCTTCTGTTGTTTTTGTTAAAGCCATTAAGATTAATCTCCGATTAATTATTTGTTAGGCGTAATATGTTCCGTGACCATAAAAATGAGTATCGTCGGCAAGTTCTCCTCCTCCAGGTATTACTGTTGCATTATCAGAATTCAAACATTGCATATATAACATACTGGATTCAACACGGAAGGTCATTTCTCCATCAGTAGTTAAACCAGCCATCCCTTGTTGATAGAAGACAGCACCACCACCACCTGTACTTGAACCAGATATATATGCTCCGTTTTCAGCGAAAGGTAACCCGTGGACCGTAAATTGTCCACCATTAGAACCTTTATCTGAAAAATTAATTCTAAAACTAATGTGAACTAGTCTTCCAACTCTTGTATATGTTCCACCTACAGTAGCAGTTATACCAGTAGTGACGTGACTTATTTTAGGTATAGGAGTCCAGGTGCCTTCTTCGTAGTGGTCCAAAAGCTCCGAAGTAGTTGTTGAATCAGTTGCTGAAGTTGCTGTTTGAGCACTGAAGTCAATACCTTTACCAGATGTTCCTATTACTAGGTTACCGCTAACAATTTTAACGTCACCAGCACCATCACTAGCACCAGTAAGTTCTAACCTATTCTGTGTATTCTGTACTAGTGACATCTTCTCACTAGCATGTTCATATTTTAGAGAACCTCTATACTCACCACCACCACTAGTATCATCAGAGAAGTAAATACTCCCTTGATGTGTAGTACCAGTTCTTATAGTAATACCGCAATGGTCTGAGTCTGCAACAGTAAGAGTATCTCCATAGTCTGGATAACCTTCTGTAGTTGTGCCAATCATGACACGTTCAGATGAGTCAATAGTTATTGCTGTTGCATCAGCACTAGATGAGATACCATCTACACCACCAGCAACAGTAGCCCAACTAAGGGCACCTGAGCCATCTGTTTTTAAGTACTGCCCTGAAGTCCCGTCATCCACTGGAAGAGTGAGCTGAACGGCAGCATTACTTGTTGTTGTAGCTGGACCCTTCAGTGAAACGGTTCCACCGCCTGAGTCCGCTTTAATTTTTAATTCTGCCATTAGTAGTTAACTCCGATTCCATGTAGTCGGGTTTCTTTCGACCCAGCGGCTTGGTTAGCCCACTCAACTTTATAACGTATATCAGTACCTGCAGTACAAGTTGTTTCTCCTAAGTAAACAGTCTTTATACCTGTACTAAAGTCTGAACCTGCTGTGTAGCTAGCTGCTTCTGTCCAGTTTGTTCCGCCGTTACAGGTGAAATAAACTTTAAAATCGGTTCCTAGTGTAGCTGTACCAGCATTGTTTTTATAAAGAACAGTACCAGAAACTTTAGTCCTAGAAGATGATGCTGTATTAGCTGTACTTATTACAGTTCCAGTAGCGTTAGTTGCTGTCCATTGGTTAGGTGTAAATGTAGTACCACTAGGATAACGACAAGTATCAGATATTCTCAATTCATCCAAGAAGCCGTCTATAGCACCATAAGTACCTCCATCGTCTCCACCATGCTGGTAAGAAGTACCGTTAATAACTAAATCACTAGTGAAATTAGTAATGGTATTACCAGTCCAAGTATGGCTATCTTTCTGTACACCATCTACATATAATCTAAAGACATTACCATCTCTAACAGCAGCGATATGATACCAAGTACTAGTACTTAAAGGAGAAGTACTAGTTGAACCTACGTTAAAACTATTTCCTGATCCATCAGGTTTATAGGAATTAATATTAGCATATGTGACTCCAGCGCTATCACTTCTAACAATCGCAATATGGAAACCACCTATATGTGGACTACTGTTATCAGCCGTGTTACTTGCTGCAATACTAAATTGTCTAGCTGGATAACCATCATTAGGATTATCACCTAATTTAACCCAATATTCAATAGTGAAGTCATTAGTACTTTTGAATAAATCTGTCATCCATGTGGCATTGTCATACCATAAAGCAGGCTGTGGAGCAGAGTTTGACTTTGTATTCCAAACCTGCATGCCACTTGAGCCAAGCTTATACTGACCGCCTGTAGTAACTATCCGAGGATAAGTAACACCACCATTCGTTAGAGCACCATCACTTACAATATTTGCTTCTCCATCTCCATTGTTATTGGAACTATTACCAGAGCTATCGGTAAACCCAGCTCCAGAGTTAGCACCATTACTTCCTTCAAAATGTAATAGGAGTTTAGTATTAGAGTCACTAGCCCAAGCTTGTACTGCTGGAGCACCTACTGTAGAAACGAATTCACCACTCGTATCTCTATCTGCATTAGTTTCAGTTCCGATACCAGTATCATCTTCAAATTGATCTATAAAACTATTTTGTAAGTTGTAGGCTTTTCTATTAGTATCTACTGCTGTTTGTAAAGCTAGTGTTGCTAAATCTCTTCGTAGATTTGTGTCATCATATTCTGCAATAGATGACTTAGCAGTTGTCACAGCATTATTTGCTATTTTCCCAGTAGTAACTGCAAGATTAGCAAGTGTACCTTCATCTATCACACCGTCAGGTAATCCACCAACGGCTAAATCAGTTATTGTACCATTAGTCCCCAGGTCTATATTACCTGCAGCATTAGTACCATTAATTGTAATTCCCATTAGCTAACTACCCAGTTTCCGTTTACAGTTACAGTAGCATTGACCGTTACAGGCCCGACACTGTGTGCTCCTTTACCAGAAGCTATAGTATAGTTATTAGATATTGTTTGATCGTTTTCGAATATACATCCATCAGCTACAGCACCTACAACAGCAGCCCATTCAGGGTCATTAGCACCCATCTTTAGATAATGCCCTTCAGTACCCTTAGCTAATCTTGCGTCTGCACTAGCAGCTCTGTAGATAATATCTCCACGAGTTGTAGTAGGAGTAGCAGTAGCACCTGTTGCAATACCATCTAACTTAGTATGGTCTGCATCGGTGAAGTTATTTTGAGATAACTGACCATCTTGTACTGAATAAGTTGTATTAGTATCAGGAGGTACAGCCCATTCCATCCCATTACTGGTATAACCTAAGAACTTATTAGTTCCAGCTGGGTCTGCATGTATATCTAATTTAGCCTCAACTATAGAATCATCAGCTATTGTTGTATCAACTGTTTCCCATGTAGGATCAGCGCCATTATTAGCTCTTAAGAATTTACCATTATTACCACTAGTGCCATGCTCTAGCTTAGCTAAAGTGATTTGTTCATCATCTATAGTATGTGATCCAGCTGCTTTTAACCATAGAATGTACTCAGGATGTGCTGTTAAGTTAGCTCCAAAGTGAATACTAGATCCATCAACACAGAATCCATCATTAGATCCAATTGATGTACCAGTATTAGGCTCCTGTAGAACACCACCTATACTAATCATTAAAGCTGCGGCTTGACCAGGGTCTACAGCTGTTGCAGTTCCCTTAGTAACAAGCTCATAATCAGCTGAACCAGCCGAGAATGCTCCACTTGTATTGTTATGTGCCTTTAATTCTAGATATTGGAAATCAGTTGTAACTGCTCCGCCACCACCAGATATAGTAATAGTCTTTGTAGCACCTGTACCACTAGCAACAACACCAGAACCTACGAAGTTCAGTGTAGTAGCTGCTGTAGATAGTGCAGAACCTTCATCTTGTACGGTAACTTCTCCACCACCTGATACAGTGATAGTTTTAGTAGTACCTGTACCAGAAGCTGTAACATTAGCTCCTACAAAATTAATAGTTTCTGCAGCTGTAGACAAAGAAGAACCTTCTTCTTGAATAGTAATAGCTGCACCACCACCACTTGCAGCTGCCCATTTAACACCAGAAGATGTAGAGCTATCAGCTGTTAAGACGTGAGTATTGGTACCTACGGATAAAACTGACGGATCACCTGAACCATCTCCAACTAAGATACCACCTTTAGTACCTAAATCAGTATTCATTACTGCACCGGCAGCATTTACGCTACTAGCATCAACAGTAGGTATACTAGGTTTATTTAATATCTGTGCATCACCTGAACTAGCATTCCAATCTGCTTGTACGTTAACCTCAGCTGAAGCTGCAATCCCAGCTAATTTTGTTTTCTCTGCATCTGTATAAGCATTTGTATTAGAATTAGCTTCATATGCAGTTTTTATTTCTGCATTAGTTTGATCTCCTGTAGCCCCTGATTCTATACCATTCAGCTTAGTATGATCAGCATCTGTAAATACATTTGAATCTCCTGCTGCTTCTACTGCTGCACGTATTTCAGCATCAGTTTGATCAGCAGTAGCGCTAGCTTCTATTGCATTTAATTTTGTATGATCAGCATCTGTAAATACATTAGAGTCTGAAGCAGCTTCAACTTGTGCTCTGATCTCGGCATCTGTTGAACCTGCTGTTTGCTGACCTTGTACTTCTTGTGCAGCGTATAATAATTGTAATTCGTTATTGTTTAAATCTGTAGCCCTGATAGATGATCCTGCAGCAAATGTTGCTTTGGATGTGTCTACATCAGTTTCTCTGTAAATATGAATATTATTGGTACCATTACCAGGTACATTACCTGAGGTGAATACTACATTAGTACCAGTAACGTTGTAATGTGTTGCTTCAGTTTTTAAAGTGCCTCCAACTTTTACTTTAATATCAGAGGTCTTATAATATGGAAATGTATAAGCAAAGGAAGTGGTGGAGTTATTCCCGCTATAAAAATGTTCAGTTGTTACGGTCATAATTAATATTTAATACAGGCTAAAAGAGCCACGTTCCTTGGTCTTGATTCACTACCTTCATTGGCTATGGATGTTGTAGTTGTTGATGATCCAGTAATGCCAGTGGTTTGAGTTTTAGTATAACGTCCAGTACTTCTATCAGGGTCATCTGCACCATAAGAACCAGCATCAGCAAATAAACCATAATTCTGATTATTTGCACCAGTACCAGTCATATTAGCATCATCTCTATCTGCACTTGATATCCAGTGCTTGTGTCCTGAATCGGATAAACTTACACTAGAACTTGAAGTAGCAGTATGACTATGCTGTTGGTTTGCGCCTGCTTGGGTGCTTTTTATAGCTCTCCCACTATCAGTACCCTTACCATCATCCCAACCTCTTATAAATTCACCACGTAAATCAGGTAATGTATTACCTACAACAGCATATAACTCACTAAAGTCAGCAGTAATACCTTGTGTAGTTCCACTACCATTAGCAATGCTATCTCCGTTGGCTTTTAAATAACCTGCAGGAGCTGAAGATCCAGCATACCATATGACAGTACCGACAGGGTTAAAACCTCCTGGAGTTACTTTAGGACGTGTTACAGCGTTATTAACTATTTCACTAGTACCAACACTATTATCTGCCATCTTAGCAATAGTAACAGCATTGTCTTTAATACTTGCAGTTGCTATAGCATTGTTTGCCATTTTATCATCAATAACAGAATCGTCAATTAACTCATTAGTGCCAACACTATTGTTAGACATCATGGCTAAATCAACAGAATTGTTATTTAGAACCCAATCACTAGAGCTATTAACTTGTATATCCCCTTTGTTACCTAATGTAAAAGAAACTGAGTTATCTTCTTTAAGGGTACCAAATTCTTGTGCAGCATATAGTAATTGATTGTTATTATTATTTAAATCTGTAGCTCTAATTGAACTACCAGATTGATAAGAGGCTTTAATTTCATCTATATCTGTATCTCTAAAGATACGAATTGTTGCGTTATCAGCAGGAGCTGTGTTGAAATTGACAACGGTGTTAGCCCCTGACTGAACGATTGTATAGTCATTATTTAAAGACTTTGTAACGCCTGCTAGTTGTACCCTTAGATCAGCAGTGCTCATAAAAGGGAAGGTAACAGAGAAGTCCCTGTTACCCGTTGTCGTTTGAGTGTGACTAACTTCCGTTATGTATGCCATTATTTAGCCATGTTAAGTGTTTCGGATAATCCGGCGTCCTCGATTACTTGATTAAGGTTACCTTGTTGTTGATTTACTTTAGATGAATACTTATTATACTCACGTTCCCTTATACCATCTCGCATGACTTCTGGTAGATTATTTTCTGCAGCACGTTTGGCTTTACTATAAGCTTGTGTTAACCTACTATAGATATTTGCAAACTGAGAAGTATCTAAAATATCTGAACCAATCATACCTCTACGTTGAGCTTGTATGATATTAGTAAAGCCTTTATATACAGTACCGTCAGGTCCAGTATAAGTAAGTTTATTAGCATCTTTCATTATTCTATTAATATCTTTTTTATAGTAACCTGCTCTACCAATTTCAGTGTTGATTGCAGTAATTTCATGGGTTTCTAATACAGCACCTCTCTGACTGAGACGCATAACAGGATTACTATTAAATTCAATATCAATTAAAAATTGACCTTCTTTAGAAGGTTGGGAATGCACTTTAAATGGTGATCTATTCCATACTCTAAGGAACCAATTATCTTCTTTACTTATTTCTTTACCATCTACAGGGTCAACTACAGGAGGTAAAGCACGTGAAGGGTCTACAGCATCTAACCAATTATTTCTATTCCTTAAAGCATCGTCTAATTCAGAACGTATTTGACGTAAACCAGGATAAAGAATTTTACCTAATTCATTCCTTCCACTACCTAAAGGCACTAAGTTATTACCAAAGTTAGATAAGAATCTTGTAGCAGCTGCACCATTACCTTGTAATACATCATACATTGGTTCCAATTGAGATAGAACTGATCTATTAGTAACAGCAGCGCTTAAGACAAAGGCTAATTTATTGTATAGATCTTCTTGAATACCAGAAGATAAACTATCAAAGTTATCTGTTACATCAATCGTTAAAGATAACCAATCACCTATTGGACCCATCCAATCATAACTAACTACTTTATCAGTACCAGGTACTTTACATGATTTAGGTTTCCATCCTAATCGTACTCTTGCACGTTGCCTGGACGGGTCGTAATGACCATTACCAGTACATCTATCATTAACAGCTGCAAAGCCTGCTGCAGTGACCATAAGGCTGCCTATAGCAGCTTTACCTTTGATCTCATAACGAAGCATTTCAAATGTTTCTTGTGCAAACTCATCTACTGGTTTACCTTTACTTTCTAGTATAGATTTAATTTCATCAAATGAGAATTCAGATAATTGTTTACGTCCTAATGGTCCCCACATCTTCTGATAATCAGCAGATAATATACCTGCAGGACTCCATTTACCAAACGTATCTATGACGTTTGCAGTAGTTCTAGGGAACCAAATGAATGTTCTAGCAGCTGGGAATCGTTTAATGAATTCATTCATACCTTCTACAACAGGTGAGTCAGCATTTAAAGCTATTTCACTAGTAGCTGAATCAACAGCTGAATTACTTATCATCCCATTAGAATCAAACCAACTATCATATACTTCATTAGCAGCTTTTCTAAGACTTTTATCAGTTATCTCTTCACCTGATTGAGCAAGTTTATTAAAAGCTATATACTTAGCTTCTGTATTAGCTACAACTGATTTAGAGAAACCATCAAGTGCTGTCATGGAGTTACCTCCAAATCTAAGTACAGGGTCTACTGATAAAGCATCGAGGTCTTCATATACTTTTAACATCATTCGACCACCTTCTTCACCATTAGCGGCAGCAGCATCAGACCAAGCTCTTAGTGTATCTAATCCTTTCTCAGTTTCTCTTTTTATATCACCACGCATTACATAACTTACTTCTTTAGGATTAGTTGATGCTTTCCTAAAGACCAATCTCATATGATCGAATGATTTTTGTATAGTATCATCTAATGCAAAGTGAGCTACCATAGCCTTTTTGGCTCTAGCTACATCACCGTGTGCTACAGCTCCTGTTACAGTGGCCATACCTCTACCTAATAAACCAGTTAAGTTACCTACACCAGCATTCATAGGTGTCGATATAGCAGATAGTGCGGAGTTAAATATATTACTCCACATAGCTTTATTGATAATAGAAGGTACTTCTGGATTAGCATCGTAAGCTGCCTTCTTAAATGTAGCTAAGTTATCAGCTGCCCATTCATGTAGTTTAAATAAAGTATCTACATTACCATCAGTAAATTCATTAGCTAATAGTAAAGGTCTTACAAACTCAGGATTCTCTCTAGCTACAGCTTTTAATGTACTAGTCCATTCCTTAGCTTTAGGTATAATCTCTGTCATTTTAGCAGTGCTGCTATCTAGAATAGTCTCAGCAGCAGCATTCATAATACTAGCATCACCAGTATCTACAGCAGATTGCCAAGCATTCATCTTAGCAAACATAGAACCTGATTCAAAGTTAGCTAAACCTTTCTCTACCATCAATACTTCTAGACGGTCTGCCATTAGATCAATAGTTCTATTAACAGAAGCTCCATCTTCCATAAGTCTAGCACCTTCAGAAAAGTCTGCAACTTGTCCAGCTTCTGAAGTAACTAAATATGCCCTAGCTTTTTGAGCATCAAGGTCTAACATCTGAGCTTTTAAATCCTTAACAGCTCTATTAATACCTTTCTTACCTACAATTCTAACTACTGAATCATCTACTGATCTCTTGAATTCATCTAAGATTCCAAGGATATCATCAGGTTCAACTCTAGGATGTAAGAGTGTAGCTGCTAAAGTTCTACCAGCTTTATCTATCATCCGTTCAGTAATCCTTGTTCCAGATCTTAACTGCTTACCAAACTTACCAGCCTTCTTGAGTTGATCTGTTAATTCACTAACAAGTGTACGATTAGTTAGATTGTTAATTTCAAGTCCTTCTTTCCTAGCAGCTTCACTAACAATAGTACCAAGCCTACCCCAACCAGATTCAATATTATTCTGGATTTGAGCAGCATCAGCAGCTGCACCTATAATACCATCTTCATCTCTAGTTCTAACTAAGGTTTCACCCTCATCAAACATAGGCCAGTTAGGAGGTTCTTCTCCTTTACTAAGATAGTATTCACTAAGTTCATTTAGTGTATGCTCTTTTCTAGCATAGTTTTTAAGTATAGAATCTTCTGTTATATTATCAGAGAACTTGATACCAGAGAATTGATCCTTAGCTAATTCATCTATATTAGCTACACCATTTTCCTTAGCTGGTATAAATTTCTTTACTCTATTAATGCTTCTACCAGCTTTTGTTAAATGAGCTATGCCCTCAATAATACTAGCAAAGATACTAAAGATAGCTCCTTCATTAACATTCTTAGCACGTTTCTCACCTGCTGAATCATCTTCAGTTGTAGCTATACTATTAGGTATCCATTGAAATATCTTAGGCCAATAGTTTTTAAGAACACCCATTAGGTTATCATCCTTCTGGTTCTGTTCTGCTACATAATCAACTGCAGCACCACTACCTACATCAATACCAAACTTAGCAAACCATTCAAATGATTTACTATTACCTAATTTCTGTAACCAAGGTGCTGCTTTACCAGCTGCATGTATCTTAGAGCCAGCATTTAACGCCATGCTTCTAAGACCAAGGGATGGTATGATTAGTCCTGATATATTACGCACAGCAGTGTGCATATTACTTTCGTATGCAGGTAGTTTAGGTATGTCAAATGTATCACCTGCTGAAGCAAAGTTGATAGCATCTATAACAGTGTCTGAAAGACCAACTATAGGTGCTGCTCCTTCATACATGCTCTTAGCAGTACCTACTACTGTATCTTTAACAAAGCCGCCTAAGCCTGGACTAGGCTGGTCTACTTGTCCTTCCGTAGAAGGTTGTTGTGTGTCAGGTTCTACCGGAACATCCGTAGATGGTCCTTGATCTCCTACTTCAAGTTCTAACTGATTAAGTTCAGCGTCTATCTCTTCTAGGGATCGAGAATTAACATTAGTTTCATCTTCCATAATTATTTAGATTAGATGTAATCAGTCTCATAATCAGCACTTGAAGCTGGGTTTGCATCAGAACCGAATCCTGGAGATCTGCGTTCGTCTTCTGTTTCTTGAATACCTTCCATAATCCTCGTATTTTTTTCCGCTTTTATTTTTTTAAGTTCTAAGATACGAGCTTCTTTTTCTGCTATAGTCATACTTTCGACTTGAGGATTCTCTCGACCTAGATATGAAATATATCTCAGTACTTCGTTTCTAGATAAGCTATCAAAACCTAGTCGCCTTGCTTGACTAGCAAGCTTTAAAAGATCGTCGTTTTCAAAACCTTTCAATACTTTTGCAGAATCAACAGCTTTACCTAAGAGAACTTCATCAGGTCTATTCTTAGTATTAAGTTTTGCTATATTGAAATTCTTTGCAAATATTTTATCAGCATCACTGGCGTTTGGACCTAGCTTAGCGTCTATGGCATAACCTAATGCACGACTAATATTTAGATTATTTAGTTTAGCTATTCGTTTCATTTGCTCTGTTACTTGACCTGTTTCAGCAAAATAACCTAGCATTCCATTAGTATAGATACCATTGGGTTTTTCAAAACGTGTCTTTCTATCAAGTTTCAACATATCAGCATAACCTGCGTCCCACTTCGCAACATTCTCAACAGTAAATTTAGCATCACTGTTGTTATAACCAGGCATGCTTCTAACGCCTTCATAATTAATTGAAAAGTTTGTATAATCACCCTTTGGACCATCGATTGAATATTTACCTGCTTCTGGATGATTCAAGTCATCGATACCCCAACCATTGGCCTTTCGGTGTAACGCTAATTCTGCTCTACTTTCACGTAAAATTTGAGTATAATCTGGTATTTCTTTTCTAGCAATCGCTGCTCTAACTCTGCCATAAAAATCTCTTTTGAAAAAGTTAGTCTGATCGGCACTGACTTGTTGAGTAGGGCTGCTGGCACCTGCAGTACCATACGGACCTCTCTTACCTTTTTCTACATCACCTACTATACCTGCTAATACCTTTTCTAAATTAATATTAGTCTTAGCTTCTTCTTGTTGTTTGAAGGCTGTTTCTAATAGTCTTTTAGCTACTACATTAGTTTCTTTATCAACATCTGCTTGAGTAAGTAAGCCAAGTTCTATTTTATTTTTATTTTCTACTAATACTTTATCAGTTGTTTCTTTACTTTGATCATTTGTAAAAACTCTTTCTAAGGCTTCAAGTTTAGCTTTGGAATTTTTTAATGGTAAAGATAATAATCTACCTACAGCATTATCATAACCAGCCTGATCTAATTGACCACGCTCTGCCTGTACATAATAATTAGCATAATCTTTTTCACCTAAAGTAACAAGTTCGTTATATGTTAAATTTGCACCTTGTCTAATACCAGATAATACGTGTCGATATTGTGAACCCTCTTTATCAAAATAGAAGTCACGAAGATTTGTAAACCCATCAGGTAGTAATGACTTACCGTCAGTATCTACTAACGGTGTATCTAGCAGGTTATTGAATTGATCTTCAGTTAGCCTACGTTCTTTACCTAAGTTATATAAATCACCAGTTAAACTTTCAGTAGCTTGTTGTTTTGCTGTAAGTCCATCTGGTATATCAAACTTTAATAGTGTTCTTCTTTTTAATAAATTAAATACTTCATTAGCAGCAGGCACACCTTCAGTATTTAGAGCTGTTATAAGTTGTTCTCTATCTCTATTAACTTTACCTGCTGCAGCTTTTACTGTAGCTTTAGTTTTACCAGTAGTTGCAGTAACACCTAGTATACGGTCTATCTCTTTTGAAAGAGTAGCACCCATACCTTTACTATAACCAAGTGTTTCTAAATTATCTTCAATCCAGTTTCGTTGTATAGTAACTTTATCAACAGCATCTGCATTCTCCCATTGTGCCATTAATGTTGGGTTACCATCAATAGCTTTAATATAATCCTCTTTAGTATAACGTGCAACAGCTTCTCTTGCTGAAAACTCTTGATTCCTTACATAATCACTAGGAGTAAGATTAATAGTTTTAGTTAAGATATTAGTAACTTCTGTTTGAATTTCAGGAGAAGCTGTACTCCAATCTGTTACTCCAAAATATTCAACTGCTAATTGGTCTTTTAATTTGTTAAGAGTGCCTTCATCTTCTAAATTAAGTCCATCTGCTTTTGCTCTATAACCTAAACTAAGAGCACGTTTATCAGTAATGGATTTCTTATTATATGCTTTTTGTTTATCTTTCTTAGCTTTATCACTCAGACCTTTAGCAACTTTCCCTGCAAGTGGTGCAAGTTTCGCCACAACATCAAGGGTAGCTTTAGTTAATTCTAATTTTGTTACATCAGGATCAGCTTCTGCTACTTGCTTACTATGTTCAATTTTATTTTGTAGATCTTCTTGAAGTTGTCTCGATTGTCTAGCATAAATCTCTTTTAATTTTGGAAGATAATCAGGGCCTTGATAATATCTATTGTAACTCATACTACCTCCTTAAATTGTACATCAATGAGATTGTAGTTGACACCAAGGAATCCGTTAGCCATAGTAAATACAGCTTCTGGCATGACTTTCATAACATCATCAGCCATAGTACCTATATACTTCTTAGCATGACCAATGTAATTAAATTTATAAATACCTAAACCAGATGGTGAATCACCTAGTTTCTTAATATTCTCTTTCAAACGTCTATCACTACCAGCAGCAGCAATAATAAATGGAGAAGCAACTGACATACCAGTTTGAATAATTGTACTACCAATTTGTAATGCATCCATAAATTTAGCTGCACCTACATTCTGACCAACAGGTTTAGGAGGTGTCAGGTCGGGGAATTTCATGAAGGCATTGTTAGCAAACATTTGCATTTGCTCTGACCTTGCTTGACCAGCAGCTTTCATCCCTGCTTTATTTAGTTCACCAACAGCATTAGTTAGTTGATGAGCATAATCATGTCCTTTTTTAAGATAAGCACCAAGGTCAACAGCACTGATACGATCCGTAGATCTACCTAGTTGTCCTGCTGCTTTACGTTGATCACCTACATTCTTAGCTAAATATTCTTTCCAATCAGACTGGCTTTGAGTGACCATTTGGTCCACCAACTTACCATGCTGTTCTTGTATATCTGTATAAGTATTAGCTAAGTTAAGATTGCTAGCATCTATACCTTGTTCATATTGGACACGTTCAACGCCAGTCATAGACAGGGTTTGCATCCATTCTCGCTCACGTTTTTGGAGCTTATACTTATAATTTCGTTTTAGCTGCTCATTTTGAGCTTTAGCTTTAGCACCTAAGCACACGGCAAAATTCTATAAAGGTTAATTTGTTGGGTCCATGTTCAATCTCTCTTAGAAATTTGAACCCTAGGAATCGAAGCAACTTTAAATGTACTTTGTTACGTTTAT
>VTLG01007066.1_pt1 | contig 26335 bp, 46 predicted proteins | sample 4694571 | NCBI WGS metagenome assembly VTLG01 (sample SAMN12604809, study PRJNA352737) | marine metagenome | biome: ENVO:00000447; feature: ENVO:00000209|ENVO:00000569|ENVO:01000036; material: ENVO:00002151; isolation source: viral sequences binned using virsorter ...
CTGGCTCAACTAATGATGTAGGCTTAAATGCTGATGCTACAATTACTGAAGCAGAGCTTTTAACTGGTATGAGCAAACTATGGGCAAAAGGTATCGATCCAGCAGATGGGAATACTTTTATGTTCTGTTCTCCTTTAGCTTATAAATCTCTTATGGAAGTTCCAGCATTTGCTCATGCTACTTTAAGAGGCGATCAAGCTAATCCAGTTTCTAGTGGAGCTTTAGGGCAGATCTATGGTGTTCCAGTTTATGTATCTCCTGATTGGGATGATACTGGAGATGCTACTACTGAATGTGCTACTATATTTACTAGAGGATCTGTAGGTGTGGCTTTTGCAATAGAGCCAAGAGTTCAATCTCAATATAACTTAGAATACATAGCTAATGATGTTGTTGCTGATTGTGTATTTGGTGTGAGTGTATTAGATGAAACTCATATTGTTAATTTTAATAACAAAACATAATAGTTATTAAATTGGTTATGGCTAATGGGAGTAGTTCATTCTGCTCCCTGATGCCTTAAATTTTAAATTACAAGGAAACAATAAATGGCTAAAATAAAAAAAATTGATTCTCAAATTTTACATCTTTCTAATAAGCATATATCAGGAGTGGTTCATCCTAGATTACAAAAGCATACAAGGCAGATGCCTAAAGCTGATCCTAGAATTGTTAGATCACAAGAAGATGCAAGATTGAGAAGAATGAAAGATCTAAAAAAATCCACTAAAGAAAAAGATGAAAAGAAAAAGGATATTGAAGAAAAAGCAAAGTATGACTTTCCTTTTGATAAAGGTTATCTAGCATGGTTAAATGATGAATTAAGATATTCTAGTTTATCTGAAGCAGAAAAACAAAATGTGGCTGAATCTTCTAAATATCAAAATGCTTATGAAAGACAAACAAGCAAATCATATAAAGATGGATCTAAACTAGGTGGTGGTGGTAGTAGTATTGCTGGATTTACTGCTGATTATGTGAGATGGCTTTCAGGAGTGGTAAAAGGATGGGAGCTTAAAACACATAAAGAGCAGACAGAATTAGCAAATGGATCTTTGCCTCAAAGACATTATTCAGCTATAACTGGATTAGATCCTAAAGATAATAGTGGAAGCAAAGCTCCTTCTTATACTGCTGAATATACTAAATGGGTTAGGAATGAATTTAACCCTAAATCTCCAGCAGATGAAGAAGAAATAAAAGCTAATGAGAAAGTTCAAAGCACATACACAGCTAAAACTGGTTTAAAACCTAAAGGTTAATAATTGAAGGAACTTGTTGAAAGTGTTAAAGCTAATGAAGGCTTTAGATCAAGAGCCTATAGATGCAGTAATGATATACTCACTATAGGCTACGGATTTGCGATTAAAGATCTTGAGCTTGATAAAGATATTTGTGACATGATTCTTGAGAGAAAGTTAAACAAACTTGTAAAAGATGTTAATGCTAAATGGGATTGGGTAAGCGACTTACCTGAAAAAGCTAAAGAGGTTCTATATGAAATGGTTTTTCAAATGGGTTTGAAAGGGGTATCATCTTTTAAATTGACTTTAGCCTATCTTCAGAATAAGGAGTTTATCAAAGCCTCAAAAGAAATGCTTAATTCTAAATGGGCGAGATTTGATAGTCCTAATAGAGCTTTAAGAATGAGTAAGATTATAGAAAGTTTGCATGAAAGCAGATGACCATAGAAATAAAGTAGATTTACACCTTCAAAAGATAAGCTCTGATGTAGAGCATATAAAAGAGGTAACAACTAAGATGGAACAACATTTAGAAAAGTTAAATGGTAGAGTAAGATCCAACGAAAGTAAAATCTCTATGATATTTGGAGTAGGGGTAGTGTTGGGAGTTGCTTTTAGTGGATGTATAACTTTTTTATTAGTTAGTTAGTTTTTTGAAAAGAGCTATTGTAACACCTGATAAGCATTTTCCTGAACATGATCAACCAGCAATAAATGTTGTTTGTAAAGCTATAAAAATTGTTAAGCCTGATATATATGTAGATTTAGGAGATACAGGAGAATGGAACTCTTTTTCAGCTTGGAAATGGAAAAAGAAAAAGAAACCTCCTTTGGAATATATGTTACCTGACCTTGAAACAGATGTTATTGATGTAAATAAAGGAATGGATCAAATTGATGAGGCTTTAGATCAAGTTAATTGCAATGAAAAACATTTCTGTGAAGGGAATCATGATAATTGGTTAAACATATTTGTTGAACAGCATCCTTATATGTCTAAATATGCTTTAAAAAACGCAATTAAACTTAAAGAAAGAGGATATAAGTATCATCCAATGGGTAAGTTATTAAAGATAGGAAAAATGAACTTTTATCATGGACATCATTATGCTGGTCAGTATCATACTGCAAATCATTTAAGGAAATTAGCTGGGAATATTATGTATGGACATCATCATGATATTCAACAAATGAGTGCAACACACATTGATGGAGCAAAGTCAGCTTGGAGCATTGGGTGTTTAAAGGACATGAGTCCCAAGAAGAATGAATGGCTCGGAAACAGAAAGATAAATTGGGGACACGCATTTGCTATAATTGACTTTTATGAAGGAGGCAGATTTTGCGTTGATGTTGTTCAGATTATAGATGGAAGAACATCAGTATGGGGAAATTTTATAGATGGAAATAAATAAGAATAAGTAATGGAAACCAATGGAAACAGAACAATTAGAGGCTTTAGTTGGGCAATATGGTTGGATGGCTATAGTAGCCTTTCTTTTTCTAATTGGTAGAAACACTATAGAATCAGCAATAGAAGCTATTAAGGTTTTTGCTGGGGATGACTTAAATACAGATGATGTTATTATTATAAGTATTAATGGAGAATCAAGACCAGCGAGATGTGTGAGGGTAGGATTGTGGAAAACGATCTTATTTGTTTATGAGGTTGGATGTGCAGATGGTAAGGCTTATGTAAAAGGTGGAAATAAGGTTGCAATACAAAATGATAAGCTAAAAGATTATGTGATTGAAAAGCCTTTACCTATGTTGGATTTAAAGAAATGGGATGATTGTCAGGAGAAAGAATGATATTACAGAAAATAGTAATGAAAAAAATATTAGAGCTTGTTATGAAACAAGTATCTAAGAAATTTAAAATTAAAAAGATTTTAGATTATGTGGAAAAGCCTAATGATGCAGATGAGAGAATTGATAAAGTTGAGATAGATGTTTTTCATCATGATAAAAGGTTAAGCAAACTAGAAGAAGAATCACATGAGCCTATTTTTACTAAAAAACAATATGACAAAATATTAAAGAGGTTAAAGAAACTTGAAAGTTAAAGGAACAAGTGTTGATGGGTTGAGCAAGGATGTTATTAAAAAGCTAAAAAGACATTCTGTTCATCATACTGCATCACACATTAAAGTTATGGTATATCACTTAAAAAAAGGAATCAGCTTTGATCAGGCACATCAAAATGCTATGGATGATGTTGGTTACTAAATTAAAGGAGAGTTAAATGGATTTATTATTAAATAATTGGGAATGGGTTTTATTGGCTATGTATGTTACAGAAAAATGTATCTTACTTAGCCCTTCAAAGAAAGATGATATGTTGTTCCAAATGATACTACAACCAATCTTCAATGCTATAAAAGGAAGAAAATAAATGGCTTTTAATACATTATCTTATGCCGATGCAAGTGATTTAAAAGATGTTTTTGCAGATTATACTAAGTATCTACATAGAGTTCAGTTAACTGAGGGATGGACTCTGTCAAGTAGTGGAGTTTATGATAAATATAAATATTACGGAGCTGGAGATCCAGGTAATGTATATAGAAATGGTGTTTCATTGACTAAAGTAGTCGCTATAACAACATCAGGTCAGTTTAAATATACATCGGCAAGTGATGAGATTGAAATATCAGTAGCATCAGGAGAAGTTCCATCAGATGATTCTATTATAGAGATAGGAAAGTCTTCAACAGATGCAATACAAAGTGTTCTTGTTAAAGCGAGTGAAGAGTTAAATGCAAAAATAGATAATAAATATCCTCGCCCCTTACCTAAAACAAGAGTAACTCATTCAACAGATTTGGAGTATGAATCAATCGTAAAGAGATTAACTTGCTTGTTGGGGGCAAAGAATATGATAAAAGCAAAAGATCCTCTTTCGCAAGATGCTTTAGTTTATGAACAAGAAGCTAAAGAGATTATTGAAGGGCTTAATAATGGATCTATTAAGTTAGTATGGGAAGATGATGCAACTGAGGTTGGATATGTAAATGCAGATTCAAATAATACTGGATTAGTTATACTTGAGGAGGTTGTTGGAAATTGGAGTGGAAGAGGATATGATGAAATTGTTTTAATTGTAACTACTGGAGGTGGACTTGGAGAAGGAGAGGTTACAGCTCATTTAGGAAACTCTGATGAACTTGGAAGCGAAGGTGGTAGCACATTTGTCTTTAAACCAACAGGCTCTTTTGATTATTTAGGGGCTGGTTTAATGGTTAGGTTTTCACAAACATCAACAACAGATACTTTAGTTCAAAATGATAAATGGTATATACCTGTTAAAAACACAGAAATAAGTGGTGGTAATATTAATTCAAATGTAAGGTCGCTTAAAGCGGTCAGGAATAGGTAATGCCTTTAAATTATGGAAAGCCTACAGATGCTCTTGGAAAGAAACTGAGAGATATTTTAAATGATGATTTCGTAAATGTTTACATATCGAATGAGTATAAGGAAAGAGGAAACGAGTCTTTCAGGATAAACCTCGTATCTTCAAATTTAAATGAACAGATTTCATCTACTATGGAGATAAGAGATTATGAGTATGAGTTTACTATCTATCAACATGATAACGCACATAATCAAGAACTATCACTTAAAAACAGATTAGATAGAGCTGTTTATGCGTTGATGAGAAATAGGACATTGTCAGGATCATGTATAGACTTAGTTGTTGATGAGGTTAATTATCAAATAGATACAGGGAATTCAGACATAATAGCGGGATCGTTTACTGCAACAATTACTAAAGAAAATATATTTTAGGAGAAATATGAAATATAAAGCTAAAAAAGGATTGGCTAAAGATGAGAAAGCCTCATCTGTTTTAGGCAATGCAAAATTTAATAAATTAATTAATAACAAAACTATTGAGATTGATTCACTACCAAAAGGATGGGATAAATATGTTGAGCCAGTTTCAAGTAAACCTAAAAAGGAGGAAAGCAAATAATGTCATTAGAAACTAATTTTAAAAAAACAAGTGATATTAAGGTTTATGTGGCGGATGAAACTGCGTTTGGAACTCCAATAACTGCAACAAGCGGTTGGAGTGAGTTACCAACAACATCATACTCATTACCTGAATTATCAGCCCCTGTAGAAACAGCTACTGGAAGATCAGGAGCTTTAACAACTGAGGTTTCACAAACAACTCATAATTTGCATAATAAAGTTTATACTTTTGATGTAACTATGAAAGGATCTGTTACAGCAGTTGAAAAAGCAATGGAACTACTTATAGAAGATACTGCATCTCCATATAAATTGGATGGAGATTATAGTTTCCCTGATACATATAAAGATGGGGAGAGTGTTACTACTCAAAAAACATTTCTTTTTAAAGGTGTAGGAGCTGGGTCAACTAATAATGATCTTCAATTAACATCAGTAATAGCTACAGGGTTAACATTATCAGAAGCTATTGATTCTGAAAATGGAGAATTACAAGTGGTTGTTAATTGCATGAGTGCCTATAAACCAGCTTATGTTAATCAAGGTGTTGGGACTCCAACAAAACTTTCAGGAGTAGCTAAAAACCTTAAATCTCTTTCAGTTTATAATATGGATAATGGTAGTGCGAGAGATCTTCATATTATGAGTTGGGAATTAGTTATGAATAGAAATGTTGAGAGAATAGCTACTAAAGATTATACTAATTATAAGCCTTATGGATATGCTATGGTTGGAGCATGGGAGGTGACTGGATCTGTAACTTGCAAAAGAGATACAAGTATTGAAAATCTTTTATCAACATTATCAGGTGGATCTTTTGCTCTTAATTTAGCAGAAGCATCAAATTTCACTATATCAGTTCCTTATGCTAAAGTTAACGAATCTACAATGGATACTGGTGGTAGTATTATGATGCAAACCATTCCATTTAGTGCATATTGTCAAGATCCTGATGCAAGTGATGGAACTGAGAATTTAGTAAGTATAACTATAGCATAGGTATCAATGAAAATAAAAGTTGCTAAAAAAGAGTATGAGATAAACGAAATAAACTTGCAAGATAGATGTGAGTTAAATGATATGTTGATTGAAAGAGCAGAAAAAGCATCTTTCTCAATGTGGGTAAAAGTTATTCAAATCTGCACAGACTTATCAGACGATGAGATTAACAATCTTAATTCTTCAGAAATAATAGAATTAGGCTCTAAATGCGTTGATTTTGTCAATAAAAAAAAAGACAAGACATAGAGCTTAGGCTCAATATCTTATACTCTTTAGCTGGATATGATAAAGGGGATTATGAATATCCTTATGAGGCTAAAAGCCTTACTTTAAACAAGAGTATTATTTTTAACAGCAAAGAGGATGTGTTTTTGGAACTTGAAAGATGCTATGATGAGGCTTTAGAAGAGGGTTATTCAATAGGATCTGCTTTATATCATCAACATTTCTTTTTCGCTAATCCTCAAGAGTTCTTAAACTCTAATTATCAGAGGATAATAAAAGAATATACTTATTGCAAAGAAACTGGGACTCCTCCTTTTCCTTCTATTAAAGAAACACCAGCAGACTATATAGACAATTTTATGATTATTAAAGAAGAAATAAATGCCTACAAAAAGGAGAAAAAGAATTAATGGATTCAACTTATAAACTCATAATGAAAGCAGTTGGCTTTGAAAAAGCTGACGATAAAACCAATAAACTTGGAAATTCGCTTGGTAAGTTAGCCAAAAAAGCCTCTATGGTGGCTGGAGCATATTTCGGATCACAAGCTGTTTTAAATGGTGTTAAACAATCATTAGATCTTTTTGGTAGGCAAGAACAAGCAGTTAGAAAGTTAGATCAAGCTCTAGGTAAGAACACACAAGGCTTACAAAGGTATGCCTCTCAATTACAACAGGTTACTCGTTTTGGAGATGAGGCTACTATAGAGCAAATGGCTTTTCTTGGATCTATAGGTATGACAGAAGATCAAATTAGAAAAATATACCTGTTGCGATGGATCTTGCTACTGCTACAGGAATGAGTTTAGAGTCTGCTGTTAGAAATACTGCTAAAACATTTAGTGGAATGGCTGGAGAACTTGGAGAGTTAGTTCCACAGATTAGAACTTTAACTGCTGAAGAAATGAAAGCTGGAAAAGCAGTTGAGGTAATGGGAGAGTTGTTTGCTGGACAAGCTCAAGCAGATGCTCAATCATATACAGGGTCAATAGACCAAATGAAAAATGCTTTTGGAGATGTTGCTGAATCTATTGGCTCAACATTAGCTCCAGCTATACAGAATGTCGCAACTTTTGTGTCAGATTTTCTAACAACTCCATTATCTGATCAGCTTGTAGAAGATAAAAATGCTATGGAGGATTTATTTACTATAGCTCAGGATATGAACGCATCAACAGATTTAAGAAAAGATGCTATTGATGAGATTAATGAAAAATATGGAAAGCTATTGCCCAACCTTTTAACTGAAAAAACCACATTAAAAGAACTTAAAAAAGCTCAAGAGGCAATAGGCAGAGCTATGTTGCAAAATATAGCAATAGAAGTTAATAGGGAAAAAATTGCTAAAAATATGCAAAAGCAAAATGATCTAAAGTTACAAGAAGAGAAACTTGCATTAGAAGCTAAAGATGCAAACACTAAGCTAAATCAAGCCTATGCAGATCAGAAGAAGGCTCAAGAAGAATTAAATAATACACAATTAGAGGGTATCTCTAATACTGAAAGATATAAAGATGATATGGCTGAGTTTGAAACAGCTTTAGTATCAGGAACTAGTGCTTATGATGCTTTTGGATATGGTGTCAATAATGCAACAGCAGAATTAAGAGAAAAAAATCTTGCATTAGAAGAAAATAGATTGGCTCAACAAGATGTTATAGATAATAATGAAGAGCTAATTAATCAAGCAGAATTATTATCAGATACTTATGCTCAAGATACTGATGATACTAATAATAATACAGATGCAAACAATACTAACACAGAATCTAAGAAATTATCTATTAATGATTTAAGAGAAACTTATGATGAGTTTTTTAAAGCAAGACGAAAACATTCGGACATGGAGGTTGAACAAGTTGCTATTTCTGCAAGAACTGCAAAAGAGGGAGCTTTAGGTGTTATTCAAGCAGAGATAGCCAAAGCAACAGCAAGACTTATATCCACTATGTTAGTTGGAGTTCCTTATCCTCTTAACTTAATTATTGCTGGAACTGCTGGTGGACTTGTAAATCAATTAATATCTCCTTTAATAGCTAAAAACTTGGCTGAAGGATTTGATGGTGTCGTTACAAGCCCTACTTTATTTAGAGCTGGAGAACAAGGGGCAGAAAGAGTTCAAGTTACAAACTTAACAAAAGCTGATGGAGGCATTGATTCTCCTGATGCTATGGGGAATATAATTATAAATGCAGAGGTTGCAACAGATGAGTTTTTTGAAAGAGTTATTGAATATATGGATACTAAGAGAGAGTTTGATCTAGCATGATTACTTTAAGCAATAATTTAAAAAGTGCATCTATTAATGAGGTATGGGCGATCAGAATACATCATAACAATTCCTCTCAGTTTACTCATACAAATACTACGAATAATATAGCTGTTTTAAATAGTGGAGGAAAACTAACATTATTGACATTAAATGGAGATTTTAGTTTACCAGCATTATCTGAATATCCACAAGCTACTTATCAAATTGAGATAGTAGGTAACTCTTCTCAAGATGGAACATATAGTGTTTCAAAAAGTAGTGGAAATACTATTCAATTTTTAAGCCCAAGTGTGTCGTCTTTTGTTCCATTTACTGCAACAAGTATAAAGATAACTCCTGTTAGACCATATTACACATTAGCTACAGCTCCTTATACTGATAGTAATGGAGATTATTATCATCCAGTTGTTACAAGAGTTGGTAGTATAAATGAATCTGTAGATGTTTTGAATAGTAAGGCCAAGACAAGCAATATTAAGTTTAGTGTTATTGATAAAAAAGTAGGAGCTTTTTCAAGTGATAATCAGTCCAAAGTGATGACATGGAGAAGGTTTTTAACATCTGTTGATAAAAACTATAGGGGTTTTAGTGTTTTGAATAAGAAATGCGATATATTTTCTGTAGTTAAAAACGAATCTAATGCAATTCATCAAATATATAGTGGTGTTGTTGCTGATGTAGGATTAAATAAAGGGTTGCTTGAGGTAAGAATTGAATCACACAGACCTTTTACTAATAGAATAATTCCAAGTAAAAAAGATACAAATACTGGAGTAACAAACACAATAGCTTATGGAGAGTTTCAAAATAATACCGATGCAGATTTATATACAGGTATGAAACTTTTTCCAATCCCTTATGCTTTCTCATTAAAAAGATTCCAAGAGAATTATTATACTTTACCTGAAGATCTTGTATCTTATGCAAATGTTGTTCCTCATTACTATGATAAAACAAATAATAAGTTTTTTCCTTTAAGAGAATCAGGTTTTGTTAATCTCGTATCTACAACAGCAGATGATGGTTTACATAAATACTCTAAGATTGATTCTTATTTCAGAAAGGACATGGCTATTAAAGTTAATGTTGGCTTTGAAGGTGTTGTTGGAGATCCTTCAGGTTCAGACCCTGATTCATATTCATCAGGATGGAAGTATGGAGATTGTTCTACCCCTCAATTTATAGACTCAAACCAAAGGCATATTTTTGATAAAAAGAATATTCCTAACGAGAATGTTACTTATGCTGGATCATATAAGAAAATAAAGTTTACGAAATCAGGTTTTATTAATCCTGTTTATACCTTTTCAACAGCTTATCCAAGTAATCTTAGCCCTGTAGGATCTGTTGATATTGTTACAGGGTATAGTCATAAGTTAGCAAGTAATGTTACTATAAGAGTTACTTTTTCTCATCTTGATGCCTACTATGAGCAATGGGCAACAGGCGGAGTTTCTTTACAGCAATATTCTAATTTAGGAGGAATGCCTGGATCTAAAATTGTTTTATCTGATGGGGCAGATGATTCTATAGTAGATACTATACTTGAATATGATACAGCTTATAGAAATGCGAACTTGGGATGTCATACTCCTATAACTATTACAAAAGTAGTAGATAAAGATGATTATAAAGATGCTGTTAATCCTTCAATTAGATGGTGTTTTCCAGCAATGAATTACCAACAAGCCTCTTTCTCAATGGGGACTCATGAGGTTTACTTTACTTGCAAATTTTATGATATAAACATTTTAATGCAAACAGAAATTGATAACTCTGATGAAGGAGATATAGAAAGAGATATACAGGAAATAGATAAAGTTTATATAGGGGTTAATGGAACAAAGCAATCTTGGAACGCATCAGTTCCAGCAATAAAACCCCATGAAATTCATAGGGATTTGCTTTGGAGAGAATGTGGTATAACAGATACTCCACAAGGTTGGACAGATGTTGTCGTTCAACGAGCTTTATTTAAATCTCATTATTGGTTGAGTGAAGAAACTGATTTTGAAAAAGAGTTAGAAAAGTTGCAGTTTGAGGGAGCTTTCATTTATAGATATAATTCTCAAGGTCAGTTAACTTATCTTGTTTTAAAGCAGAGTTATACTGCTGGAGATGTAAAGGCAACAATAGATCCTGATGATATAAGTGATATAAAGTCTTCAACAACTCAAATATCATCATTGATAAACACTATTAAATTTAACTATTTAAAGAATCCAGCGACAGGGAGGTTATCTGAAGAATACACTCAATTTAATCCTGAATCAAGAGAATATTTCAATATGACTAATTTTGAAAAAGTTTATCAAAAGAATTTAGATTGCTTAGTTGATTATACTGCGGTTACTGCATTAGCGAATCATATAAACTTAGTTGCTGGTAGAATTAGAATACTTGTTGATATAACTATTATAAATCCTTCTTTATATGGATTGGAAATAGGAGATATTGTTCAGCTTTCAAGTTTAGAAGAACATATTGTTGGTCAATATGCAAGTCTAAACACATATTATTTTATGGTTGTTAAAATAAATAGAACTCTCAATAAGGGTGTTAAAATGAAATTAAGAGAAATTTATCAAAGTTAAGGAGAATTTATGCAGTATATAGGAAAGCCAGTTTTTTTTACAGATTTTTGTTCATTACAACAACAAGCTGGAATTAATGATACTCCAGTAACTATTAGTGGTTTAAGTTTAGCAACAGGATCTATTCAAGAGGGTTTATGTGACAATAATCCATCTAATACTCAAACAATAACAGCAAATACTTTAAACACTACTGCTTATCTCAAATTTGATGATGAACACCATTTAACATTGGGAGCAGTTAATAGTGGGATTAATTGCTTACAGATATTAGGTCATAATTTTCATCAATCAGGAGTAAAGTTTTCGATTGAATCAGATGATAATAGTGGATTTTCATCTCCAACAACAGCTACAATAGAGCAAGTTTATGGTTCAGGTAGTATTTCAACAAATATATTTGATCCAAATATGAATGGTTCAACCATTTTAAAAATAACAAATACAACTACAGATAAATATTGGAGGATAAAAATAGAGGTTAGTTCAGGAACATATTCATCAGATATTAAAATAGGATCTATAAGATTCGGTTCAATGATAACATCTCCAAGTGCTGTAAATATATCAGAAAAACAAGAAAGCATAACAAAATTTAAAAGGTATAAAAGTCTTGGTGGTAATAATTTTAGTTACCAGCTATATCAAAACGACACATGGTATCTTGGGAGATCTCCTTTTTATAATGACCCAAATATTACAACGAGGGATATGTCTACCATTGCTCCTGAAAAAAAGAAATATACTATGGATTTTAGCTATGTGTCAGATTCTAATTTTCAAAACTCAGCAGAAAATTATGACACAATACAATCAGATAAAACTTTTTCATCATTATATGCACAATGTTTAAGTGGTCATCTTCCTATTGCTATGCAAAAAGATGCCTCAACAGGAGTTACAGATGCTAATTCATTTGTATGGGGATTTATAAATAAATTCAAAAGGACAAGAATTGCTCCTAACTTATGGAATTTAAGCATTGAGTTTGAAGAAGCTATGTAAATTTCCTCCCCTCGTCAGCAGAAAAAGCCTCATCAGAAATGGTGGGGTTTTTTCGTTTATGCCCAATTTATGCCCAAAATAATGGACTTTATTAGACTTTAATGGACTTTTACTAAAATAAAAAAGCCCCAATGATTGAGGCTTTTAATGGCGGAGAGTGAGGGATTTGAACCCTCGCATCGCTATTATACGATGACGGATTAGCAATCCGCAAGTATTAGAAGAGAATATTTTATTTATGCCCATATTATGCCCTTTTTGGCTCAAAAACAGCTTTTAAATAGTCTAATGGAAACGACTTTAAATAGTTTTGAGTTGTTGATAGATTTGAATGACCCAGCAACTCACTAACTTTCCAAATGTTCCCATCATATTTAGACAACATCTCACAAGCAAAAGTATGCCTAAATGAGTGAATAGTATAATTATAATCTAAATATTTGCAGATCTTACTAAATGCTCTGCCTATAGTTTCAGGATGAATTGTTTTGATTAGATCTTGGTTAGCCTCTAAGTAGGGGCTGAAATCTTTTTGTATAGGAACTATTCTATGTCTATCCCTTTTTCCTAATACTGAAAAGAAATCTCCATCTACTTTTAAAGAGTATATTTCAGCTCTTCTTATGCCTGTATAGAGATATATCTTCCAAAGATCATTAAAAAACAAACCGCTATATATAGACTCTTTTCTTGTCCCAAGAATATCTAATGATGCTTGAAATATTTCCTTTTGATGCTTTGGGTGTATAAAATTGTTCTTTGTTTCTTTGTCTTCCAGCTCTTTTACATAAAAAGGCATATCTTTTAATAATTCTGTTTCTTGGATCATATAGTTTAAGAAAGCTCTTATGCCCCTAAGTCTTATATTTATAGTTGTAGTGTCTAAAGTTCTTTGCATAGTGTTGACAATTTTATTTCTATGAGATTTGTTTATTTTATCTAACTCTAAATCGCCTATAGCCTTTTTCATGGTATTAACAGCAAGGCTATAAGACATTAATGTTGATTTTTTAATTTGATTCTTTTTTCCGCTTATAAACATATCTAAAGCATTTGAAATTTTAATTGATTCTCTGTAGTCTGATTTAATCATACCATTTTTAATAAGAGTTAATTCAGCTTTTTTAGATTTTAATATTTTATCGGCATCTTTTTTTGAGCAATATAGGTATTGTCTAACTCTCTTTTTAGTTATTGGATGTCTATAATCTAATAAATAGCAAGGTTGTTGCTTGGATTTAGTATAAAGCCTAATGGTTGCAATTAGTTGAAATCTCCTGAAAGTTTAAAGCTACTAATATGATCCTCATATTCACTTTTAGAAATCTTTTCTCCATCTATAAACACTAAAACATCTGAAATCATTTTAATTTGTATTTTGATATACACACCTTTACCAGCTTTAGTTTTTAACCCCCAGTATTGAATATTTCCACTACCTTTAATACTAGGACTTATTACTGCTTGTTTTTCATCAAATTTTAGCACACTAGTATCAACAAGTAAATTCATCATATCAAAATCTGATCTCAACATCTCTATAGGACTATAGCCTAACATTTCAGCCATAGCACTTGATACTATTTGAAATGTTCGCGAAGATAGATTTACAACACATTGTAATTGTTGATGATCTATTTGAGGAATATTTAACACCTCCTTAACTGAATCTAATTTCTTTTCAAGCTCTGATATTTTTTTAAGATGACTAAGAATGTCTTTATCCTTTTGCTCTATTGTTTTATATAATAGCTCTTTATCTTTTCTTAAATCATTGATTAAATCCTCTGTTTTTATTTCCATAGAATCCCCATTTGTGTCAACATTTTTTTCTGTAAAGTTAATCTTCTTGTTTATAAATGATACAACACCCTTATCAAATGAAATTTCTTTGTCAAGTAAATCTGCAAGGGCAACAGCATTAGAAGATCTTATCTTATAGCTATTTCTTGTCCGCCACTTGAAAATAGTGGTTCTTGAAACATTAAGTTTCTGCCCAAGCTCTATATCGGAAAGCCCACTATGCAATATCGCATCCTTGATAGATGAGTCTATTAAACATTTCATATTGTAATTTATGGAGTTCCAATGTTGCATCACAAGTAATCTAATGATACTTATTGTTCATTTACAAATAAATAATTTAATAAAATGTTAAATTTATGTTGTTTAGTGTTTCGTATATAGCTATATTAAAGCAACATCACGCAACAATGTTTGATGTAAAGAAAAGAAAAGGGGAAAAAATGGGAAGAATGAGTGAATTATCAAGAGAGATAGATAATCAATATGATGGAACTGAAGGTATCGATTTAGAGAAAGTAATGGATAATAAAATAACTTTAACTAAAAATGAAGGATTGTGTCTTTTAAAACACTATAAAAGATCTCTTATAGTTGAAACAAAGAAATTCATTGATCTATGGAAAGTAACTATTCCTGATGTTGTAGATGTTGAGCATTTTATTATAAGAAGATTACATTTTACTGATCAGATGAAATCAGAAGGACAAATGTTGAGATATTATAGTAGAAAAGCTGATGATTTATATTTAGAAAAGATTTTACATAAGTTAAAGCCACTTAGAGGCTCACTAGCTTATAAAGATTTATCTAAAAAGGAGTGTGCTTAATGGATAAGATTATGAGAGTATATATGCCTATCCTGATGCTGTTATTATGGACTAGCCTTACCTTGAATCATATGATGAGAGGATTAAATTGGATGCCTTTATTGTTCATGTTCTTGCCTTTAATTGCATTGGTTTATTTTAGTTTAAAGGAGCAGATGAAAATTGAAAAAGGTTAAAAAAATATTGAAATCTCAAGAGAGATCTCAAGCATGGTTAGCAAGAAAGGTTGGAGTTACTCCAGCCTTGCTATCCTATTGGTTAAATGATAAATCAAAACACACACCATCTATAGAGCATAAAGTAAGAATGGCTGATGTTTTTAATGTAGATGTTAAGGAGCTTTTTAATGATTAAATATTTATCAGTAAAAGGTGTTATGGATAAGCTCCAGTTAAAATCTAAGCAAACAATTTATAATTGGGTTGATTCAGGGATATTAAGACCCAATTTTCTACCTAATGGATATATGAGATTTAAAGATATAGATATAGATATGATAGTAAGTAAAGAAAAACATCAATTAAAAAGGAGATTATAAAAGATGAAAAATGATGTTAAAACCAATAAGCTCAATACGATACTTTTAAGTGTTCAAAAAGGGCTTAGAGGTGTAGTTAAGGACAATGATGGAGCATTTTCAAAATATGCAACATTAATAAAAGTAATGAATACTATTCAAAAGCCCCTGAATGATGCTGGTGTTTTAATTAGTCAGGGTTTTGACTTAGATGCTGATAAAGATATTTTCTATATCGTAACTAATCTTATTCATTCTGAATCAGGAGAATCTTTATCAAATAAGATAGGTTTTCCCATGTATAAAAAAGATCCCCATTCAATAGCTGGACTTTCAACCTATGGTAGAAGATATGGTTTAATGTCATTGCTTGGTTTAGCCCCAATGGATGATGATGGTATGTCTGCTATGGGTGGTGGTGTAACTGATGAACAAAAGGCTGAATATCAAGAGATATTGCAACATCCTTTGTTTGATGGTAAGAAAACAGCAACAAACGATTGGTGGAAAACTCACAAAACTAAAGATAGTGCAGAAAATGCTTTAGAAATCATGAGAGATAAAGTTACTGCTGTTGAAAATGCTGATATAGGTGGAGCTGATGAAGATCACTCTGAAGAAATAAATGCTGAGTTAGATGAACAAATGAATAATGCAATACAAGGAGATAAGTAAATGGCTGATTATGGCTTTAAGATAGTTCGTATGAAGATAGGATCTTGGGGAAAAGTAAGAGCTTTTTTTGACCTTGAAAGTAGCGATGGCTTTACTATAAAAGGTTTCAAAATTGTAGAGGCTATTACAGGATTGTTTGTTGGGTTTCCATCTGTTAAAGATAAAGATGGTAATTACAATGATACAATATTTGCTGGAAAAGAGTTAAAGCAAAAGGTTAATCATTTAGCTTTAATGGAATATGAGGCAAGATCAAAAGATGTAAGTGCGGATAAAAAAACTAATAAGGAGCTAGTCGGATCTTCATCAAATGATGATGATGTTCCTTTTTAGTAGTTTAGAAAGAATCAGGGGATGTTTCGGCATCCCTTTGATTTAAGGAGAATTATGAGTGATTTAAGAACATTAAATGAAATAGTAGAAGAATTGGATTATCATTCTTTATGGTTTAAATGGATGACAGAAATTTGTCCAAGCCCTAAGGATATTTGTGAGTTTGATAATAAGAATAAAAAAGATCAAGTCAATTATTTAAAGGAGAAATTAAAATGAGAGGAGTTATCACTAAGATTCATTTACCTAAAAAGTCTTTTAATGGTGGATATTATTTTCAAAGAATAGATCTGAAATTAGAAGATGGTAGATGGGCTAAGACAGACTTATGCCCTTCTTTTAGAAATTATAAAAATTGGGAAAAATTACTCCATGTTGGAACTGAGATTAAAGGTATAAGAGTGAAGGGTGGAGTTAGAGTAATGACAATAGATGCAGATTCAGATGTGAGCTTATATAGTCCACCTAATGTTGTAACTGCATCACAGCCTACATTATTTGATGAATAAAGAGATATTAAGTTTAGTTAAGAAAAGGCTGGAAATGGGAGCTGTGAAATATGGAAAAGAGAATATCTCATCAGATGGTAGGGATTTTAATAAAGAGGCTTTAGAGGAATGCTTAGATATGATTGTATATGTCTGTGCAAAGTTAATTGAAATAAGAAAAGGGGAAAGTAATGGCTAAGAGGTTTGTTGACACATCCATCTATCAACACCATTGGTTTCGCAAATTAAGTCCTAAAATGAAATGCGTATGGTTTTATTTGATGACTAATTGCGATCATGCTGGAATATACCAAGTTGATATTGAATTGATGTCGTTTATGATAGGTCAAAAAGTAACAGAAAACGAGATATTTGAACATCTTGGGAATCAAATAGCAGTTATTAAAAATGGTTCAGATAAATACTATTTAAAGAAATTTGTAGAATATCAATATGGAGAGCTAAAAGATACTAACAATGCTCATAAGTCTGTTCTTAAAAACTTAAAAAAACATAATATTGATTTAGGAGCTGATGAGGGGCTAACAAGCCCCACACCAGCAGACCAAGATAAAGATAAGGTTAAGGTTAATAATAAAGAAAAAAAGGATATTAAGTCTTTAGAGTCTATAGATAGTGTTTTATTAGAAGACTTACAGAACAATAATCTTGATATTGATGTCAAGGTTGAGTTTGAAAAATTTAAAGACTATTTATCTGCAAATGGAAAGCGATATAAGGATTATAGGTCTGCTTTTAGAAATTGGTTAAGGAGTGATTTTGTTCCTAAAACAGACAAGATAAAGCTGGAAAGAGAGAATAAAAGAAAACATAAGGAAATGATAAATAGAAGAACTTGGGATCAAAAGAAGATTGAATCAGGGGAGTATGGTGTTCCTGATTCCTTTAAGAAGGATATAAAGAAACTTAAAAGAAAGATGAAAGTGGGAAATGTATAAAAAGAAGAGCAATATCCCTTTGTATACAGATGTTAGAATGAAAGAGATTCATAAGAACAGGAAAAATTACACTCTTTCATCTCCTGAAGATAGGGATATACCAACTTTTGATAAAGTTAAAAAACACGCATTAAGGGTATCAAACAATGGAAAGTGCTGGTGGGTATATCAGCATATAATGAACTCATTTCGGAGCAAGTAATGGATTATATAAAAAAAACAATAAGGCAAGTTTTAAAGAGTAATAAGATAAGTAGGCCAAAGTTAGTGAATGATCTATGTGATTCCTTGAAAGAGGAAATAATGAAATTTCATAAATATCAAAATGAGCAACTGACTAAGGCTTTGCTAATAAAACAAACAAGGATAAATAAACTTGAATCAAGAATTGATAATCAAGATTAGTGACTTGAACCAAGAGATAGAAAAGCTCACAAAACAGAAAAAGATATTGATGGAAGGTTTAATACAAATATCTAAATATGATGGAGCTTTATCTCATATAGCTCAAAGAACTTTAGAAGAAATTAAAAAATAAGGGATGCCTATTTCGTTCCCTTTTCTGAGAGTAAACCTCTGCTCTTTGAGATAGGTGTCCCTAAAAACTGGAGAAAGATGAAGAGAATAAGGTTTAAAATGGATAAGGTGGTATGTCAGGATTGTAGTTCTGAATTTAAAGTAAATAAATATAGAGTTAAAATACCTATACCTAGAAAAGTTCCATGCTCACATATTCCAGATCATTTGTGTGAGAAAAAGAAAAAAGAGGATAATAAATGAAAGTATTAGAATTATTTGCAGGATCCAGGAGCTTTTCAAGAGTAGCAGAGCAATATGGATGGGAAACATATACAACTGATTATGAAGATTTTGAAAAGATAGATCAGGTATGTGATATTGTAGATTTTGATATTAATAAGATGCTTAAAGAATTTGGAAAGCCTGAAATTTTATGGATCAGCCCTCCATGCACTACTTTTAGTGTGGCTAGTATAGGACACCATTGGAAGGGTGGAAATAAAGCATACATACCTAAAACTCAAGAGGCTGTGTTAGGAATGAGAATAGTAGCAGAGGCTAAGCTAATATTAAGAACATTAAATCCTAAGTATTTTTATATAGAGAATCCAAGAGGACTATTAAGAAAGCTACCAGTAATGACTAAAGAAGATTACATAAGGCACACAATCTGGTATTGTCAATATCACTCTAAAGATGATGAGGATAGAGGTTTAATGAAAAGAGCTAAACCTACAGATATATGGACTAATGATTTAAATTGGAAACCTAAAGCAGTATGTAAGAATGGAAATCCTGAATGTGATCATGAAAAAGCTCCTAGAGGCTCAAGAACTGGAACTCAGGGATTAAAGAATGATTATGAGAGGAGTATGATTCCAGCAGATTTATGTAAAGAAATAATAGAAAGTATAATAAAGGAGAATAGATGAAAAAGGATGCAAAAAGTTTTATAATAGGGTTTTTAATGGCTACTATGATGTTCTTATTAATGGGAGCTGGTAAATACCAACTTGGATCAATACCACAAAACCCTGTTTATGTAAAGATTGTAGAATGATAATAAAAGGAATCCCTAAAGCCCAAAAAAGACACAGACACACAAAGAGAGGTGTGGTTTATGACCCCTCATCATCAGATAAAAAAAATTATTTAAGTAAATTATCAAGTCATAAAATCCCAACCTACTCAGGAGCAATAAGTATGATAGTTAAATTTGTTATGCCTTATCCTAAGAAATATTATAGAACAGGCAAATATAGCGAAGAATTAAAGCCTAATTCTCCAATCCATCATACCGCAAGACCTGATGTAGATAATCTCATAAAATTCTTGTTTGATGTCCTTCAAGATGCTGGATGGATTAAAGATGATTCAACTATAAGTGGAGTTTTCGCCAAGAAAGAATATGGTAAGACAGCTTATACTGAATTTGAAATATATGAGATAGGAGATAATGACTAATAATAAATACTATACACCTGAACATTTAGTAAATCATGAGCATATCAGAAACTCACTAATAAGATCCTTTTGGGATGGATTATCATATTCAGAGCTTAAATATGAAAAAAAGCTACAGATAGTAGAAGATAAGTTCTTTATAGGAGAAAGCCAAATCAAGAAGATATTATCTAATAATGAGTATAAGAAAGTGCCTTTAGTTACTAAATAGGAACTAACCTTATATACTACTCTATAGTCTAAATTACATAGCCTATGGAGTATTTAGATTTTATAAGGAATAAGCCTTGCTGTGTATGCTTTAATCCAGCTCCTAATGATCCACATCACTTGAGAGCAATAGGAATGGGTCGAAATAGGAACAAGTTATCAGAGTTTGAGCATATAGAAAAAGGTGTAGTTCCTTTATGTAGAAAGCATCATCAAGAATTTCATAATGGTGGGCTAAATAAATTTGACAAAGATAATAAAAGTAATCTATGGGCTGAGGCTTATTATTACTTAATAGCATATATGGAAACAAAATGATCAGCTAAATGAAACAAACGGACAACAATCGGAATAAGAAAGGTCAGTTTACTAAGGGGAATACTGAGGGAAATAGATGGAAAAAAGGAGAATCAGGCAATCCCAATGGTAGGCGAAATTCTTTTACAGATATTCTAAACTCTCTTGGAGAAACTAAGGTTGAACAGAAAGAGAGGCGAGAGAGAATTATGCTAAAACTATATGCAATGGCTGAAAAGGGAGATCTAAATGCTATTAAATTTATTGTAGAAAGAATTGAAGGTAAAGCCATCGAAACAATTAAAACGCAAGAGCTTGAACCTATTAAGATCCTGGACTTAGATGAAGAATATGAATGATAAGACTAGACTCAAAAAGAAGAAAGATCTTAAAGCATCCAGCAAGACACAAGATAGTAGTTGCTGGAAGGAGATGGGGAAAGACTCATCTTGCATTGGTGTTTTTGTTGCAAGGAAATATATTGCCAAATCAAAGGAGATGGTATATTGCTCCAACCTACAGGCAAGGAAAGATGATAGCATATCCTATTCTCAGGAAACTTTTATATGGTTTTACTAATCTTAGATTAAACGAGTCAGAGCTATCTATCAAGCTAAACAATGGAGCAGAGATAGCTATAAAAGGAGCTGACAATGAGGATAGTTTAAGGGGAGCTGGATTAGATAAGGTGGTTTTAGATGAGTATGCTACAATGAAACCACAAGTTTTTGAAGAAATTATATTGCCTATGTTAGCTACAACAAGAGGCAAAAGTATGTTTATAGGATCTCCTAATGGGTTTAATCATTTTTATGAAATCTATATGAGAGGTCAGGTTAATGAAGAACCAAGCTGGAAATCTTGGCTTTATACAACCTTAGATGGAGGCTTTGTATCTGCTGATGAAATAGAGGAAGCTAAAAGGACAATGGATGAAAGACTCTTCAGGCAAGAGTTTCAAGCATCCTTTGAAACTGCTGGTAGGAGAGCAGTTTATAACTTTGATAGGAATAAACATATCAAAGAAGGGCAAATCAGTAATGTGATTAAGTGTGGTGTGGATTTTAATGTAGATTATATGACTGCGGAAATCTTTTGCACATATACTGATGGGACAATCCATTTCTTTGATGAGATTAGATTAAAGAATAGCAACACAATGGAGTTAGCAGAAGCATTGAGAAACAAATATCCAAATATTATTTGTATCCCTGATAGTTCAGGGAGTGCAAGGTCAACAACCTCTAATAAGAGTGATCATGACATCCTTAGGAATTTTGGCTTTAAAGTAAGATGCCCTAAAGCTAACCCCTCACATACAGACAGATTAAATGCTATCAATACAAAGTTATTAAATGCAAGAAATGAAATTAAGATGACAATAAGCAGTAAATGTGTTCACTTAATAAAGGATTTAGAATTAGTTCAAAGGGATAAAAAAGGTTCAATAGATAAAACAGATATGGATTTAACACACGCATTAGATGCTTGTTCGTATCCTATCTCTTATCTATATCCTGTAAGAACATCGCACACATCAACATTAATGGTATAACTTAAAGGAACAATATGTATATAACATCGAAAGCATCAAAATCAATATCAGATGCGTTAAAGAAACTTAAAGCAGACACTCTTAATAATTACTTTATGAAAAGAGATTGCTCTATAAACTATTATCAATACAATAATACTGAACAATATATCAAAAAGTATTTTGGAGGATCACTACAAGATGAAATCCCTTTATACACTACCAGTTTAACTAAAAGATTAATCAAAAGAATATCTTTAGTATATAAGAATGCTCCAATAAGAGATGTGGATGAAAGATATTTAGAATACATGGGTCATAAAGACTATGAAATGAAATCGTTTGAAAGAATACATAATCTTGTAGGAACTATAGCTGTTAAAATATCAATGAATAATGGTCGTATTGTAAGAACACCTATACTTGAATATGAGCCTATCTTTAATGATGATGATATGGTTAATCCAATCGCAATATTGTATCCAGTTCCTCATCCAACAGATAGTAAGATGCAAGTAAAGAATGATCACTATATCTATTGGAGTGCTACTGAACATTACATGGTAACCAATAAAGGAGAAAGGATAAAGGTAAATAATAATAATGTCAATCCTTATGGTGTGTTGCCTTTTGTTTTTTTGCAACCTGATACTTTAATTGATGAGCATTTCAATGTAGGGGCTTTAGATATAGCTGAGTGTAATAAACAAATAGATATAGCTATGACTATGCTACAACATCACATTAGATCTGCTGGTGGTCAGTTTGTGATTAATGGTAGGGTGGATGATAATAAGATTGAGCTAGGACTTAATAAGGTTGTAGTGCTAGAAGATGGAACGATGAATAATATATCCTCTAACACTAATGTTAATAATATTATTGAAGGTATAAAGTTTCAACTACAACAAGTAGCTATCAACCATCACATATCTTTTGACTTTGGAATCAATGGTAACGCATCAGGAGTAGCTATCAAGGTTTCTAATCTTGAACTTCTTGAAAGCAGAGAAGATGCAGTAGAGTCTTTTAGAATGGTTGAGAAAGATATGTATAAAATAGAAAAAAGCATCATAGAGGTAGATATGGGAATTATGCTTGAAAGTGATTTTAATGTAGATTTTAGTGAGGTCGAGTTCCCTGATCCAGCTCAAGAGATGGCTAAATGGGAATTTAAATTCAAACACGGATTAGCAGATCAAGCTGATTACTTACTTGAAACCAACCCTGATGGTTTTGAATCAAGAGAAGAAGCATTAGAATATATTAATGAGAGGAAGGGGCAAGGAGCATCAAGTGGAGCTAATCTTCTAAGAGCCTTGCAAACAAATAATGAGTGATTTTAAATATAAGAATGTATTAGAACCAATAATAAAAGAAGGGCATAGGTGTGAGTATTGCGGAGCTATCGTTAACTCTAATGAAGAGTATTTAAAACACTTAGTTGATGATCATTGGAAAGAATATGTTAGGGATATTTTAAATATAGAATTGGAGGATTAGTTATGCCCATCTTAGATACCATTGAAAACGCATCATATCAATTTGCATTAGCACAAGAAAAGGTTATTGAAAGACTTGTTACTGATATTATGAAATTAAATAAACAATTAACAAGAGAAGATCTTTTGACTATAGTATCAAGCATGGATATAGCTAAGTATATGCTTGATGAGCTTGGTTTTCAAAATGAGATAGATAAATTGTTAAACTCTTATGAAAATGTTTTATTGGATACTGCATTCTTTTCTGAAATAAGTGAAGGATCATTAGAGGCAATGACAATATTGGAGCAATCAACTTATTTTGCTCATGCGAATCAAATATCTACAGCAGTAAGATTAGAAACACTTAAAGGGATTATAGCTGGAAAGCCTGAGTCTTCTATAAAGAAAGCTATTATAAACACATCAGGATTAAGAGCAGACCAAGCTCAAGTGTTGGCTAATACATCAATGAATAACTTTAGTAGGTCAGTTATAAAGCAACAGATGGATAATGCAGATGAAGATAAAAAGTATGTTTATTCAGGAGTTATAGATAACAAAACAAGAGATATATGTTTAGCTATGAGTAGTGCTGGATCTTTAACAAGAAAACAAATTATAGAGCAATATGGAGAAGGTGTATTGCTTGATGGAGGTGGTTTTAATTGTAGGCATCAATGGACACCATTAACTGATTCTTCTGAAGATTTAACTGATGCTAAAACAGCATCAAAATACATTAAAGATAGAGGCAGTAAGTTTAATCCAATTACACTTGAGGAGTTGTATGAAAATAAGTCCTAACAAAAGATTCTTTGAAGAACTTGCAGATGAGGTAAGAGATAAAATCCAAGTATCTGCTCAAAAAGGAGAAGACTATAAGGGCGATAAGTTTGATAAGTATACATCTAACTATGAAACAAAGAAAAGACAAGGGAAAGCCACACCTAAAGGTCAATCAATAGCAAGTAGATCAACTAAACCTGATTTAACACTTACTGGATCTATGTGGAGAAATATGTCAGCAAAAGGTGGAAAAGACTTTGCAGAGGTTGGATGGACATCAAAGCAACAAGCCTACAAGGTTCAAGGCAATATAGAAAACAATAGAATTATATTTAATGAAGATAGTGTTCATCCTGATGTTGAAAAACAAATACAACTAATGTTTAAAAAAGAGGTTAGGAAAAACATCAAAAGATCTATTCCTAAATCAAGAACAATTAGAATCAGTAAATGAACGATCATATAATTAAATCAATCGTTGAAATATACATGATAGGATACTTTGCTTGTGTCTTTTCTTGGATATTTGGAACAGAATCTAGGGAGCTTATAAAATCAGGAATGGTAAAACCATCAACAATAGCCTACAAATCATTATGGTGGTTTTATATTCTCTATGTAACCCTTCAAGACTTAGAAGAATAGGTTACCATATAGGAACTAACTTTAATCAGTTATTGTTTCTTAATCTATTGAGAGTTTTTTATTACTTATTAATTAAATAAGGAGTTCATCATGGATGAAACCATCAATCAAGATGTAAAACAAGATACCACTAATGAAGAGAGTGTAACAGAATCTTCAGTTGATCATAACAACTCTAAAAATGATAATGAGAGTTCTATCCCCTATGCAAGATTCAAGGAGATTAATGATAAATTCAAAACAGCAACAGAAGAACTATCCAAAATAAAAAGTGCTAATGATAAAGCAAGGGAGCAAAAGCTCAAAGAAGATGGTAAACTGAAAGAATTGCTTGATGAAAAAGAATCATTAATATCTGATCTTAAAGGGAAGGCAGAATCATGGGATAAATATAAGGCAGATCGCAGAGATGTGTTATTATCTAAATTGCCTGAATCCGATAGAGAAGATTTTGCTGATTTAAATTTAAAACAATTAGAGAAAGTTGTAGATAAGCTATCTGCTAATGCTCCTTCTGCTCCAGTTGCTAATAATCCAGCTAGTAGAGGTGGAGGTTTAGATGTTAATATGAAAGATATGGACAGAGATGAGCAGAGAGATAAGTGGGCAGATATACTTGCTAAACATTCTTAAAAATTAAAGGATAAAAGATGGCTAATGTAAATCCAACTAACCTTACTGCTGGGTTTTTACCAACTCTATGGAGTGAGGCTGTATTAAAATATACTGAAAGAAATTTCAGATTAAGATCTCTTATTACTGATTTTAGTTCATTAGTAAGTGGATCAGGAGCAAGTGTTAAAGTTCCTCAAATAGCAGAAGAAAGTGCTAATACTGCTCCAACAAATTCAAGTGCATTAACATTTGGATCAGGTAATGAAGCAGTTGCTACTATTGATTGTAACATTCATCCTTATGAGGCTAAAAGAATTGAAGATATAGCATCTGTTCAAGCTAGTTCAGATCTATTTGATTCTTATGCGTCTTCATTAGGTTATGCTATTGCTAAAAAAGTTGATTCTTCTATTGCTTTAGCAATGAAAGATATGACTGGCTCAACTAATGATGTAGGCTTAAATGCTGATGCTACAATTACTGAAGGAGAGCTTTTAACTGGTATGAGCAAACTATGGGCAAAAGGTATCGATCCAGCAGATGGGAATACTTTTATGTTCTGTTCTCCTTTAGCTTATAAATCTCTTATGGAGGTTCCAGCATTTGCACATGCTACTTTAAGAGGTGATCAAGCTAATCCAGTTTCTAGTGGAGCTTTAGGGCAGATCTATGGTGTTCCAGTTTATGTATCTCCTGATTGGGATGATACTGGAGATGCTTCTACTGAATGTGCTACTATATTCACTAGAGGATCAATGGGTGTGGCTTTTGCAATAGAGCCAAGAGTTCAATCTCAATATAACTTAGAATACATAGCAAATGATGTTGTAGCTGATTGTGTATTTGGTGTA